>JAAUYH010181493.1_pt1 | contig 23020 bp, 13 predicted proteins | sample 7278061 | NCBI WGS metagenome assembly JAAUYH01 (sample SAMN14350203, study PRJNA611818) | marine sediment metagenome | isolation source: surface marine sediment (0.6m) | place: French Polynesia: Moorea | collected 2018-08 | reverse complement strand
TTTAAGTTAGAGTACGTTAGGTTGAAAGTAGTCAAATTAAAAGCTAGGTTTATCATATTAAAGACCGGATTACCTTTGAGGTTTTTGAAAACATAGAACTGTACGTCCTTATGACAACTAGCTAATAGCGACTAAGTCTAGTTCGTTACAGACTTTTCCTTGGTCTTTTCTAATCAACAAGTCAATGACTAACTGTCGCTTAGCAGAATCGTGCACTCCGTCATTATAGTAACGTTAGACATCGTTCGAAACACAATCAACATTGAAATGCATTACCATTCGAAGTATCTCGCGATGATATTCATCACCATGCACTTAAATACTGTAGCAATAATTACTTTACCTCTCTATCACACGAAAGTGTGAACAAGTTGCTACCATTTTTCATCTATTAAATGCTTCGCTTCACCGATGTCTGTCGTGTACGAACAAGTGCAGTCCTTCATCGATTCGGTGCAAGGCAATGAAATCGAAACCGACAAAGAAGAGTTACTGATGACGTGCACAATGTTTTCCTCTTACGCACACAACATGTTTCTTAACATTGCGATACACCCCCAAAAGTGAATTAAGGTTTCGTTCCTCATGGAAAATAGTGAGCAGCATGCAGCTGTCACCAACAACCAACCAGTGGCTCGTTGATGAGTACAGTGCTATCAGCACTCCAGTGTACTACCGACTTGTACGAGCCCATTCAACTATTTCAATCTCAATAGAAACACTATTGCAGTAGCTATCTCCAACCTCAAAGACAACCGAGTCACTTCCACGCTTGTTTTACCAACATCCTTTCCCTGCTCATGCAGCTCTCTGCCCAAACAAACACTGTACTGCACAGCCGATGAACCAAACGCCTAGAGCCACACCCGTTCTGCAGTACAACAAGCGGATAGAAAATGGAGTACTGAAGATTTACACGGACGAGTGAGTTTAAAGTAGAATAACCAAGAAGAATACCACTCTACAGCACCATATATCCAGTGGCGGCCAAGGGGCTCATTGTGTCGCGTTCTCTGAGCGACGTCCACATATCTCTTGGTTGCGTCATTAGTAATTCTTCGTCCTGTCCTCCATTCGTCGACCTGCTACTACTATTTGTCCCATTGCTAGCTTGCTCTGCTGCTTGTCCTATGATGGACAGCGCTTTCAACACTGTGTTCGCCACCTCTCCATTTTGTTCCTTGCTCATGTCCAAGTTATCCAAACACTTCGCCAAATGATTCGCAACGTTCGATTCGATAAATTGCTTCAACACTCGCATCTTTCTTATAGGCGTGATACATTGGCTCAGACTCTTCACCACTCCACCTCTCGGCGACTTTCGTTCCGACTCAATCCGCGCTGCGTCTCTTAGCGCTGTAACTGTAGGTTTGTATGCATTCGTTGTCTTCGATAGCAGTGCTATGATCATGCTTCGTGCATTTTCTGACACCATTTCTCTATCTTGCATTGTTTCCATCATCGACGGTGATGCCATTATCTCGTTGGCCGGTGCAGGATCTGGAGAGGACACAAGTTCCTGAACTATGAAGTCGAGTGCACTTCCTTTCGTCTTCTTTTCGGGCCATTCAACTTGAAGGAATTCTGCTTCGATGACTGGTGCAAGTTGAACCAACTCCGACAGCATAGACAATGCGAACGAGTCCACACCTCTCCTACGCTTTGGCGGTTCGCCGCGGTCTTTGGAAGTAGATGGGGACTTCTTTGTCTTCTGTCCTGGATTCACAAGTAACTTCACCAAATTTTCGACAACACAAACTACATTCTTTCTCTTCTTCGATTCCTCCGTCCAATACTCGAGTGGCTGCGGCGTATATTCTGCTGCCTGCAGGCTTGTGTCAAACCCACTGCCTGGACCTCGAGCTCTAACAGATGAAGCAAGCGCACGTGTGAAGCATTCCAGATTACGGTTCATCATTCCTGTAGAATTACTAACTAAGGACCGGGTTGAGACCACTTGCCTCGATCTGTTTGGGGAGCTTTGAAGTGATGAGCGTATTTCAGCTTCCATCGCTTCTGTCAGCGTCTTCTCATCTTCTAATATATGCCGAAGAATCGTTCGAACGAGTGATCGAATCATCCTCGTATTCGTTGTCTTGGTTTTCATGTTCTCAATGTGCGGAAGACTTAGAAGCAACTCAGTGCCGCCTTCTTCCATGAACTGTTTCGCCAAAATGTGATCAGCAGTAAGAGCAGCAACTAGTTGCAATAACGCAATTAGAGTATCGCCAACTTCAAACTTTCTCAGGGAAGTGACAAGCTTAATACAACATCGAAGAAGCTCCGAAGAAGAAAAGGGAAACGGGGTTTTCCGGGAATCTAAACCAAGAATGCCATTCAGCTCATCAACTACTTTGTCTGTAGCCTTCTTTCGATCAGCTTCAACTCGCTTCTTAACCTTCTTCGTCAATTCGCTAATATTGACAGGATTTGCAGCAGAATCCTCTTTCACAACATCCATTTTCGAGATAGTGTCCTCCTCAACTTTATCCGAACTCGTTGCATTACTTGTCACAGCATCAGGTTGTGCGACAGGCGATGTATCTTCTTTGTTACCAATGACATCCACTTCCATATCACCAGATGACTTGGTTTTTCGGGTGTTTTCTGTATGTTCAATGATCGAATCTCTGGCATGAAATCTGACAAACGCATCCAAGATGAGGAAACAGGTTGTAAGGCAACTCAGTGCCTGCATTTGGTTCTTACGCGGAAGCTTCAACCGGGCGTTCGATTGGTCAAACACATCTGGTTCAGGATCTGCTTCATCCGCATCCATCGGGGCTTCGCCATTATCATCAATCGTGAGTTGTTTGATTGGCTTCGTAGCTTCTTCATCAACGGAGCCGGCATCTCCAAGTGAGTCCCAAGTTGTGCTAATCTCCAGAAGCGTCCGGAAAGCGATATCGGCAACACCACTCGATTTCAACGCTTGACGAGCCCGGTATCCACCATAGTGTGCCCACACAAATGAAACTCGAATACCAACCACAGAATTCATTCCAGAACTGGCCGACTGAGGTGATCCAAGGAATTTCTCGAGTTCCGTCGTGATTACCTTAGCAAAGTCGAGTCGCACCTTAGGTGTCAAACATTTATCCTTCTGAAGAATAGATAGAATTTCCACTGCAACAAATGATGCATGTGACGTCGAACCGTTCTCCATTTCATGCTTGACGGCGGTCATAGCCACGGGGATTAACGATTCGAACAAAGCTTTCTTGGAGCTCTTGTAACTGTCGAGCGCAACTGATCTGGCCTTCGACATAACCTTTTGTCTTTCTCCACCTCTCATAGCCTTATCCTTCTTATCGCTTTCGATGAGTGATTGATCGACCAACGAACTAATCATTGACATTATCGAAGAACGTTCAGCTTTCGAGAAACCTTTGATACCGGAAAGAGACGCAGAAACGTCGACTAGTTCGCGTTTCAGGGCATCAGACAATAAGCTACCGGCATCCTTATCCACATAACGCAGTGATTCATCAGTTTTCTTGGACGATGATTCATTCTTCGACTGTTTTCTACTTGATGTGACAGGTTTGATCGAATCATCTGACAATAATTCAGGAACTTCTTCGTCATCCTGCATACCAATAACGGGCCCGTCCTCTTCCAAAGGATCTTCAGCAGCACTTTCCACACCGTGCATTATCGAGTTCTCGTCTTCCACGGTCATCTCAGTATCACCAACGTCAGGTTCTTCATCCACAGATTCAGCCAACGCCATTTCAACACTGTCGTTATTTTCAGCATCTTCAGCGTCGTCGTCCTCTTCCATCTCGTCCTCTTCATCTTCCTCGTCGTCATCATCATCGTCGCTGCCATCATCACTGTCGTCTCCACCTAACTGACCTCCCTCTTCTGGATGGCCTAAAATCCATTCCATTGCATATTCTATTCCACCTGGAGGATAAGTTCGACGAAGCGCTTCGCGAGCTCGAGCCTCAGTAAAGCCCATTTCAACTAAAGTTCGAACATCAGCAGGACTGATACGAGGTTGAATCTGAGAGTCATCAGGAGTTCGGCGCTCAAGATCATCAGAATCGGGTCTATTATCAGTAGAATAGGAGTCAGAACTGCCCGAGAGCTCGGAAGAAGTTCGAAGTATGGAAAGTATCACTGATATTACGTCAGACGTCTGTGACACTGAAGGTCCGAATGCAGACAGAAGCTCAGTTGGTTCCTTGGTAACTTCCATAAGCACCTTCATCGCGACAAATTGAGCAGCTCGCTGTACGTCTTTCGGGTACCATTCAGATAAGCTTGAATCTGGATCACTAGGCATGGCTGACGGAGGTGCATTCGTTATCCCCGGACAGTTGGAAATAAGTTGTAAAATGCTGCACAAGGATGCCCATGCATTGGCAGCAACCTTCTGAATAGCTGCTTGCTTGTGATAGTGAAGCACGTTAGTGGAAACTAAGGCTACTTGTTTTTCTAAGCCTTCCAAATCCTTCTCCGTGAGCTTCTTTCCCGCTGTCATTCCCGTAACAGCAGTCATTATTGAATCGCTGTCTGCGTCTTTGCCAGACTTCGTTTTCTTCTTCATTTTCTGTATCTTCCCAAGGATAATAGCCGAATAAAGAGTGTTAATCTTGTTAGACTTCAAAAAGCTCTCGAAACGCTTTTTGTTAAGGGCATACGCTTGCGAATTCAGGACGTTTCCGGCAGAAAGTTCAGCACGTGATCCTTTGAGAAGCGCCAATGGTCGACATGCATTGCAAAGCGCTTCTGCGCCGCCAGCACTTAAGAAAAATCTCAGTATCAGTCCTTGGGTCGTCCGATTACTTTCACAAAACAGAACACTTCTAAGTTCTGTGATTATTCGACGAACATAATCCCATGCTGCACAGACATCTCCTTCGGTGATTGTGATCACATTTCTTGACCATAAAGGCTCAACTGCTTTAAGATGCGATACAAATAAATTGCCAATGGTTGCAGCAACTCCTCGAATCGATGAGGCGTACCGCGACATATCCCGGTTCGAACGACGCGAACTGTAGACAAGCCCTCTTGCCATCGCCATGTATAGTTTCTGGGATGCATAAGCGAACGTTTCCATTGCCCATGCAAGTCCTTTAACCTCAATGACTGGGGCGCTGTCCTTTTCAGGAAGGACATTAAAAGATTTGGCAGCCGCTGTTATGTCGGATGTTTTAGCAGTGACCCCTCCCATTTTCGAAACTAGTTCTTGAACACTGTCAATCGCCTTGTTCGGAGACAATGGCACCATTGTTGGTAACTTGGTCGCGGTGACCGATGCAGTACACAAATCACTTTCACTGCCTGAACTGCAAGACAATCCGGAGTATACAGCCGCAAGGTGAAAACGAACTAGCCGCTCAACTGCTGCTATCAGCGAGACAACTGAACAGCCATCTTGAACCTCCCAAGCAGCTGCCATAGAAGAACTTGACGAGCCGCCAGATGGACCTCTGGCCATTTGACCAAGAAGAACGACATCGAGTCGAAGGACACACAGAGCGTTCCTGAGATCCATTCGAGTCTGGTCTTTAGCTTGTTTCGATGACTTTCTCGGAGGTGGACGCGGTTCGGCGTCTGTTTTCTTGTTCGAGGAGGATCTTACAGGTTCCGCATCAGTCGGCGCAGATTGAGCTCGAGACCGCTTACGCGACGATCCGTCTTTCGGTGCACTAGTTCGTTTGGTGCTACCACTCGCTGACATAGAATCAGATCCCTCTTCTTCCGGGAGCCAAGCGTCCCCGAGTTTCGTGGATAAGCGCAGTACCTTAGTTGCATCTTCACGGATTGCACTGAACAATGCGGAAAGGACAGCACGGTCATGCCTACTTAGAATAGTTCGTAGTGCTTGAGCCAGAGACAGAATTGCTTTCGAAGGCGTTGGTGACGACCTGGAAGAAGGATGGGAATCTCTCGTAAATGCTTTCGGTGATGCTAATGCAGCTGCAGTACGGAATTTGAGCAACTCCAGGAGGCCTTTCTTTGTAACAATAGATTTGTGGTGTTCAATACTTCCTTGTGAAAAACCGACCATCGAAGCCGCGTTGTGAGAAACGGAAAGCTTCATTCTTTCTAACAGTGTGAAGTTCGATGGGACACTGTCTACCCCAGTGTTCTTTTCGTTCTTCGGTTTTTCCGTAGTCGGAATGCTACCAGATGATTTGCGCGAAGAACCATTTTGATTCTTCGACTCAGGTGTTCCTGAATCTGTAGACTTTGCCGACTCTCGTAGATGACTGATATCCAGCTCCACGAACGCGGCAGCAGTCTTCAATAGCTCAATAATCGCGGCATTGCCCAAATCACGGAGATCAGGAACATGACGCATCATTTCATCAAGTGCCCCACCAATGCTTGCTGGTATATCGCCATGAAGCGCTCGACTATAGAACGGAGTAGCAAGACGTAATACATAAGGTCGCAGAGGAGAAGCACGAACGATGTCTGGTCGAGCATCACTTGCGAGGCAAATGGCAGCCAAGGCGTTTGGAATAACTTTCAATGCTTCACCATGCGGGGGTAATCCAACTGCGATTGATCTAACAAGGGCTTTCGATATCCCTGCTTTGAACAAATCGGCGGTTGCTGCCGGTTCAGAATGCGCAATTTTCGAAGCAGCTGTAGTGGCACTAGCAAACAAACCCCCGCCATAATGGAACGGACGAGCAAGTGTTTGACGTAATGCAAGTGGTAAAGATGAGTTCGAGACGAGTTCACGCACTTGACTCCCGCCCATGCCGAGCGAATGCAAGAACAGTTGGTGCAATACGCGAAGTAAGGTCCATTTCGAATGTGGAAGTCGGCCACGAGATGCAGCGGACGAGCTTGGTGCCTGATGCTCTAGAGCTCTTTCAACAGTCATCGGCAGTTCTAATAGATCTTTGTACATTTGCCGGGTTTCTCCGCGAGTTTTCAGAGCTTTTTGTTCCACTGCTTCATCTTCCTCCTCTCTTTCTTTGTCAGACATTTTCTTCGCTTTCTCTAAGTCACCCAGAGTTTCCCTGGCAATTCGTTCGGCCAAAATGGCAAGCCCATCGTGATCACGAAACGCTTGACTACCGACGGTAGAATTTGTCAGCTGAATGATCTCGTTAATTGCTCGAATTGCTTGCGAAACCAGGCGATTGTGTGACGGGACACGATCTCGGAGAAGCGGAACGATGATGCCTAGTACACCTGACGCGACAAGTCCTGATGCGGCGGAGGATCCGCCGTGCAACGCAATATTCAGAACAAGCAAAAGAAGTGCTTCTGCCATTTGTACATTCATAGATGTATCCGGAGATATTACAGAGGCAGCAGGAATATTCACACAGGCATCGGTATCCATGCGGTCGCGATGTTCCTCTTTGTCCGCGTCATCATTTGTGAGTACAGTCGATATTTCAGCCCGCAACAACGATGAAAATACACCGTGATGCGTACCAATTCCGGCAGCTGATGAAATCTGATTCAGTCGACTTCTCTCCCCGGTCATGCCGGCCAGGCATCGTACAGCGGAAATTCGTAACGATTTCGGTAAATCACTTAGGCCATAAGAAGCATCAGCTTTCGCAACAGTGACAATATCAGATATAAGCTCGGACTCTTTGTCGAATATCTCCATTAGAGCTTTAGGATATGGGTACAGTTGCGCGAGGGTTGTAAGCGCTACCATTTGCTGACATACCATACCCAACCGAGCGACACGTCCATCGCCAAACGCTTTCGCCTTTCTGTACGATTGTAAGACACTAAACATTTTGGCACGAGGAACTTTGTACTTAGGACAAAATTCCTTCATCAACCATTCTTCACCATGGGGCAGTTCACGAACGTCAAGTACATGAATGCGAGTTACATCCCCAGCTACAGTGAGAGTGATGTTCGCAGTGTCACCCGACTTGCGCACTTTTGAAGAGGAACTTCCAGAAGCCATCTCTACCTTCATCGAATTGTCGGAATCTTTGTCTTGCTTCGACTTATTCTTGAATTCTATCAATAAAGAATGGCCTTCTTCCGGCAATGCCTTGTCTTTGACCGAGCTGCAACAATCCACCAAACCCAATCCTTTCTCACGGCCACCCCATCCGAGTGCAATATCACGAAGTCGATCGATTAACCCACTCGAATGAATCGGCCTACTCCCATACCTGTTGTCTCGGCTCTTCTGCGAGCGCGTCAATAAAGCTTGCAACACCTCTAAGGCTAGCATGGAGATTGTGAGTTCCGTTTCTGCAACAAGGGTAAGGAGATGGTCGTACGAATTGTACACATTCCTCGTTTCGGAAGACGCATTCCGAACGACCCGATACGTGGCTTTGAGGACAAGTACAATCAGTTCACTCGTAATTGGTTCAGTAACTGTGGTTGAGGGACTATTTTCTTCTTTCTTCGGGGAACTAGAGCCCTGGGAAGCAGAGCGGTCCGAATTGCGGCGTACAATAGACTCAATGCGAGTAGAGAGTCTCAATGGGTCAAGCCGACCACGAGGCCCTGATGACAGCGAGAATGGAGCAGCTCTCGCACTCCCGATGATGCTAGTGGCTCCAGAATCGTAAGGATTCCCACCCGAAATGGCCTTCGGGATATGCTTCAGAATCTTATGTTGTTTGATGTACGTTTCGAGTACCTCATCAAACTTGTTCAGAATCTCATACCAGTTGAGTAAACTGCGCTCTTCGGGCTTCTCGAAGTGGTTGGGCGCATCAAAGTTTCGCAACGCCTCCACGAGGTCGGCGACAGTCGACGCCTTGATAATAGGTTGAATGACACTGTTGAGGAACGCAGGCTATGGAGAGGACATCGAATCGGGTCATGTTAGCATTCGGCATGACTAGGATCTACATCGACGCCGTCGAGGTCACAGGTAACTTACCACCACCACGGTTTTCTTCGGTTTGTACCGAACCATCGTCGCGAAGCCTAGCAGGGTTTCGACGAGGATAAGAACTTGATGCGTACCAGCATCTCCAGCTGGTTGCGCGGCTTGCTAAGGTATAGTTCCTGTTCGCAAAAACCGGTTTGTCGTTAAACTTGGAAGGTCCGATAATTTAGAGAGCCGGAGCAAATCGACTCAACCACGCTCACCGATCCACTTACAGTAGCTCTCCAGCACAGCTACTGTCAGCGTTTCTATTTTCTACACCCAATCAATCTACGGAATTCTATTTATTCCACTGAATCTACTCAGATCAAATTTAGATAGGATTCAACGAATTCTCCACGTGCGAACCGAACATTCCGGATGGTCGAGTTATTTATTCGCGAGGAATACCGGTGAGCAATCATGCCTAGCCGATTGCTATCCGATGCTGTTGACAGTGTTCTAGAGAACAATAAGTATAAGTTAAACGGGTGAACGGAACGACCCCCTCCAGACTCTTCTTACATACCACGCATTTCGACGAAGACGGCGTAGCACGGGCCGAGGCAGCAGCAAGACGAGCCTCCGCCGCAGCCGCACGCATTTCTCGAGCACGAACCTCTGCAACACAGAAAACCACCGAAGGTTAGCTACAGCGTAAATCTCTGATGGAAGTGAAAACGTACCTGGTGGTTTCGCCGCCTCCTTCGCCAGAAAATCCTTCGCTTTCTTCTTCTCTTTCTCACGCTTCTTCTTCTGCCGCCCTTTCGCCGCAGAAGCAGCCAAATCTTCATCTGTTAAAGGACCCGGTATTTCCGCTGCAGCATAATCGTGCAATCCTGGGTTTTGATGCCAAAACTTTCGCAGAAATGTGCGAACCCGCTTCGCCTTCGTGATTAAATATGGTGACACACCAACGAGTAGCGGTACCCCATTCAGCAACAGCCACTCCAAAATATCCACAGCACCAAACGCAGCAGCAATAGCCACTAACCCACAAGGCTTCGACACGGACTTCAACTTTTCGTGGGGTTCGAAATAAGTCACCTCAAATGCAATGGACTTTCTTTCCGCTGACTCGTTGAGAAACTCTTGCACATTTTGTAACTTTTCCTCGCTGATGTCTGCGATAACCTGGACGTACTCGATTTCCAATTCCATCGCAGGTTCTTCAGCGTCTTTATCTTTTTCCTCGTCCGGTTTCACAGGTTTCGGTTCACGTTTCTTCAAATGGGCGGTGCCTTTCTCGACTGGCACCTTCGATTTGGTGCTTGGCTTCGATGATGAAGCCGGTTTCGGTTTAGATTCGACCTTCTCTTCTTCCTCTTCAACAACTGTAATCAAGGAAATAGGCGAAAGGACAACAGTCGATAGCTGTTCATATACTCTGGTTACCTCTTTCAGGGTTGCTCGTCTCGTCGAAAACGGAATAGTACGGCATAACCCTTTTTCTTTGTGTTCCACGATAGGGCTCCCTTCCCAACCGAACAACAAAGTGACCTTGTCTCGTTTGTTGACTCTCAAATAAATGCACTGGACAGCACGCAACTCTTCATACCAGGACGTCAAAAGCTGTCGAACTTCTTGTTGCAGCGCCTGTTCCCCATAACGTCGTAGCGTTGAACCCGCAGATTTGATAGTTTTTCCAGAAGCATCCGCAGCCGCTTGTCCACCACCCTGTTTTCGGCGCGTGGTATACCTATGGAACGACTTGTTCTTAATCATTTCCCCTTTCTCGTTCCAAATCGCCGCGGAAAAATGGCCTCCACCCGCCATGATAACAGCCCATGGTCCTCGCTTTTCAAACGAACGCAACGAGGATTCGTCGGGAATCGCGGCCTTGTACACCACGATATATCCCTCATCCACAGTAGGGTCGCGAAATTGCAACCTAACGTTCGCTTTCGCACGCGACTTGGCTTTCCTCTCGTTCGCCAAGTCTTGCTCGTCATCGGAAAATTCCTCGCCACTACCCGACAACGAGCCATCGGATAAGTTGTCAAACTCTTTCTCGAACGTTTCCTCGTCAATGGGCGGCTTGTTCTTCAGTTTGCGCTTCAAATTCAGCCGATGGATGTCGTCCATTTGCACATGCACTCGCAATTCCACATGGGAATCGAACTTCATGTTACAGGTGTTACAGGTTGAGCGTTCGCTGACTGAAAGCTCGTTCAACTCAGGAAGCTCTTCTTTTGCTTTAGCTTGGCCATCGTCTTGGGCGACAGTGACATTCTCGCCTTGCTTGAAGCCAGAATTGGTCCAAAACGACTCAGGAAACTCCGGCAGCAGCTTCTTTCGTATTTTCGTGACGTCGTCCGTGTGCTTCTTGCCCTTCTTCTTCGCCGTCATGATTTGACATGGATGATGTCGCTGCTGGATTGGTTTATGGAGTATGGCCGGTGACAGCTCAGGAGCGGTGGAAAGGTTGAAATTGGGTTTGAAAAAGGAAAAAAGAAAATCCCAAAACCAACGCATTGCTGGATCCCACAGTATTTCGATATCAACAAGGGACGCATCTCACCGCTCACCCTTGTTGGCCTGACGTAGACGCGGGCAGCCTAAGCAGCCTGCGCTCTTCTTGAGCATTGGAACTCGTTCTTTTCAATCCACATCACCCAAAGTCTGACCGGCATCGAAGCGGCTGAGCCATGAATGCCTGGCCCCAAAGTTTGCGCCCTGTTGCGAAGTATGTCGCCAGAGGAAACGAAGTTCAAGCGACACACCCCATTGTGGCGTTCTACTGTAATCTACACGCAGTGAAAGAAGCCATTCACCTGAACAAAGGTGACGGGGAGGTGTTCATTCGGAGCTTGCTTGAAAAAACCGAGGCGTTGAAAAAGCTTATCGGTCCGAATGACGATAGTCATCAGCAAATAGTGGAAGAGTACGCGCTGGAGCGATTCGCCGAAGCCGACGACGAGGACATGAGCGGGGAGGTCACCGCGATGACAGCGAAGAAGTATTTCACCGCGCTTTGTTTCATGGACGTGTGCAAGGTGTTTAAAGCACGAAGCGATGAAATCGAGAAGAAAAGCAACTTTACAAAGAGTCGGATGGTCGCTATCCAAAAAGCACTGCGCGAAGGAACCGACCCACGTCGGCCGGAACTCATTCAGGCGGAACGAGAATCGTTCGAGGAAGAAGAAACATCCTATCAGCCTTCTGCTCCACCATCTGCACCGGTACCCGATAACGAACCAATGTACCCGCGGTCTGCATCGGGCACGGCACCAATGTATTCGCAGGCTGCTTCAGACACCGCACCAATGTATCCGCAGGCTGCTTCGGACGCCGCACCAATGTACCCGCCATCGAACATCTCGTACACATCGAATGACAGTTATCAGCGACCAAATACTACGTATCCCGCTGATGCAGAGGAGCCAGCGGATAGAATGAGTCGATTGAGTCTGAACAGCGCTTCAGCTTACCCTGGAGCTGCGCCGCTCTACGAATCGTTTGTCGACCCTACACCGGGCAGGTCACCCAAAGCGAGTCTACACATTCCACCATCGAGACCAGTTCCATCAATTCCGAATTCATCGAGAACAGTGAGTCCAGCACCGAGTATACCTTACATATCATCGCCGTCATCCCTACCAAGTGCGCCGGTCGAAGAACCGGATTACGGAAGAAGTTCGTCGGGACTGAACCCCACTATAGAACAAGTGAAGAACGCGCAGACGAACGCGAAGCACGCGGTGAGTGCACTCGATTTTGAAGATTACGCGGGCGCGATTTCGTTTCTAGAACAAGCAATTGCCGATTTAAAATCGAGATACTAGTGCCGTAGGATTCGCTTCTCTCGATACAGTATGGGCGCGAGTAGATCGTGATATAATAAACACCCAACTAACGAACCTATTCCGACATTTCGTCCAGCGTTTCGCTCATTCGCCACAAATACTTCAGCTTCGCGGAATGGACCGCCGCGTCTTCAAGTTGATGATTGGCAAAGTATCGCCCAGACTTCGTAGACAATCATCACAAAATTGTTTCACCTCGTCTTTCAACTGCGAAATCTGTTCCGAATCAGACTCGGCATCCGCAATCTTCTCGCGATACTCCACAACCCACGCCAGAAACTCGGGCTCCATTTCGGGGTCATCGTCTTCGCCAAAAATTGCAAGCAGATGGTTAGCTCTGGTGTGTGGTGTACGTAAGGCGTTGTATGCCTCGTTTATTAATGACGACATATCCGCGGCTTTCGCGGGGTCGGTGCCAGTACTTCCGCTGGCGTGACGGTCGGGGTGCCATTCACGCTGCAGAGTTTTGAACCTTGTTGCTAGATCATCAGTATCCACATCAAAGCGTTGTGGGACACCTAATATGCGGAAGTAATTTTTCTGTGTCGACGCGTTATTGTTGCCGGCGGTGGTCAAAGCTCGATAGATACGGTACAAGCCGCGCGTTTGGCAGCGGGACAGCATTTGCGCGGGAGGTCGGGACGCGGGGCTAGGGTGGTGCCATACGAATGGGTGTGTGGCCCGTACTCCAAAAAACGAATCGCAGCGAATTCCATGGAATCGGTTATTTTCGGTCAACGTGTTGCTGTCTGGTGTCATTGGATTGTCGAATCGGTTCTCGCCGAATGGGATGCCGTAGCCTTACCTTCACTGTCGACGCTTCGTGTTGCCTTGCGGTGGCGGTCTGACGCCTTTTTGACGTGTCTGCCCCGTTATTTGAGTCGCGCCCGTTTGCCTCGTTTGCAAGCAGCCACACGCTCGCCCACACGCTCTCCATACGTCGACGCCGTCTCGCACGATGACGCAGTCAACGTCTACAACCACGCTGTACGAGGCGCCTGCGCCGCGCAGCTTCTTGCTGCGCGCCGTCTGTCGTTTCGCCGGCTTCACCCCCGGCAACAGCCTACCTAATTCGGACCGCGTCGTACTCTCGGCTCAGAAATGTGCCGCTTTGCGTGCGCTCGACTTTGAAACCAAGAATCCAATTGCGCTGGACCCTTTCGCTCGACTCCTCTCCGGCTCGCAATATGAAGAGATGAAAAAACGCCGTGAGACTCTTCTCGCACGACCGAGAATCCCAATTCGCACGCGTTATTTCGACAATTTCATAGCTGCTCGTTTGAAAACCTTGCCGAACGCTCAGCTTGTTATTCTGGGCGCTGGAATGGATAGCCGTGTTTATCGACTCGAATCACTTCAAGCGTCGCACACAGTCTATGAACTCGACGCACAGATTGTGATTGACCTGAAAGAACATCTGCTTTCGTCCGCCTCTCCTGTAGCGGTTCCTCGATGTGAAGTTCGTCGAATTCACGGTGACCTCTCTTACTCTGACTGGATTGGCGCGTTGTTCAGTGCCGGATTTGATCGTTCTCGGCCTACTATATGGTTATTAGAGGGCGTGTTGTATTATCTGGACGAAGACCGTGTCTCTATGCTCTTCTCTGAAATCCATGCGGTATCTGCTGTCGGTAGTGCTGTGGCCTTTTCCGCTGTTACCAAAATTGGCGAAGCTCGCAGAGGTATGTTTATTTCTACGATGGCAAACCCCAAAGGGTTAATGGCGTCTTGTGGTTTCTCTGAGGTCACAGTTGATGTTCTGGGTGGACCAAATGCCAACTTCGGGCGGTGGCCTGTTGCGAGACCTCGCTCGCGCTCACGCTCGATATCGCGGTTACCAAGCAACGGAGGGTCTTCGTGCCGCACCACTTTCTATTGCAAGGCAAGTGTCTTGGACTGTTAATAACCTACCACGTACGGTGTACAGCACTCATATGAGTGAACCTAAGTTGCTCAGCCAGCAACATTTGTATATTCTTCCCGCTGCACAACTGTAACGCGCAACACTGTGTACATATTGCGCCATGCTCTTGGACGGTTCGTGCTCCCACCTGCATCGCTCGCAGCTTAACTTATTCGCAACAGGGATACCATTTATGAACTTAAACATTAAACCCACAGCACGTTGGAACTCAGCAATGCTCGTGGAACTGAAATATTTTATTTTGAATAATGTAGTTAAGGAAAGTATTTATAATTTTGCAAATAATGAAATAATGCACCAAGAGAAACTCTTACGAGGCCCTGTGTACAAATTTAGTAAAGCATTTCTAAATTTAATTTATCCGATCCTTGGAAACGTGGAACCAACAAGTTTCGTAACAATGAGCAGTCTCAAAACGAAGTTAGACGGTTGAATCCTTCCTCGAGGTCCGCGATGAGGTCATCAACATCTTCCAGGCCCACGTGAATGCGCATGGTCTGCCCGTACTGGGCGTAATTCCAAGTATCGACGCTTCGCACGGAGTTGATCTTGGTCTGCATCAGCAAGCTCTCGTAGCCACCCCACGAAAACCCGAGCGCGTGCAACTTCATGCCGTCGACCATGGCGTCTACCGCGCCCTGCGCGAAGCCTTTCCGCAATTGGAAGCCGAACAGCCCGGCCGCGCCACTGAAGTACTTGGTGAAAAGAGCGTGCTGCGGGTGCGACTTGAGCGCGGGATGCATGACGCGCGCGACCTCCGGCCGGTTCTCGAGCCATCGCGCGACCTTCAGGCCGCTCTCGCCGTGATGGCGCAGCCGCACGCGCAGGGTGCGCAGCCCGCGCAGCGCCAGGTACGCGTCGTCGGGGCCGGGCGGGCAGCCGAGCTGCACGAGCGACCTCTTGCAGGCGCGGTACGTGTCGCTGTCCTTCGCCGCGACGATGCCCATCATCAGGTCCGAGTGCCCGCCGATGTACTTGGTCGCGGCGTTGACCGACACGTCACAGCCGTGCTCGAACGGGCGGAACAGCGTGGGGCCCCACGTGTTGTCGGCGATGACTTTCGCGCCGCGTTCGTGCGCAAGTTTCGCAAGCGGTTCCACGTCGGTGAGTTCGAACGAGAGGCTTGCCGGCGTTTCAACCAGCACCGCCTTGGTGTTGTCTTGCAACAATTTCGCGAACTCCTCGGGTGTTATCGTGGGCGAGAAGTACGTGGTCGACACATTGAAACGTGCGAGGAAGTTGTCGCTAAAATCTCTCGTCGGGTCGTAACACGCGTCGCTAATCAGTACATGATCGCCCGCTTTCACGAACGCCAGCAATGCCACATTCACCCCAGCGACGCCCGACGAAGTGAGGCACGCATTATCGGCGCCTTCCAGTGCGGCGAACGCTTCTTCCAGTGCAAACGTAGTGGGATTCCCATGCCGGCCGTACCACATCCCGGTGAAAGGCCAGTCAGACGCGGCGAACCGTAATGCAGCGACATTAGGGAACGTGATGGTAGACGCATGATACACCGGCGGATTCACGACGGAGCGGCCGTACGGATCGGTAGACCACTCCGACGGGCGGCACCCCCCGTGCACCGCGCGTGTGTCGGGCTTGAGGTGCGCAAACTCGGATGCCTTTCCTGATTGGCGTAGCGTCGAATGCGATGGCCGATCCTCCGAATTGGCGGTCACCCGAGGCTCGGACAGCGTCATCGCGGTGTGGTGCTTGCAAAGTGCGGCACGCCCTTGATTCACTCTGAACTGGCCAACTTGTATCGGTGCAGAGAACGCTGGCAATTGCATGGTGGATTGCAAGTTGTTCTTCGAGGCGGCGTGCATAATCGAAATAGGGATCAGGCCGAGATCGAAAACATACTATTGGTTTAAATCCTGGCAATTTCCCCAGTTAAACGATTCTACAACCACTCGGCAGAGCATCGTTGCAGTTACGCTACACTGAGCGATCGTGGAGACCTGCCACGATGTTAAGAGTACTGTAGTTTCTGTCTTGCGCAATGAGTCGGTACTGCTGAATCAGTTAGCATCAGTCGTGTTCATGAACAGGAATAAAGGTTGCCTAGAAAGGGGAAGATAAGTTTGGGAAACAAATTCGTAGTGAAGGAGTTATAAGTGTACGCTGAAGACAGAGCTTCTCTTTCTGTCAAGAAACGAGGGCAGCGCTTCTACCACATGCCTGTACTGTCCGAGTTCACTCACAGCAGTATCACGATTCCGATTGAATTGAATCGAGCTGCATCTCACCATGCTGAAATCCCGCGATCAAAATAGAAGATCGAACGTAAGCTACTGCAGACTTTAAAGACAAAAAAGTTGTCACGAGCCGCTCTGTTTATAGATAAGTTAACACGCGCTCGAAAAGCACAAGCAGATGCGCGCACGCTCGGAAGCCTCGAAAACTGGCTTCTCACCATACCACTATAAAATATGCTTGAAATCCCTATCTGTCAGTCCGCTTTCCCGGCATTCTGGTTGTAAACAGATGCCGAACGACGCCGCCTTGTTCATGCAAGGCGCGCAGTAATAATGATTGCACTTCGACACCAATCTCGCGGGTGACGCCTTGCACACCTCACACATCAGGCCCCCCGTGGCTGCTAACGGCGGGGTCGCAGAGAACGCAGGAAACGCAAGAGGCGACGGCACATCCGGTGTTCTCGGCAATGAATCCTGCCGACTTTCGTACGAATTCTTCTTTACCAATCGCCCGCCATCGTTAGCGCGTAATGGGCTGCGAGGAAGTGCTCCCGGAAGAGGCGACGGTATCCCAGGACGTGCTTGCTGAACGAGGGGGTCCGACAATGTCAAAGAAGTGAATCCGTCGAGTAAACTAGATTTCGGCGGGGGTGGAGGTGGAGGTGGAGGCGGGGGTGGGGGTGGGGGTGCTGGGATGTCCAAGTTGGTGGTTTCCTTCGTTTCTTCACGCCGCTTCGTGCCTGGCTTACGAGCTAGCCGCACCCCACCACTCCCACCATCCTTGTCGCCGTTATCGTATTCATTTGAGCGTCCCATCGATTCTTTCCGTAATTGCGACAATTTCTTCGGTTGCAGAACAGGCACGGGCGCCGATTCGAGTAGACTGCGCGTATTTAGCGCCGCCACTTCGGATTCGAGGAACTTCTTAATCGCCTCACATCGGTCAAGCATCAGCCCAGCTTCCCGATTCAACTTTCGCTTTTCTGCTATTCGGAACGAATAGCTCACATCATTTCCATGGTCCAACATCTTAATCGCCGGAATGAGTAGTTCTAACGCTTTCATGTACGCCTCTTTCGCGTGTCCCATATTGCCCCTTTCTTCTCCCTGAATTCCTAGTTTCGTTAATTCGCGACCACGTCGAATACGCTCCGCTAGTTGTGGGTCGATATAGGTGTTGCTCTGAACAAGAGGTGGACCTCGAGGCTGCTGCTGTTGCTTCGGTCCATATCCCGAGTACTGCGCATTGGGAGCGAACGCGGGGGGCGGGGATGATGGAAACACAGCCGGATTTTGAGCCGGCGGCTGGAAGTAACTAGGCGCCACATTCGGATTCGCCATAGGCGCAGGTTCTGGAGGTGACCGAACGCCACCATGCGGCATAGCGCCCGGTGGCAGCATGGGGCCAGGCGCTCCACTGAAAATCGACGACGACGGAATAGACGTAGCGTGTCCCGGAGCAGCCGCGGGGTGCACAGGCGTACCGTACGCTTTCGCCGCGAAAAGCTCCGCAATTTCTGATGCGCTTGGTCCCTGCGTCTCGACCGGCTGGCTAATCGGACGGAACGACGTCGCACGCTGCAGTTTCGGATGTGGCCGACCCGGACTTACCGGCGAGCGAACGGGTTCCGCCACTTCGCCGCCGTCTTCAGACGCTACATCGAGGAGTGGCGCCGGTGGTTGAGGTTTCGCCCGCATTTCCGTGTCGGGGTCGAACTTTGTTCCGCTCAGCTCATTCGCTACCGCTTTTCGCTTGTACTCCGCGTTCCATTCTTCGACGCGCTCCTCGTATTCCACTGTTTGCGCGGCATGTTGTTCCGCTTTGGCTTTCGCTTCTTCCGCCCTGGCCACTTCCGCAGGGTCGACAGCCGGCGGGGTGCTTCCTTCGCTACTCACGTTCGTCGCAGGCTCAGCCTTTCGAAATCCTTTTAAAATACGTCCCCGCTTCGGAAATTGCAAGAATCGGTTCAGTCGCCCTCCTTTCTCTTTCACAGGCTTCGCCACTGGCAGCGTAACGGAGTCAGTCGCAGATGGTACGTTGATATGGAACTGCCCCGAAACAACGAGTCCCGTCGATTCCGTGGATTCTTCAGATTCACGCGGGTGTGCAGTCGCGAGCGGCGCGGGAACAGACGTAACAGGCGCAGGTGGTTCCACGGTTTTCACAGGCATGGACGGAGGCGGTGGGGTTGCGAGCGGAGCAGGAACAGACCTAACGGGTGCAGCTGGCTCCACGGTTTTCACAGGCATGGACGGAGGCGGCGGTAGAGGTGGAGGTGGCGGCGCACCGTTCGAGCGCGCGGGTTTAGGGTCCGGTGGGAGTGGGGGCGGCGGTGGTGGGGGCGCAGAGCTTCCCACCGGGGAAGAGCTGGGAAACGCGGGCATGGGTGGGGGCGGCGGCGGTACTTTGCCGAAGCCCTTCATGGCGAACGGGGGTGCTGCTCGCCAAGTTCCGGGTTTTATGCGTTGGTCACAGTGCGACCACAAGGTTAGTCCGCTCTATTGTTGCCAAGAGGACTTCCACCCAGCAATGCATACAGTGGCCGGCCAGACTACCAAAAGTGTTGATTTATTTTTCGTTGTATTTAGGGAACGCGGGAGGTGACGGAAACCTCAGCTCGTCCGGCGGTCTCGACAATGTTTCCTGCCGGTTTTCGTACGAATTCTTGTTCGCCAGTCGTCTGGCGTCGTTGCCGTGTAGTGTACTGCGGGGCAGCGCTCCAGGCAGGGGCGCAGGCATCGCAGGACGTGCTTGCTGGACGAGGGGGTCAGACAGTGTGAGAGAAGTGAATCCGTCAAGCAGACTTGGTTTCGGTGGCGGCGGAGGTGCCGGTATGTTGAAGTTCGTATGCTCCTTCGTTTCCTCACGCCGCTTCGTGGCTGGTTTGCGAGCCAGCCCCAGACCGCCACTCCCACCGTCCTTGTCGCTATTATCGTACTCATCCGCGCGTCCCAACGATTCTTGTCGCAGTTGCGAGAATTTCTTCGGCTGCAGAACAGGCGCGGGCGCCGATTCTAGCAGGCTGCGCGTGTTCAGCGCCGCCACCTCCGACTCGAGGAACTTCTTAATCGCCTCGCATCGGTCAAGCATCAACCCAGCTTCCCGATTCAACTTTCGCTTCTCCGACATGCGGAACGAATAGCTCACATCATTCCCATGGTCCAGCAGCTTAATCGCCGGAATCAGAAGCTCCAACGCTTTCATGTACGCTTCTTTCGCATGTCCCATATTCCCACTCTCCTCTCCCTGGATTCCCAGTTTCGTTAGTTCACGCCCACGTCGAATCTGCTCCGCCAATTGTGGGTCGATGTAGGTGTTGCTCTGAACGAGAGGCGGGCCTCGCGGCTGCTGTTGCTGCATACCATACCCAGAAAATTGCGCATTCGGCGCGAATGCGGGCGGTGGGCCTGATTGAAACACCGCCGGATTCTGCGCTGGTGGCTGGAGGTATCCAGGCGCCATATTCGGGTTTGCCACAGGAGCAGGTTCAGGCGGTGGTTGCACAGCGCCATGAGGCATCGCGCCCGGGGGCAGCATGGGGCCAGGTGCACCACTGAAAACCGACGATGTAGGAATAGACGTCGCATGCCCAGGCGCCGCGGCGGGGTGCACGGGCGCCCCGTACGCTTTCGCAGCGAAAAGCTCGGCGATTTCCGATGCACTTTGCCCCTCCGCCACGACGGGCTGATTAATCGGGCGGAACGACGTCGCACGCTGCGGCTTGGGCTGCGGCAGACCCGGCCTCGGCGGGGAATGGACAGTCCCCACAACTTCGCCGCCGTCGTCAGACTCTACATCCAGGAGAGGGGTCGGCGGCTGAGGTTTCGGCCGCATTTCCGCGTCCGGATCGAATTTCGTTCCGTTCAGCTCGTTCGCTATTGCTTTTCGCTTGTACTCCGCCTCCCATTCCTCGAGCCGCTCCTCGTACTCCGCCATTTGCGCGGCATGTCGGTCCGCCTTGATTCTCGCTTCTTCCGCTCTGGCCGCTTCCGCGGGGTCGACCGCTGGAGGTGTGTTTCCTTCGCTGCCCATATGCGTCACAGGCTCAGCTTTTCGGAATCCTTTCAAAATGCGTCCTGGCTTCGCAGAATGTAGGAATCGATTCAGTCGGCCTCCTTTTTCCTTCACAGGCTTCGCTACCGGTAACGTAGTGGGATCGGTCGCAGACGGCGCACCAATATGGAGCTGCCCCGAATCACCGGGACCCGACGATTCCGTGGAATTGTCAGGTTCAAGTGACGGCGGAGCTGCGAATGGCGCAGGAACAGACCCAATATGCGCGGGCGGTTCCTCGGTAGCTGCATGCATGGGTGGCGGTGGCGGTGCACCGTTCGAGTGCGCGGGTTTGGGACCTGGCGGCAGTGGGGGCGGCGGCGGTGCCGGGCTTCCTGATGGGGACGAACCGGGAAACGCGGGCATGGGGGGTGGCGGCGGCGGCGCTTTTCCGAAGCCCTTCATAGCGGAAGGCAGTGGTGCCGTTCACCAAAAAGGCTGTTGCAGACTTATGTAGCGATGACAGGACAAGCACAATGCTAACGCGCTTTGTTGTTGTGATGAAGACGTTCAACCAGCAATGCATGATCGATAAAATGTAGCGACATAAAAGGTTGATTTACTTTTCACGGTATTTAGGGAACGGGGGGGTACCTAATTAGTGTCACATCATTCCTATCGCCTGGTCCAATCACACCTTTCATACAATCAACAGCTTCTTATCATGACGTCAGATGTCAGCGTCCTACAAATCAATCGTGGTGTTGATGGTGGGCTGGATTCTGAAGAACGGCACCTCGCCGCTGCCCTCCTGCTCCGCCGCGTCCTTGTCGTTGACCAACGTGAACTGCATGGTGTGTGGGCCACGGGAGTAACCAGTGATGAGCTGGAAGTTGCCGAATCCGCTCGGGCGGCACGCCGCATTGATTCCAAGTCCGAATTCGATGTTGCGCTGACGCGCGGGTGGCCTCTGCGCCTGACGCTCCATTTGCTGCATTGCCTGCAGCTGGGCGGTGGGCGAGTTCCGGAACCCTTCCCCATACGTCTGAAGCGCATTCTGCACCTCCTGCCTCGAGCCGCGATACGAAAGCCGCATGCTAGGTACGAGTAGTGATTCCGCCTTGCGCGCGAACCATTCGTCGACGCGCCTCAGTGCCGTTTGCATCTCCGCGTCAGAAATAGGGTCTGCCACATTAGCCAACAAAATGTCCTTGAACTTCTGCAGCGCAGCGTTCTGCAGCAGAGTTACTTGCTTGTTAAACAACGAACGCACACGACTCTGCAGGGAGTTCTGCAGCTCGGTGCGTTTCTTTCCACGGATCGACGCAGCTGCGTGTTGCGCGGTTTCGCGATCATATCTTTCGAGCGCGGTATCGAGTAGTTGAGTGGCTCTATCTCCAAACGACTGAACCGTGCGTCCACGATCTACGTCACTCGTCCACTTGTTGAGCTGGGTCAGTGCAGGGCGCTGTTGCGCGTCATAAGCCACGTCACATCGATAGGCCGCAATTAGATCCTTCTTCGAGGGTAGCTCCACAGCCTTGTCATGCTTCGTGTCTTTCCACACAAGCTCGGCGTACGGCACCAGCCCTTCGACAGGTTGACTAATTGAGTATTCCGGTTTCAGGAGATACTTCGAATGCGAGGGATCGGAAAAACGAGCTGAGAGTTCCGCAACAGCCGTGTCGAACTCGGCCGCACGGTGGCGGATGTGCGGCAGCGAGACGAACTCGAATGTGAACAGTTCGGTAATCGGCTTCGTGCCACGCGAGTCGATCTGCGACCAAATGTCGCGCACGTCCTCCATGACGATTTCCGACAACGACTCCAAGCTGGAACCGTCGTCGTGATCACGAATCACGAACAGCAGCAACGTCTTCGCGGGATCGTTCTCGCCGAACATGCGCGTGAATTCGAGGAACACCGTGCGCAACAGCGAGTAGCCAGCGGCCTCGTAGCGCCCGATGTCGGCGGTCCACAGGTTGAACACGAGCGCGTCGGTGAGTGCCAACGAGAACGTCGCCACGCGGGCGATTTTCTCCGAGTCGCCATCGCGCCCATCGGCGCCTTGTGTGTCGAGAATCAACGCCGACGAGGAGGAAATCGCCGCCACACAGCCCTTGGTTCCTTTGCCGGCGAAGGGGCGGCCGACGTCGAAATCGGTGCCGAATATGCGGTTGGCGAGTGTGCTCTTGCCCGACCCGCGGGCGCCGATGACGGCGATGGTCACCAGCGTATCATCCGGGGATGTCAGGG
>JAAUYH010054470.1_pt1 | contig 23020 bp, 17 predicted proteins | sample 7278061 | NCBI WGS metagenome assembly JAAUYH01 (sample SAMN14350203, study PRJNA611818) | marine sediment metagenome | isolation source: surface marine sediment (0.6m) | place: French Polynesia: Moorea | collected 2018-08 | reverse complement strand
GGCCCCGGCACCACCTCTGTTCGAATGACTAGCCGATGGTGATTCCCTGCGCCTCGGCCTCAGCCAAGTATGCAGCCTCGGCTGCGGCAAGCGCATCTTCGACGGAGGTGCCGTCGAGAATCGTGATCAGCGAATCCTGCAGCGCTGCCCTGGCGAGGGCGGCCGCCGGCGTCGTGAGGTCGGGACCTCGTCCCTCGACGAGGCTGGCCTCGGCGGCCGCACCATCACGGGGACCGTTCGGGTTCGAGACCCCGGCCCGCGTCACGAGACCGAACTCGGCCGCTGCGGTCTGGCTCTCCTCGTCGGTGGCGGCGACCATCGCCAAGAAGATGGCCTCGATGTCACCCTCGGCGCCGGCCGGGATGGCCCAGCCGTCGATGTAGGCGGGAGCGGCGAGGATGTCGCCGCCGGTGCTCAGCGCCGGAGCGAACTGGATGTCGCCGACGACGCTCGACTCCTCGGCGTCCATGGCGGCCGCTCGCGAGGCCCAGGTGTGACCGAGGATGATCTCGCCGGTCTGGAACTCGAGCTGGATGTCGTTGAGCTCGAAGCTCGTGCCCGCCGTGCCGACACACTCATCAGCCATGCGCTTGAGCAGGTTGGCGGCCTCGATGCCCTCGGGGCTGTTGAAGTTCGGCTCGTTCGTGACCGGGTCCACCGGCAACACACCGAGCGAACCGAGCACCGAGTCGAACTCGATGCGCCAGGCCCAGTTGGCCTGTAGGTGGTACAGGAAGCCGGTGTCGTAGCCGGCGTCCTGGATGGCTTGGCACGCCTCGAATGCCTCGTCGAACGTCGTCGGAACCTCGACACCGATGGCGGCGAGCTCGGGCTCGTTGTAGAAGATGTGCATCGTGTTCGACACCATCGGGATGGCGTAGATGTTGCCGTCGAGCGACGCGAAGTCGTAGAACGCCTGGTCGATCTGGTCGAGGCCGTACTCGGCGCCGTACTTGTCAATCAGGTCGTTCAGCGGCATGAGGGCGCCCTGGTTGGCGAGCTCGAGAAGGAACGCGTTCGAGCCCTGGTAGAGGTTGAACTCGGGCGAACCGGTCGAACCGTCGAGGCGCATCTGATCCTGGGCCTCGTTCGAGTCGAGGAACTGGTACTGGATGCTGTAGTTGCCGTCCTCGCACTCCTTGAGCTCGGACTCGTAGGCGGCGATGATCGGGAAGTCCCAGCCGATGGCCTTGATCTCGACCTCTTCGCCCGGGTTCGGGATGGCGCACTCATCGGAGACCATGGAGACCTCCATGGCGTCGTCGTCTTCCATGGCGTCGTCGTCGCTTGTGTCGGCGGGAGCGGCCGTCGTCGCGGAGGAGTCCCCGCTCGTCGACGTGTCCCCGTCGTCATCGCTTCCGCACGCCGCAGCCACCAGGCTCACGGCGAGGAGGATCGCGAGAAGTCGCCACCCCGTCTTCACTAGCTTGCTCATTTGGTTACCCCTCCTGGGATGGTTGTTGTATTGCACGATTCGAGCCACTCGGTGAGTGTCCCGGTGACCGCCGCCGGCTGGTCGAGCGGGCTCAGATGACCGCAGTCATCGAACGTCGCCAGCTGGGCATACGGCGAACTGGCCGCAAGCAACTCGTGCATTGCGGGCGGGCAGATGCTGTCGAGCTCACCGCAGCCGACGAGGATCGGCCGGCAGATCTCGGCGAATTCGGCCCGGAGATCGCGGCGGGTGAGCAGAGCATCGTTCTGGTCGAGGAAGGCGCGAGGTCCGAGGTCACGGGCCATCTCGAAGATACGCGGCCCGTGCAGTTCCGGGTACGCGGTCAGTTGGTTCACGAAATTGCCGACAACCACAGACGGGAGTTGGCCGGACCTGACCTGAGAACCCCAATGAACCCGGAGCTTGGCCTGTTCAGGATCCATCGGACCGAGGTTCGTGTCGAGCAGAGCCAGCCCAACGACGCGGTCGACTGCCTGCAGCGCCATCTCGACGGCAACGATCCCACCGAGCGACAGCCCAACGGCAGCAAATCGATCGGGGGCCTGGGCGAGCACCTTGGTCGCAATCTCCTCGATCGTCGCTCCGCCGGTCAGGTCGGCGACGTGGGCCCGGTCGCCGAAGTGGGCGAGTTGGTGTTCGAAGACACGTTCGTCGCACATCGAACCCGGAAGCAGGAGGATCGGAAGCTCTCTCAACGCCCTCCTCCGATCAGGTGCCGCGGGGCCACGTAGCCCGACGGGTCGAGCACGAAGCCGACGTCGTGGGCTGCGTCGACGATCTCAGGCGCCCAATCGACCCGATTGGGACTGTCGCCACCGGACACGACGAGAGCCGTGGCGACGGTGTCACCTCGATTGGTGAAGTCGCGCCAGGAGCCAGGCGGTACCGAGACGACGGAGCCTTCGGCCGGATTCGCCGACACCAGGTCGGCGCCGTCGTTAAGGTCCATCTGCCAGTTGCCGTCGATTAGCAGTAGGACCTGTGCCTCCAGGATTCGGTGTCGTCCCGTCGAACTACCCGGTTCGAGTCGGAGCCATTCGATCGAGAATGTGTGGGGGTTGGTGATGGGTGGACGTTGGCAGCGGTCTTGCGTGACGCCATGGCCGATCACCGGGGCCATCGAGGACGAGTGCCCGGGGAGGACCGAGGACAGCAACGCCCGATCAGACCACTCGAGTTCGGGTTCGGTTACCACCCGCCCGGCCAGCTCGTCGTCGGTGTACTGGTCGAGCTCATTGTCCGTGACCTCGAGCGGGGCACGAGCAGCCGAGACATCGTCGCCCGCTGATGCGTCGAGCACGTGGTTGTCGGCGCTCAGATACAACCCGGTCTCGGCGGAGCGACGCAATACGTCGGGTGCCCACAGGATGCCGCCGGTGTCGTCGCCGCCGAGCACGACGAAGAGCCAGCTGTCATCGTCGCCGACGTTCTCGAATCCCCGGAACACCCAGGTCGGTGCCGAGAAGATCGTGCCCGGCGCGACGTCAAAAGTGCGATCGGCGTCGGCCCCGACCCGCATGCGCCACCTTCCTCGGGTACAGATGAAGACCTCTGCGGTGTAGTGCAGATGCTGGTTGTTGACTACGCCGGCTGGCGAGCTGGCCGCCCCGACATTGAAGCCATGGGGCTCGCACAGGTTGACGGTCTGGTCCTCGTTCTGCGACACACCGGGGCCGATGAAGCTGTAGCTGGCCTTCCCCTGCGACTCGGGTATGCGTACATCGACGAAGGCGCGCGGGTCGGGCACGAAGTCGGTGGGCTCGATGACCCGATCGGCCAGCTCGGCCTCGGTGACGACGATCTCGTCTGTGCTCATCATCTCGTCCCCAGGGGCCGGCCGCCGTCGACGGGGACGACGGCTCCAGTCGTGAACGGAAGGTCGTGCACAACGGCGCTGACTGCGGCCGCCACGTCTTCGGGCGTGGCCAGCCGGGCCATCGGCGTGGCGTCGGTCTGTTCGTCGAGCATGCCTACGGGCATCCGGTCCGCGTATTCACCGAGCACCCAGCCCGGCGACACCGAGACGAATCGGATGCGAGGGGCGAGCGCCCGGCCGAGCGAGCGGGTCATGCTGTCGAGCGCCGCCTTCGACGCGCAGTAGGCGACGTTCGACCCTTGGCCGGTCACGGCTGCGATCGAGGAGATGTTGACGACGACCGCTGCGTCTGACTTCTCGAGCAGCGACCGAAACGCCCTCACCATGCCGAAGGCTCCTCGGAAGTTGGTTCGGAATATCCGGTCGATGAGCTCGTCGCCGAGCGCATCGAGGTCGTCGTGGGCCACCCGCTCGGTCACACCCGCGCAGTTCACGAGCACGTCGAGCGACCCGACCTCGGACGCAACCATCTCGGCGGCGGCGGCGATCGAGGCCGCATCCGCGACGTCGAGGGCCAGGGACCGGTGGCCGGTGCCGGGCAGCTGGGTGACGAGCTGTTCGGCGCGGTCGGCGGCCGAGCGGTAGCCGACTAGTACCGAGTGACCGTCGTCGGCCAGGCGGCGGGCGATAGCCGAGCCGATTCCTCCGGAGGCACCAGTGACCAGCGCCGTCGTCATGCGAGCACCCCGCTGTAGCGCTCGACCCGGATGTCGGCCTGCGCCTGATGTCCGGCGAAGTTCTCGATGGCGCAAAGGCGGCTGCAGTATTCGCCGATGAGCGCGCTCGACTCGGCATTGACGACGCGCTGGTGGGTGACGGTCTTGATGAACTTCCCGACCCACAGGCCTCCGGTGTAGCGGGCCGCACCCTGGGTCGGCAGGGTGTGGTTGGTCCCAATCACCTTGTCGCCGTACGACACGTTGGTCATGGGGCCCAGAAACAGGGCGCCGTAATTGACCATGTTGTCGAAGAAGTAGTCGTCGTCGTTCGTCATGACCTGCACGTGCTCGAAGGCGAGCTTCTCGGCCTCGACGAGCATCTCGGCGTTGTCGGCACACAGGATCACGCGGCCGTAGTCGCGCCAGCTCACCGACGCAATGTCCGCGGTGGGCAGGGTCTCGAGCTGACGGTCGACCTCGGCGATCGTGGCCAGGCCGAGCTCGCGGCTCGTCGTGAGCATGACGGCCGGCGAGGTGGGCCCGTGCTCGGCTTGCCCCAACAGGTCGGTAGCGCACATCTCGGCGTCGACCGTGTCGTCGGCGATCACGAGGGTCTCGGTCGGCCCGGCCAGCAGGTCGATGCCGACCCGACCGAAAAGGAGCCGCTTGGCCTCGGCCACGAAGGCGTTGCCCGGTCCGACGAGGAAGTCGACAGGATCGACGAACTCGGTTCCGATCGCCATCGATGCGACGGCCTGGATTCCGCCGAGCAGGTAGATCTCGTCGGCGCCGGCGAAATGCATGGCGGCGATTGTCTCGGCTGGAATCTCGCCGTTGATGGGAGGGGTGCAGGCGACGACCCGTGGCACGCCCGCGACCTTCGCTGTCAGAACCGACATGTGCGCCGAAGCCACCATCGGGTAGCGGCCGCCGGGCACGTAGCAGCCCACGCTCGCCACCGGGATGTTCCGATGGCCGAGGAACACGCCCGGAAGTGTTTCGATCTCGACATCGCTGAGAGAGGCGAGCTGGGCCTCGGCGAAGCGGCGGATCTGCGTCTGGGCGAAGTGGATGTCCTCGATCGTCTGCTGGTCGACACCGGCGACGATGGCGGCGATCTGGTCCTCACGCAGCCGGAACGAATCCGGATTCCACTTGTCGAACGTCTCGGACAGCTCGCGTACGGCCGCCTCTCCACGATCCTCGACGTCGGCGATTATCGAACGGACCTTCTCGGTCAGTTCGAGGTCGGCGCCGTGCCCGGCCTTGGCGGTTGCGTCCTTCAGAATCTCAGGCATTGGCATTCCTCGTTGTGGTGGCTCCGATCCGCAGCTCTCCCGGCACGAGCGTGTCGGTCGGGTTGCCGCGCCGGAGGACGGTGTCGATGGCGTGCTCGACGAGCACGTCGGTGGTCTGGACGATCGTGGTCAGGTCGTAGCCGTTCCAACTGGCCTGCGGCAGGCCGTCGAAGCCGGTGAGGAGCACGTCGCCGGGAATGTCGATGCCGCTGGCACGCAGGCCGTCGAGAACACCGAATGCCAGCTCGTCGCCCGCCACCATGAGCGCATCGGGAAGTGGCCTCTCGACCAACTCGCCCGCCAGCTTGAATCCGTCGTCATAGGTGAAGGAGCCGGCCTCGATGTACGGGCAGGCGATACCTCTTTCGGCGAGCTGCTCGACAGCGCCGCGATAGCGAATCTGGTCGGAAGAAGCCTCGGCCAGTCCCCCGACGAAGGTCACGGTCTTGGACCCCTCGGACACGAGATGGTCGGCCAGCGTGCGGGCCCCTTCCTCGTTGTCGACCGACACCGATGGCACGATTCCGGCGGCGGCCGGCTGATTGAACGCCACGACGGGAGTGGGGCTGTCCTGCATACGGGCCAGGTGCGTCTGGCCGATCTTCGCCGAAGCGAGGATCACGCCGTCGACCCGGTAGCCGGCCACCGAGTCGAGGACCGAGTCGACCTGCTCGGGGTCGGCGAAGCTGAACACGAGTAGCTGTTTGCCCTTGGCCGCCAACTGCCGCGAGAACGCCGTGAGCACGTGCTGCCAGTACTCGCCCTCGCTCGGGAATACCGCACCGACGATGTTGGTGCGTTGCGACTTGAGGCTGGCGGCGATGGCGTTGGGTACGTAGCCAAGGCGTTCTGCCGCAGCCTCGACCCGAGCCCGGGTCGCCGCGGCCACGATCTCGGGAGAGCCGAAGACGCGCGCCACCGTGGCTTGCGAGACCCCCGCTTCAGCGGCGACGTCGACAGACGTGATGCGCTTGCCCCTCATGTACTGTCGGGAACTCTATGAATACGTATTCATAGTGTCAAGAGCGGGCAGTTACACGTCGGGACTACAACACGTCCGTACTACCGCCGGACACCCGCAGAAGCTCGTTCCGAACTGAGCGCGCGCTCTAGCCGGTGTGGAGGAGGATCTGCTTCCAGATGGCTGTCTCGTCGAACAGGACCCATTCGCGACGCAGGCCCCACGGGCCGAACTCGGCATGGCTCAGGCCCATCACGTGCACCGGAGCGCCGGAGGCGGGCCCGAACATGCCATCGCCGTCGTGGGTGCCGGTGAGCGACCACCGCAACGCAGCTCGCGGCGACAGGCCTGGGTCGGTGCGGCCGATCTGGTGGTGGATCTCTGCCTTGGCGCCCGGGAAGGATGAGGCCAAGTCGCCCCAGAACTGCTCGGCCGCCACCCAGCTGTGTCCGGTCACCCCACCGGGCATCTCGATCTGCAGACCGCGGTCGTACGTGTCGCGAAGCTCGGATCGATCCCCGCTCAGGAGCGCCGACACCAGCTCGCCGTACTCGAGTCCGGGCGAGCCATCGTTGCCTCTACTGGTGTAGGCACCGGCCACATCGGTTGCCGGGGTCAGCGGGCGCCGTGCTGTGTCGGGCCCGCCCTCGGCGGCGATTCGGTCGGCGGCGTAGGTCTTCGGATCGAGGCCGAGCTGACGCACGATGGCGCCCTGATCACGGACCAGCCACTCGTCGTAGATCGAGTTTTCGAGGGCGGCGCAGTCGGCAATGATCCGGTAGCGGAGCTTCGTGCCGGTCGCCGGCCCATAGATCCCGTCGGCGGCATGCGTGGCTGTCGACAGGATGCGATGTGACGACAGCAAGCCGGTTCTATCGTCGCCGCTCCAGATCACATCTTCCCCGTAGAGCTGACGGTCCGGGAACTCATCGAGGGTGGCCCGGGTGGCGGCGATGACGGCCTGGTTGCCGATCACGACGCCGTCTGGCGAACGCACCGGTATGTCGGGGGCGTAGTAGTGGTTCAGCGTCTCGACCCGGCGCTCCTCCCAGATCTCGTGGGTGATGCCGAGGATGTAGGCCGGGAAGTCCTCGAACTTGGGGTCGAATCCCTTCAACGCCATGGCGCTCCCTGCCTTCGTGTGCTCGACGACGTCGCCGCCGAGAGTATGAATACGTACTCAACGTGTCAAAGCCCGATCCTGGCCAAACAAGGTGCCTGGCACCTCCAGGGGTCGAAGGTGCCAGGCACCTTCGCGGGGTTTCGGCTAGCGGCTGACGGCTTCGAGGCGGGCGGGCACGTGCTTGTGCCACGGTGTGCCGACGATCGGATCCTTCCAATCGACCGTCGTCAGCTCGTTGGGGGCAACGCCGGTCAGCTCTGGCTCGCCGCCGGCCGGGGCGTAGCCCAGGCCCAGCCCGTTGGGGAGGGAGACGTGGCCGTCGAGCATCGTGTCGTTGACCTCGGCCACGGCAACGGCAGACCCGCCGGCCGTCGTGATCCGCACCCGGTCGCCGTCGGTAACCCCTAGCGACTCGGCGTCGGCCGGGCTCAGCCTCAAGGCTCCCTCCGGGTCGCGTTTCCGCCACGCCGGGTCTCGCATGATCGTGTTGGCGGTGAAGCTGCGACGCTCCCCCGCCGACAGCACGTACGGGAACTCGTCGGTCGTGTATTGCGTCGGCGCGTCGGTGAGGCCGCTCAGGTCGGCGACCAGCTCGAGGATCGACAGCGCGATCTTCTGATCGGGCGTGCGAATGAGGTCGAAGCTCTGGCCGGGCTCGTGACGCGTGAACGCCACTCCGTCCTGGCCGGCCAGCATGGCCTCGAACAGAGCGTTGCCGAGCTCGCCGTCGTCGCCGGAGTGGCCGGCCGCCCGCACCTGATCGGGATACCGCATGGCCACCTGGTGGGCACTGAACCACAGCGGCGCCGCTCCGGCCAGTCCTTCGGGAAGCGTGCGACCGAGCGTCTCGTAGAGAGATACTGCGCCGGCAGTACCGATCTGGGGGTTCGTCATCGCCGCCGCCATGAACGCCTCACCGAAGGTTCCGAGACCTTCGGACGCCGCCTCCCGCAGTGGGGCGAAGTCACCTTCCCCGACTACCCCCAGCGCCTGGATCAGGCGGCTGTGGATCTCCGGTTCGGGGAGGGTTCCCTCGAGGGGCTCGAGCACCGGGTGGCGGATCGTGCACCGGTTCTCGGGGAAGCTCAGCGAGAAGAAGGTGGTCTCGACCTTCTCGTACTGCGACGCCGCCGGCAGTACCCAGTCGGCCTGCTGGGCCGTCTCGGTCATGGCTATGTCGATCACCACCGTGAAGTCGCAGGCCCGCATGGCCTCACGAAAGCGCTCCGAGCCTGCCAGCGAGTGCACCGGGTTGGCGCTCTCGATGAACATGGCTCGGGTCCGGTCGGCGCTGTCGCTCAACACACCGTCGGCGATCTCGTTGCAGGGGATCAGACCCGACACGATCGGGCCACCCGTGACGGGTGCCTCGGGCTCGTTGCCGGCCGCGCCGTAGCTGAACAGAGGCACGAGGGCGGTGTGGGCCGTCATGGCGCCGGGTTTGCCGAAACTGCCGACGAGCACCCAGATGACACGTTGTAGCCACGAGACGAGCGTGGAGTGCGGCCCCATCTCGACGCCCAGATCCTCGAAGACCGAAACGCTGCCAGCCGATGCGATCCGGCGGGCCACCTCGCGGATCGTGGTCTCGGCGATGCCGCACCGCGCGGCGAACTCGGCAATCGGCACCGCCCGGAGAGCTTCGATGGTGGGCTCGATCGAGACAACGTTGTCGCGGAGCCAGTCGTCGGCGACCAGCCCTTCTTCCACCAGCACGGCGCCCAGGGCCGCCAATAGGAAGGCGTCGGAGCCCGGGCGCACGGCCAGATGAAAATCGGCCAGATCGGCGGTCTCGGTGCGCCGGGGGTCGATCACGATCATCGTGCGGTCATCGTCGGCGGCGATCTCCTTGAGGACCCGGCGGGCCTCGTCGAAACCGTGGGAGTGCCACGGGTTCTTGCCGAGGAAGATGGACACCTCGGCCTCGTCGAACTCACCGTGGGTGTGGGTTCCGAACATGCGCCCCTCGACCCATGCTTCGCCCGTCTTCTCCTGGGCGAGGGCGTTCGACTTGCGGGTGATGCCGAGAACGTTGCGCAGCGCCGCCCCGTAGACGCCGCAGAGGTGGTTGCCCTGGCCGCCGCCTCCGTAATAGAGGATCTTGTCGCCGCCGTGATCGTCGACGACCTGCTGTAGCCCAGCCGCCACCTCGGCAATGGCGGTGTCCCAGTCGACCTCGGCGTACGTACCGTCGGGCTGGCGCTTCATCGGCGAGGTCAGCCGACCGGCGGCGTTCTGGTAGTGGTTCAGCCGCAGCGCTTTCTCGCAGGTGTAGCCCTTGGAGGAGACGTGGGCCTTGTTGCCGCGGACCCGGGTGAACTGGCGACCGTCGACGCGGATCTCGACGCCGCAATTGGCGCTGCACAGGATGCAGACACTCTTGCGCCACTCGTCGTTCTTCTCTTCACTCATGCCCGCCGACGGTAGCGGATGCGCCGCGCACGGTGGAAGGGGTCAGACCCGTTTGCGTGGAAGGGGTCTGACCCCTTTGGCTTTCGCGGATGTCGACGGCAACCCTTCGGGTTGCTTGAAGTGCCGACGTGTCGCAGTGAATGCTGGACGGGCGGCGGGGTGGTGGTCGACGATGGGGCGATGTCCGCGACCGACCAGCTCACCGGCGAAGTCCCGCGGTGACTCGCAGGGACTCGGCCGCGGGCGCCCGCGTCATCTGGGACCTGCCTCTGTCGGACGGAGGCATTCGAGTCGAGCTGGGTGACCAGGAGTTCTTCGTCCGGCCGATTCGCGCCGATGATGCCGAGGCGCTCGAGAACGCCTTCGGGGAGATGTCGCCGCGGTCGCGATACCTACGGTTCTTCGCGGTCCGGGAGCGCTTGGGCGCCGAGCTGGTTCGAAAGCTGACCGACATCGACCATGTTCGACACCGGGCCTGGGTCGTGGCCAACCCCAGCGAACCATCGACCGTCGGCACCGACGAGGGTCGAGGCGTGGCCGTGGCCCGGCTGGTCGTCGTCGATGATCAGCCGCGGACGGCCGAGGCCGCCCTCGCCGTCGTCGACGACCACCAAGGTCGGGGGATCGGCCGCCTGCTGCTCGACTTGTTGATCAGCACGGCCCGGGCCTCCGACATCGACTACCTGCGCTTCGAGACCCTGCCCGAGAACGAGGGAATGAAGAAACTGATCGATGAACACGGCGGAGAGCTGAACAGAGCACTCACCAGCTCCGAGGTGCTCGTCTACGAGGTGTCGATCGCCGGCGAGCCCGACGACGCCGACGTGGTCGTGGGCGGGCTCTACGAGATCCTCCGATACATCGCCGCATCCGACGTCGCCGCCGAGTCCGGCGGCGCCTGACTCGGTCGACCCGGTCGGACACCGCCGGTATCGTTCCCCCGTGGAAGACGCCCCCCTCGAAACCGGCTCCACCTTCGCGAACTGGCGAGCGGCTCGCGCCGACGAACGCCTGCAACGCCAATTCTCCGATCCCGACTTCGACGACTCGGCCTGGACACCGATCGAGGTGCCGGCCCACTGGCAGACGCAGCCCGGCCTCGAGGACTTCGCCGGCACGCTCCTCTACCGGTGCGACCTGACCGTGCCGAGCCTGCAGCCGGGCCAGCGGCGTTGGCTGCGGTTCAACGGCCTCTGCTACTCGGGCGACGTGTTCCTGGACGGCGCCTATCTCGGCGAGACCGAGGGCTACTTCACCAACCACCGGTTCGAGATAACCGATCTGGCCCACGAGGCCGGCACGTCGGTGCTGGCCATCGAGGTGAACGCCTCGCGGGACACCCCCGGCGAGCACGGCCGGGCCATCACCGGGTGGTTCACGGACGCACCGGGCACGCCCGCAGGCTGGAACCCCGCCGGGATCTGGCAGGACCTGGAAATCGTCGACACGGGACCCATAACCATCAGGCACTTCCGCTCCATATGCGTGGAGGCGACACCTCGACGAGCTCGTCTGGCCCTGCGCGCGGTCCTCCTGGTCGATCAACCCGGCGAGGTCGAGCTCGTCACCGACGTGGCCGACGTGACCCATACCGACACTCACGAGGTGGCCGCCGGAGAGAATCGCGTCGAGTGGCACGTCGACATCGCCGACCCAGACCTGTGGTGGCCCCACGGACTCGGCGACCAGCCGGTCTTCGATCTACGGGTCCAAGCCCGCACCAGCGTCGGAACGATAAGCGACCGCAAGTACCGTCGCCTGGGCTTCCGGTCGACTTCGATGCGCGACTTCATATTGCGGGTCAACGAGAAGCGCATCTTCGTCAAGGGCGTCAACGTCGCCCCGCCCTCCCTCGACGTGGCCGGCACACCGACGGCGAGAATCCGGGAGGAGCTCGAGAACGTCATCGAAGCCGGTTTCAATCTCGTCCGAGTCCGAAGCCACGTGGCGAGGCCTGATTTCTACGACCACTGCGACGAGCTCGGTCTGCTGGTCTGGCAGGACTTCCCCCTGGAGGGCGGCTACGTCCGATCGATCACCGGCCAGGCCGAACAGCAGGTCAGGGAGTTGGTCGATCTCGTCGGTCACCACCCGTCGGTCGTCGTATGGGGCGGCCACATGCGCCCCCACTCCGACGAGCCTCGGCGCACGGCGGCTCCCGCCATCCGCCACCAGCAACTCCCGTCGTGGAATCGAACCGTCCTCGACCGGGCCATCCGGCGAACGTTCATGCAGGCCGACCCCTCCCGCAAGACGGTGGCCCACAGCGACGTGGCCCCTCACGTTCCGCATCTGTCCGGCTCCGACGTGGGTCTCTACTTCGGCTGGTTCGAAGGCCAGGCCGAGCAACTGGCCGACTATGCGGCAGCCCTACCCCGGATGGTTCGCTTCGTCTCCGACATGGGTGGGCAGGCGCTGCCTCTCGTGGTCGATCGGGACCTCGATGAGATGCTTCACGTCGCCGGCGCCGAAACCGAGGCTCTCCACGCCCTGCTGCCACCGTCGGAGCACCCCGACGTCGACAGCTGGATCGCCGCCATGAGGAGAACCCAGGCCGAGATCCTGACCACGACCATCGAGACGCTCCGGGTCCTCAAGTACAAGCCGACCGGCGGCTTCTGTGCCGGCCTGTGGCGGGGGATTGCTCCGGGTCTGAGTCGGGCGCTGGTCGACAACGACGGCACGCCCCGCCCGGCCCATGATGCGGCCGTCCAGGCGCTCCAGCCGGTGTTGCCGGTGCTCTATCCTCCGGGGCGGTCGATTCACGCCCGGTCGTCGAACATCGTCTCGCTCCACGTGGTCAATGACCTCGACCGTGATGTCGAGCTCGAGGTCAGTGCGGCCATCGTCGACCACCGCGGCGAGCAGCGCCGCACCTGGCGAGGGCGAGCCGACGCCGACTCGGTGGCGTTTCTGGGCGACATCACTCTTCGAGGCGGCCGGGTCGGCGACACGGCCCACGTCGAGCTCCGGGTCGAGGGCGACGGGGTCGACAGCACCAACTCGGTGGCTCTGCGGGCCGTGTAGGCCGGTGACGGAGGCCACGCACCGACCGGCTGTCTGATCCGCCGCTGAAGGCCCCCGACCGGGAACACTGATATGGGCGAGTTGTCGTGTCAGTCACTACCGTGCCAGACGACGGGCTAGCCCCGAAGACGATCCGAGGAGACCCATGGCCCAGACCATGTCCAATCCCCTTCGAAATCCCCAACCGTTGCGGCCGCGGCCCCCGGCTCGGCCCTTCCCGCTGAACCTGTGGCAGTCGGCGGTCGGCCGCAAGTGGATCATGGCCGTGACCGGTGTCGGTCTGCTCGGCTTCGTTGTCGCCCACATGATCGGCAACCTTCACGTGTACGAGGGGCCCGTCGAGCTGCACGAATACGCGGAGGCGCTGCGTGATCTCGGCGGTGAGATCATTCCCCGCACCTGGCTTCTGTGGGCCCTTCGCCTCGGGTTGATCGCCATGTTCGGACTGCACATCGCGGCCGCCTACACGACCAAGGAGATCAGCCGAAAGGCCAGCGACGACTCGAACTGGATGGACGGCCAGAAGACCTACGCCGGGGGCCGGGACTACGTAGCGGCCAATTACGCCTCGCGCACGATGCGGTGGACGGGCCCGATCATCCTCCTCTACCTGATCTTCCACCTCGCCGACCTCACGTGGGGATGGTTGCCGCACACCGACTATGTGAGGGGCGACCCCTACCGAAACCTGTCCAACAGCCTTGGCAACCTTCCGGTGGCGATCATCTACATCGCCGCCAACGTGGCCCTGGCCGTGCACATCTTCCACGGGGCGTGGTCGATGTTCCAGAGCCTGGGTGTCAACAGCCCCAAGATCAACGCCGCCCGTCGCGGCGTCGCCGCCGCTCTCGCCGGCGTCGTCCTCGTCGGCAACCTCTCGTTCCCGATCCTCACGCAGGCCGGGGTGATCGACGGAGACAGCAATCCCTGCCAGGACGCCACGACCGAAGAAGCCGTAAACGAGTGCTTCGCCGCCGAGATCGAAGGGCACAGCGAATGACCATGACCGAACCGTCCACCCGCAAGGCGTCCAGCCCCCGTCTCGACTCGAAGGTGCCCGAGGGTGACATCTCGACGCTCTGGGAGAACCACAAGTTCTCCATGAAGCTCGTCAACCCGTCGAACAAGCGGAAGTTCACCGTGATCGTGGTCGGGACCGGTCTGGCCGGAGCGTCGGCCGCGGCCACTCTCGGCGAGCTCGGCTACAACGTGAAGGCCTTCACCTACCACGACAGTCCCCGCCGGGCCCACAGCATCGCCGCCCAGGGCGGCATCAACGCCGCCAAGAACTACCAGAACGACGGCGACTCGGTGTACCGGCTGTTCTACGACACCGTCAAAGGTGGCGACTACCGCAGCCGCGAGGCCAACGTTCACCGTCTGGCCGAGGTATCGGTCAATATCATCGATCAGGCCACGGCCCAGGGTGTGCCCTTCGCCCGCGACTACGGCGGTCTGCTCGACAACCGGAGCTTCGGTGGGGCCCAGGTCAGCCGCACCTTCTACGCCCGAGGCCAGACCGGCCAGCAGCTGCTGCTCGGCGCCTATTCGGCGCTCAACCGCCAGATCGAGGCCGGCTCGGTCGAGATGATCAACCGCATGGAGATGCTCGACCTCGTCGTGAAGGACGGCCGCGCCGTCGGGATCGTGACCCGCGACCTGCTCACTGGCGACGTGCAGTCCCACTCGGCCCACGCCGTAGTGCTCGCCACGGGCGGCTACGGGAACGTCTACTACCTGTCGACCAACGCCATGATGTGCAACGTCACAGCCGCCTGGCGGGCCCACCGGCGAGGCGCCTTCTTCGCCAATCCCTGCTACACGCAGATCCACCCGACCTGCATCCCGGCCTCGGAGGACCACCAGTCGAAGCTGACCCTGATGTCGGAATCGCTGCGCAACGACGGCCGCATCTGGGTTCCGGAGAACTTCGACGAGACCCGAGCCGCCGGCGACATCCCGGAGGCCGAGCGCGACTACTACCTCGAGCGCAAGTACCCGGCGTTCGGCAACCTCGTCCCCCGCGACGTGGCCTCGCGCAACGCCAAGACCGTCGTCGACGAGGGCCGCGGCATCGGACCGCTGAAGAACGGTGTGTACCTCGACTTCGCCGACGCCATCGAGCGCGACGGTCGGGCCACGATCGAGGCCAAGTACGGGAACCTCTTCGACATGTATGCCAACATCACCGGAGAGGATCCGTACTCGACTCCGATGCGCATCTACCCCGCCACCCACTACACGATGGGCGGTCTGTGGGTCGACTATCACCTCATGACGACGGTCCCGGGCTGCTTCAGCATCGGTGAGGCCAACTTCTCCGACCACGGCGCCAACCGCCTCGGCGCCTCCGCGCTGATGCAGGGCCTCGCCGACGGCTACTTCGTCTTGCCGTACACGATCGGCGACTACCTGGCCGACATGCTGGGCGACCCGGTCGTTCCGGCGGACGACCCCGTCTTCGCGGCCGTCGAAGCCGAAGTCCAGGAGCGGACCGCCGCCTGGCTGTCGGTGAACGGCACCAAGTCTCCCGAGTACTACCACCGGGAGCTCGGCAAGCTCGTCTGGGACTACATCGGCATGTCCCGCAACAAGACCGGGCTCGAGAAGGCGCTGTCGGAGATACCCGCCCTCGAAGAGGAGTTCCGGTCGAACGTACGGGTGATGGGCGACGGCGTGTCGATGAACACCGAGCTCGAGAAGGTCGGCCGGATCGCCGACTTCTTCGAGCTGGCGAAGCTCAAGGCCCTCGATGCCCTGGAGCGGGAGGAGTCGTGTGGCGGCCACTTCCGCGAGGAGCACCAGACCGAGGAGGGCGAGGCCAAGCGCGACGACGAGAACTACAGCCACGTGGCCGCCTGGGAGTGGATCGACGACGCCACGACCCAGATCCGTCACGACGAGCAGCTCGAGTTCGAATACGTGGCGCTCACCCAGCGCAGCTACAAGTGAGCAGGAGATCATGAGCGGAAACGAGATCAACGTCACCCTCGAGGTCTGGCGTCAGGACGGTCCGGGCGACACCGGCCGATTCGAGACGTACGAGGCGCGGGGAATCAGCCAGGATGCATCCTTCCTCGAGATGCTCGACCTCGTCAACGAGCGACTGGTCGAGGACGGAACCGTGCCGATCACATTCGAGAGCGATTGCCGCGAAGGCATCTGCGGAACGTGCTCGTTGATGATCGACGGCCAGGCCCACGGCCCCATCAAGGGTCAGGCCACCTGCCAGCTCCACATGCGCAGCTTCAACAACGGTGACCACATCGTGATCGAGCCTTTCCGGGCCAAGTCGTTCCCCGTGATCAAGGACCTCGCCGTCAGCCGAGCGGCCCTCGACGTCGTTCAACAGGCCGGGGGCTACATCTCGGTTTCCACGGGCAGCGCTCCCGACGCCAACCTCACACTTGTGCCGAAGGACGCCGCCGACAAGGCGATGGACGCAGCCGCATGCATCGGCTGCGGCGCCTGCGTGGCCGCCTGCCCCAACAGCGCTGCTCAGTTGTTCACGTCGGCCAAGGTCCAGCACCTGGCGCTGCTCCCGCAGGGTCAGGCCGAGAGGTGGAAGCGCACCGAAGCCATGGTGGAGACGATGGAGGAGTACTTCGGCACCTGCACCAACCATGGCGAGTGCTACGAGGCCTGCCCCAAGGAGATCAGCCTCGACTTCATCGCCTTCATGAACCGCGACTACGTCAAGGCCAAGGTCAAGAACCGCGCCCTAGCCGGCCAGGACTGATTCGCTTTGGCGTCGCCTGCCAGCCCTTCGGGCTTCGGCGAGCCGCTTCCGCATCGGTCACCGAGCGCCACCGATCCGAATGCCAGCCCTTCGGGCTTCGGCGAGCCGCTTTTGCATCGGTCGCCGAGCCTGAACGTTTTCAGCGGGGAGGACTCGGTCCGGGACTTCATGGACCCGGGACGGCGCTATCTCCCCCTGGTCGAGATCCCCCCGGCACTGAATCCCCATCGAGACGAGGGTGTGAGGATCTTCGCCAAGCTGATGTCGTTCACGTCGTTCCACAACGTGAAGGTGGTGCCGGCGTTCAACATGATCGCCGAGGCCGAGGCCCGGGGGGAGCTCGACGGCGTCACGACGCTCATCGAGAACTCGTCGGGCAACACCATCTCGGCGCTCGCCATAGCCGCCCGCCAGTTCGGCATCGAAGACATCAAGGCGATCGTGCCCGACGAGGTCTCGCGGCACAAGCTGCGCATGCTCCGCTTCCTCGGCATCGCCCCCATCGTCAATCGGGAACCGGCCGAGCCCGACAGCGAAGACCCGACGAGCGGCATCTACAAGGCCAAGAAGTGGGCCGCCGAGCGCGACGACTGGATCAACCCCGGCCAGTACATGAACCCCGACAACCCGACCGCCCACCGGAAGTGGACGGGACCCCAGGTGTGGGACCAGACCGACGGCAAGGTCACCGTGTTCTGCGACGGTCTCGGCACCACCGGCACCGTCTGTGGCACATCGCAGTACCTCAAGGAGCAGAATCATCGGGTGCAGATCGTCGGGGTGATGCGAGCCCCCGACAACTACGTGCCCGGCCCCCGTACAGAGCTCCTGTTGCGGTTGATCGGATTCGACTGGCGTCCGCACGTCGACGACATCACCCAGGCGACCACAGAGGAGTCATACGGGATGAGCATGGAGTTGAGCCGGTCGGGCCTTTACGCCGGGCCGAGCTCGGGGCTGTCGCTGGTCGGACTGCTCAAGTACCTCGCAGACATGAAAGCGTCAGATCGGCTCGATGAGATCCGGAACGAGGACGGCGAGGTCATCACGGTCTTCATCTGTTGCGACACGCCGATGCCCTACTTCGACGAGTACTTCGAATACCTCGACGACTCCCACTTCCCCGAGATCACGAACGAGGACTTGCTCAAGAAGAGGGGCTAGGTCAGCTGCGCGGTACGTCGCTCCAGGGGATGGCCTTGTCGACGCGGGGTTCGCCGGGAAGGCCGAGGACCTGCTCGCCGAGGATGTTCCGCATGATCTCCGAGGTGCCGCCCTCGATGCTGTTGGCCCGGGCCCGCAGGAAGGCGTAGCGAGGGCCTGAGCTCGTCCCCGAGACGTCGAGGGTCTCGGGCCGTCGGAACGTGTAGTCGTAGTCGATCTGGCCGGCCAGGCCGAGCAGGTCGATCGCCACCTCGTACACCTCCTTGTTGAGCTCCGCGAACATCAACTTGGCCACCGAACCCTCGGGTCCCGGGTTCCCGACCTTTCGATTCTGAGAGGCGCGCACGTTCGTCAGCCGCAGAGACTCGGCCTTCGACCACAGGGCCGTCAATCGCTCCTGACGCACAGGGGTACGCTCTTCGGCCGGCAACTTCTCCCAGATGGCTACGAGCTCGCCGATGGCCCCGCCGCCGCGCCGGGACGTGCCGCCCCCGATCGCCGTTCGCTCGTTCATCAGCGTCGTCAGCGAAGCCCGCCATCCCTCGCCGATGTCGCCGATACGGTCGGAATCGGGCACGCGGACGTCGGTCATATAGACCTCGTTGAATTCGGCCTCGCCCGTGATCTGTCGGAGCGGACGCACGTCGACCCCGGGAGCATGCATGTCGAGAGCGAAGTAGGTCATGCCCTTGTGCTTGGGGAGCGACGGGTCGGTGCGCACGACGAGCATGCCCCGGTCGGCCACGTGGGCGAGGGTGTTCCAGACCTTCTGGCCGTTCACGATCCATTCGTCGCCGTCGCGGACAGCCCGCGCCCCCAGACCGGCAAAGTCCGAACCCGCCCCCGGCTCGCTGAAGAGCTGGCACCAGCGGTCCTCGCCGGTGTACATCGGACGGAGAAACCGCTGCTTCACGGTGTCGTCGCCGTGCGTCAGGATCGTCGGCCCGGCCAGGTTGCGGAAGAACAAGGTCGGATCCTCGGGCGCCTTGCCGGCCGCGTTGAGGCGCTGTTCGATGTGGCGCTGGAGCTTGGGGGCCAGACCCATCCCCCCTTGGCCCTCGGGGAAGTCGATGACAGCGAGTCCGGCGTCGTACTGATGGCCCCGGAACTCCTTCGGGTCGGTCGTGGCTGGATCGTGTTCGGCGAGCAGTGCGTCGATGGCGGCGTCTATACGGGTCAGGTCTTCGCTCATGTCCGCAGTATCGCAGGCCGACCCGGTTCCCACCGAGGCGAATCCGGGTCCACTACGATCGTCAGCCGTAGAGAGGGCCGCAAGTGGGCGCAACCGGAGGACCTCTCACATGACGATCGACCACGCCTCTTTCGAGGAGCGTCGTTACACCCGCCAGCACGATCGAGTGTTCCATGCGCTCGTGCAACAGGTCTGCGAGCTCGATACGAGGCTCCGCTATGTCGAGACAATTCTCGAACCCCGCACGACGGAAACGCCCCCGGAGGTCCGGGCGGTTGTCGAGCAGTCCCGGGAGGCCTCGAGTGAGCTGGCCGCGATGATCGCCGAGATCGGCATGTCGCTCGAGGCCGTCGTTGCCGCCCTGGACACGACCCGGCATCCGGCTGCCTCCTCACCGACCCGGCGCTCGTCGACGCCAGCAGCCGAAACCGAAGCGACCGGGGACGAGCCCGATGACGACGTCGTCGTCGACCTCGACACCGAACGTCAGCGCAAGCCGGCAGGTTGGCGGGCGTCGGGCCGCCAGCCGGGCTGGATGCCCGTAGGCAACAACTGATTCAGGCGGCCGCCTCGGGCTCGTCCGGCTCCTCTTCCTCGGCGGCTGCCTCGGCGTCGAGGTCGGCCTGCAGGTCCTCGAGCATCTGGCGGTGCTCCTCGAGCAACCGCTCGTACTCGGCGAAGTCCGGCAGTGCATCGATGGCCTCGTCGAACTTGGCCGTGGCTTGGGAGAGTCGCTCCGCAACGCTCTCGGTGAGCGGACCCTCGATCACACCGGCGGGCCCGTCGTCGGCGTCGACGGGAACCGCGGATCCGGTCAGTTGGGCTGCCTCCTCGATGGAGATGCTGAACAGCTGGGCGATGGCGCCGGCGTAGGTCGGGGCGAAGCCAATCCGCTCCTCCTGGACGGCGGCGACGAACTTGATCAGCGGTTCGGTCGGCGCCGTCGGATTCTCGCTCGGCGGTTCGCGACGGACGTAGAAGGGCCGCACATAGACGACGGCCTCGTCGACCAACAGCACCATGAGGTTGCCAGGGAGGAACTGGGACCCACCTCGGCCCAGTTCGGTGCTCTCCTCGGAGATCGTCGGGTTGCTGTTGAGATCCTCATCGATCTGGAAGGGCCCGCGTACCTCGACGTTGTCGCCGGTCGTCATCACGTACTGACGAAGCTCGCTCTGGCCGTTTTCGTCGGTGCGCCCGATCACGTAGGCGGTCAGCTCTCGGATGAGACCACCTCGCGACACCGGAACGAACGGCCGGGAGATGATGAAGTCGGTGTCTTCCTCGTCGGGCAGTCGCGTGACCTGGTAGTACGGGTCGACGGGCCGGTTGCGGTCGGGCACGACCCTCGGGTTGGCCGGGTCGCTGGTGTCGATTCGCAGGAGGCGCTGCCCGCCCGACACGGAGTCGGAGTTGTCGGCAACCTCCCAAGCCAGGATGCCGTCAAAGAACTGGCGGGGGTCGGACAACTGGTACCGACCCCACGACGCAGTCTGGATTCGGAACAGGTCTTCGGGGAACCGCAGGTGGGAGCGGATCTCGGCCGGCATCTCGTCGATGCTCCGGAAGAGATCATCGAACTGCTGGCGGTACGCACGCAGAACCGGATCTTCGTCGTCGACGACGTAGAAGTCGACGGTGCCGTCGTAGGCATCGACGACGACCTTCACCGAGTTGCGCACGTAGTTGAAGTCGTGGCGTAGATCGTCGGCCGTCGAGAGCTGACGAACGTCGGCTCGCTCGGCGTAGGGATACATGTCGCTCGTCGTGTAGGCGTCGATCACGTAAACGATCCCGCCGTCGACCACGACCGGGTACGGGTTGCTGTCGTAGTGGAGGAACGGGGCTATGCGCCGGGCCCGCTCGGTGACGTCGCGGGCGAAGATGACCTCGGTCTCGTCGGTGATCGTCCCCGAGATGAGCGGCTCGAGGGCGTTGAACCGGAAGGAGAACGCCAGGCGGCGAAGGAACGACGACATGGGCAGGCTGCCCTCGCCGTCGTAACTGAACCCGGGAACGAAATCGAACTCCCGCTGCGTCGTGTTGATTACGGCGTAACCGGTCATACCGTCGCCGAAATAGACCTGGGGCTGATCGACCATGATCTCGTCGACGTCACTGCGCAGCGGTGAATCCCGGACGACGAAGTCGGGCTGGCCCGTCTCGTTGAATTGGTTCGCCGGTGCCACCACGAGCCCGTAGCCGTGCGTCTCGACGGCGTGCTGGACCTCCCACGACGAAGACGTCGGGTTGCCGAGCTCGCGCACACCGACGACAACCGGGGTCAACTCACCGTCGATCACGTAGCGGTCGACGTCGACCCCGCCGGAGAACGCTCGGTAGAGATCGCGGTTGACCTGGTTGAGAGTGAAGGAATCGTCGACGATGCGAGGGTCGAGCAGCCGGACGTTGGACAGAACGTCGGTCAGCTCTTCGGTGTTTTCGAAGTCGATCTCGCCGGTGTAGGAGAAGTCGCCCGTCGTCACCGAGTCGAGGCCCTGCGCAATCCGCGTGAACTCGATGTTCCGTTCGATGTAGGGCTCCTCCCGGGCGAGCTCGGCGGGCGAAACACGGAGCTGTTGTATTGCGGCCGGATAGATCCCCCCGGCGACCACGGCGATGAGCGCCCACAGGCCCACGGCGATGGCGGGCAGGGCCCAGCCCCGGCGCCATATGTTGGCGACGAGCAACCCGACCGAGAACAGGGAGATGAGCAGGAGCAGCTGGATGGCGGGAAGATTGGCGTTGATGTCGGTGTAGAAGGCGCCTCGCCGGAATCCCTGCGTGGAGCCGAGCAGTTCGTAGCGCTGCAGCCAGTAGTCCGCCGCCTTGAGAAGCGCCAGGATGGCGAGGATCACCGACAGGTGAGCCTTCACTTGAGGGGTGGTCCGCCGGTCGACGGTCTGGATGCGAATCCCGCCGTTGATGTAGTGCCAGATCGCCGTGATGATCCCGATGATTATGAAGGCGGCGAAGAACCAGCTGACCACGAACGTGAGAAATGGCAGCCGGAAGACGTAGAAGCCGACGTCCTCGCCGAACAGCGGCTCTTCGATTCCGAAGTCAACGCGGTTGCTGAACAGGATCCACTCGTTCCACTGCGAGGCGGCGCCGGCACCGGCGATGACGGCGAAGAAGCCGGCGATGAGGAATCGGACGAGGCCGGTGCGTCGACCCACTGTGTCGTGCCAACGAGCGAGGAGCTCCTCTTCGGGGCCGGGTGGACGCAGGGCCGGAGCGATTCGGTCGGCGACCACGAGATTGAGCCAGGCCAGCACGAAGAAGATCGCCACGAACACGACCGACAGCACGACCTGGGCCTGGATGACGGTGGTCCACTCCGATGTGCGACCGATGTCGTCGTACCAGAGGTAGTTCGTGAAGAGGGTGAAGATCCCCCGCAGAGACGCCAGCAGTATCAGCAGCGCCAAAACGGCTATGACGCCGATTATGCGGCCCCGCCCCGGACGACGGCGCGGTGACTCGACCTCTTCCTCCGTTGCCACCCCGGAGAGGCTATCGCTGGCGGGCCGAGTCTTTGCCTCGCGACCCTTGGTTGTTGCGCGTTCCTTCCGGCGCCGGTGCCGCGCCGGCGTCGTCGCCCTCTTGCCGGCCTTCACCCCGGTCGGCTCGCATCCGCTCGAACAGCTCGGTCACGGTCGGATCGGTCTGCACGTAGTCGTCGCCCCGGGACTCCTCGACCGAGACCTCGGTTCTGTCCGAACCGTCGGCGAGATCGTCGACGATCGCCATCGGCCCGGTGTCGAGCAGGCCATCGAGACGGGCGGCCTCGATCTCGGCTTCGAGCTCCTCGACGCTGGTCTCGTTGACGCCGTGGCCGGCGGCTTGGGCCGCACTCCGGGCCTCGGCCATCGAGACGTGCAACTCCGCGCCCAGATCATCGAGAACGGCCCTGATCGTGTCGTACGAGGAGATCAGGCGCTCGCGTCCGGCCCGGAGCTGATCGATCTGACGTCGGGCCAGCGTTCGCCGCCGGGCCAGGTCCTGAAGGATCTGACTTCGAACGACCCGAGCCTCTTCGATCATCCGGGCCGCCTCCGCCTCGGTGTGGGCCAGCTCGTCACGATGGCGCTCCAGGTCGGCGGATCGGAG
>JAAUYH010221670.1_pt1 | contig 23027 bp, 19 predicted proteins | sample 7278061 | NCBI WGS metagenome assembly JAAUYH01 (sample SAMN14350203, study PRJNA611818) | marine sediment metagenome | isolation source: surface marine sediment (0.6m) | place: French Polynesia: Moorea | collected 2018-08 | reverse complement strand
ACTCACTTTTGAGCTTTCAAAATTGTTCATTGCTGATTATTTACTGTACTATAGGACTTTGATGTTCACTTCTGAGAAGAGTCGACGTAAACTTTACTCTGGTGAGTACATTTTTGACTCAATTTTAAGGAAATACTATTCAGAGAGGAAAATGGAAGAAACACTGAAGGAATTAAGGGAGGTTGACAATGAAGGAGAGGAGATTGAGTTAGTTAAGGAACTGAACCCCAGTATGGACATTGATAGAAGAAAGTCTTCATATGGAGGGTACTATTACACAATTACGAAATACAAATATGGTGGTGAGGAAAGGAAGGTCCACCTTACTTGGAGGTACCTCAAAGGATTGAAGGACATGAAGGAGAAAATATGCAGAGACTTAGAAATGATGGTGGAAAAGGACTACCTTGTACCAAGATGTAAGCATAAAGCATGTACTAGGGAATTTAATGGGGATTGGTATGTTTTTATTCCCTATAAAAGAGTAGACGGCACCGTGGATTATAATAAGAGTATAAATTTAGATATGGAAGCCTGGGAAACCTTGGGGAAACATTTTGATGAGATCCTTCAAGGGAATGACCCACTGTATATGTCTAAACGTCCATCGATCCCAAAGACCAAAACAGCAAAGAAGCAGCGTGCAAAATCTGCACCAGCACTACAATTGACAATTCCAGACATTTGTAAAACAACAGATTGTAAAGCATCAGATGAAGCAAGCACATCAAGTCTCAAAGAAACCATTTGTATGACATCAAAGACAGCAGTTGAAGCAACCCCATCAAGCAACACCCCAATAAAAGGAGCAGTTTCAGGAGCAGTTTCAATCACTCACAAACAGAAATCTACAAATGAGTTCTCTGGCAGAGATGTGGGAGGAGCAGGAGTTGGACCTGATGGAGAACCCTTGTCCCCTGTTCTAGTAAAAGAGGGAAAAGTGGATTTGGAATTCGAGCCAGTAACTGTTAGAGCTTACAGACACAAAGATGTTACCTATGCAGGAGCTATGGCTGCAGCATCAGATACCATGGGACGTGTTACAGAGTCTGCTGAGATATCTACACCAGAGGTCACTTCATGTACTGAAGTTAGTGGTAAGCAGTAATACATTTATCTGATATCACCAGAGTGTAGTGCTGTTGCACTGTATTAACTAGTGTAAACTAGTACTACTTATAGTATATATATTTTGAGAATTCTTTTTGTAAAAATATGTCTATTAATCCTATTATGCGCCTGTCCCTATCAGGTAACATTTCTGCTGGAAAGAGTACAGTCCTTTCACACATCAAAAATACAAAAAATGATTATTTTTTAGTTGAAGAACCTTTAAAATCGTTTAATTCATTTATCACTGTGGATGGGACATCTTTAAAACCATTAGAAATGTATTATAATGATCCATACAATGTAGCTGGATATTTCCAGCTACATGCTTGTGAGTCTTTTGATTCTATTTTAAAATCATATTATGAACAGGATATTCCACCTACAATTGAAATATGGGACAGAATTCCACATGAAATAGACATATTTACTAGAGCTTTATACAAACTTGAACAAATTCCTTTGTTTGGGTATGAAATGTGTAAAAAAAGGTTAGCAAAACTTTTGTCAGATTATGCTATGCAAGTGGATCATATTTATTATGTGCAAACCTCACCTGATATTTGTTATGAACGTATGCAAAAAAGAAGTAGGAATATGGAAGTGCAGTATGGTATGATGAAAAAACAGTTACATTATCTTCATCAAGAATATGACTTGTACATGACTAATTGTTATCATAATTTACCTTGTCCTGTTACTTTTTCAAAGTCAGATAGTGTTGAAGGTAGGGCATCTGAATGCATAGAAATAATTAATAATTTTCTGTCTTCTAGGTCGGATCGGGGAATTTGTGGATAAAACGTATTATTTTCGGGTTCCCCTAAAGAGGAAATTTGGTGAAGGTATGTAATTGATTTTGTTCATTGTGTACTAATTTGTATAATTATTATATATATTACTTTGTGTGTTCAATATATTTCATATTAGTATAGAAATATGGATATATGGGTAGATATATGTACAGTTCAATATTATGTTTATACAAATGTATTGTATGTCTTAATTATTGCTGTTAAAAGTAAATATGTTATATTTCTGTATTTATTAGGGTTGGTTCAGAATCTTGTTATTGAAAAAACTGTGAAGGTTAGGATACCAGCAGTTATTATTGGACCTGATACTTCAGTTAGAGGTATTGAATCATTTATTTCATAAATATATTATGAGTGTTTATAGGTGATATTTGTATATGAGTATTTATATCTGATATTTGTGTATATTATCACTATGTTTATAATAATTTAGGTAGAATGTTATTCAGTTTTGAATGATATATGCTTTTAGTTGCTTGGAGGGCTCCTTTACCTCAAGGGTGCTACTTGCCTGGAACCGATCCAAGATTTGTTGTGCGAAGAGCACCAATAGTGGGGTTACCACTTTGCGCTCCTAAGGTGACAGAGGTGCCATTCTAACAAGGCTAACCAGAGACTATCAACCTAGAAGCCACCAGAGGTCATCAAGCAAAACATCAACCCAAAAATCACAGCAAAAATTAAAGTCACTACAGTGGGTATATATTTTTGTATAGTTATCAGGTGAATAATTATTGTTTTATCATATATATTAGTCTCTATCAATCATGGATTTCCCACTGATACCTATTAGATATGTGATGAATAGGCTTATTAGACATAAATGTGCAAACTTGATATTAGCAGCCTTATCATACACTTTGAATGTGGTATTTGTGCGTGGTGGGCAGGATACAATAGATAATACACATCATATGTCTAATGGCCTCATATGTGTTGTGCATTTAGGAAAGTATTTTCCATATCGTCCAGGATTTTTTTCAGGTGGAATCAAATACTTGTTAAAACAAAATGGTTGGATTGTAGATATTACAGTTCAAAGTGGTTTTGGTGTTGTACATAATGCTTTGCGTTTGGAGATTGTTCCACTTATGAAATTTATGCAGAAGTATGGATGTACTGTGCAGGTTATTGATAACATAGGGCTTTCTGGAAACTTAGAATATTTAAGATATATGATGACTTCTATTCAAAATAATCGTGATAAAGGACAAGACTATCCTAAAATGTTTGATGAGGTCATAGAACATAAAAATATGTATGATGTAGATTTGTACACTAAGTTTGCATCAAAAATTATTAGTGAAAATACTTTTAGGTATGCATATGTTTGGACAAATGCCATTAGGTATAAGGGACCAATCACTGAGATATTATCATTTAATAACAGTGTAACTAGTCTTAGGAATTTAAGTATGGGTGTTGTAAGGAGACAAGTGAGGGATAATTTAGATAATGTTTTACATTTACGTGAGGAGTTGCCTGATATCATATTAGCTGAACTATTAAATCAAATTCTTCCATCATTGTGGCATAGAGCTCGCACTTATTATAGACCTAGTACTGTTGATGTTACATGTAGGGCTTTGGATATAGACATATCTACAATTGCTATGGTTGAATTGTTACCTTTACTTAATAAAGACAAAAATATTAAGAAGGATGTAGTCAAAGCTATAATGATGGAGCATACTAGAAAAAATTATGCATTTATGCATACTCCATTTTATGTGTATGATGAAAATGATAGACTAATATCTCATGACTAATATGTTTGTTTCCTCTGTGTCTTCAATGTTTATGAGTAATATGTTTGTTCCTTTGTATTTTTCCAGATCTGCAGTTTTGGGTGAATCCATTTTACTTATCTAGGACTACTATTTACCTACTTACTCACCTATTAACTTAATATAATAACTTAATTGATAATATCATAACAATAGCTGGTGTATAATTTTATATATTTATTAATGAAAATACTTGAACAATTAATATCACCTTACCATTGTATTTGGAATTCCCATCATTACTTTTACCAATATTTTGTATTGAAATCATAAAGATATTACACAGGTTATGATAAATGTAGTTTCTGATGACCAAATTAATTGTGGTTGTGTTGCCTCAAAGTGCCATGAGGAGTAGCTTAATAGCCTTATTCTGATGACCTATATGTGAGGAATATAGCTTTATATTCTTACTCTGATGACCTATATGACATTAGAGAAAACTATACCATTAGTGAGGAAATGATTTGTTTGATCTTTGTACATCAATATTATTTCAATACCTGCAATACACATACCATTATTTATCCCTTACAGTATTTCTACTATAATTTCAATAATTACATACACATACTATTCTTTACCTCTCACCTGATACCATTCTTTATTTTTACTCCTGAGTAGATATTTAATTATTCACTAATAACCATTAATGAACAGACCATTGAACAGTAACAAATAACAATGAGCAGATAAATGAACAGGGTCAATCAAAAAATGAACAGACAAATGAACAGACTAACAATAACATTACTAGCTAACATAATAATATTATTTATGAATGATTGAGGTTGTGATTTATATGTATATTAAAGGTATCACAAAATGTACATATGCATGCTCTTATGTACCATATTTATATGTACCATATAATCATTGTATATTATTGCTGTAATTATTGTTGTGATGCTTACTAATGGTGATCATTGTCCATTGATTGTAAATATATATATCATGTAACATAATACCTTAATATATCAATATTGATATTGAATAGGTTTGTCTAATGTTGTCAACACATCTATAAGGTGGTACCTATTCACTTGTAAATAGCTATTGTGTGTAATGACTCATTGTAAATACTCATTTTTGAATGTAAATATTTTAACCATATTACTATTATTGGGTTGTTTCATATACATCCATTGTGTGTAATCAATCATTGTAAATAATCATTATTTCAAGCATATTACTATTATTGGGTTGTTCATACAAAACCCTATTGTGTATAATCAATCATTGTAAATACTCATTTCAGGAAATGTACATATTTCAACCATATTCTAAACATGTGACTGTTATTGGACTGTTTCATATGAATAATAATGAATGTGATATGTTTTGTTCAATATTTACACAATGAATATGCTTATTTGTAGTATATGATTACATTACAATATCACTATAAATAGCATTTGTATTGTATGAATCTCAATTGTATTCATTCATTTCAACACTGATTAATCTGGTATACAATATCATGTATCCACTGATGTGTAACAATATCATTTGTATGTATCCATTTCAACAATGTCTAGTCTGGTGTACAATCTCATGTATACAATACAATGCAATATCATTAAATGTGCACAATATGTTGTAATATGAATAAAGATATAACATTCATTGCATTATTGTGTTGTGTCATTATATTGATTAGTATAATTCTTTCACTGATTAGTATTCTTACCTTGATATATAATTTGTTGTCCAATCACTCAATCAGTATTCATAAATGATAATGATTATTGATTCATAATCATAATGATATTTATAGTATCCTTTATCCTATACTTTTGAGCTAAAACTCCATACTCTTGAATGGTGTTGAAAAATAGCTCCTTAGAATAATGACTCATATTCCACTGAATATATTTTTGATCTGAGTCCATATTTTTATGCTTCTGAATTCACAATAATCCAGTTCAATAACAGTAAATACATATAATATTGGTAACTTAATGTGTGGCTGTGCATACCACTAAACCTACACTAAGGTTGTACACCTTCTATATACTACACTGACTCTGCAGGACAAGCCCCCATATACATCATATTTATTGATTAACCTATATATATTTGACCTATAACTTGACCAGACACCTGTCAAAATGAATAGTATAGTGATATGGTTAAGGTGCATACTGACCCTAACAATATGACCATGATGTATATTTAGACAGGTGTCTGGACAGTATTAGTAGAATAACAGCATATGCATACTATCACATGTCTGATAAATCATTACCATCTTATACCATTAATATCTAGATAAACATGATAACCTATATATTATGATAATATATTTAGTGTATATTTTCCATATGTCTGGTAATTCATTACCATCTTGTACCTAGAATGAGCATTGGTGAATCATCACCATTTAATATCTAGAATAAACATGATAACCTAGACATTAAACCATCATATATTAGTTACCTTGTTACCATAATTAATAGACTGAATAGACTGTTCACACCAATATATTAATAATATGTACATCATCTTTAAAGTATTCTTGTTCATATTCTATTGAGCAGATCTTCTTGCTTGATCTCTAATAAAAGTTCAGCATTTCTTGCATATTTATCACCTTATCACCATAATTAATAGACTGTTCACACTAATATATTAATAATATACACCATCATCATCATCCTCAAAGTATTCTTGTTTCACATTTCTATTGAGCAGATCTTCTTGCTTGATCCCTAAAAGTTCAGCATTTGCTTGCATCTTTTTCATGTGAGCACCATCATAATCATCTTGATATCTTGAAGTGGATGTATGTCTCCTTGTACTTAAATCATGTTGCATTTTCCCATCATAATCATCCAGATACCTTGAAGCAGATCTTGAAGTAGTTGTATATCCCCTTGCACTTAAATCATGTTGCATTCCAACTTGTTTCACCTGAGTTTCATGTTTATATAGTTTATCATGTACTATTTGCCTTAAATCACTAATTTGCTTTTCTAAATTTTCTTTCTTTTCCATTTCAAAATCTAATTGTCTCATCAATTCCAAAGATCTCTGTTTCTTCTCCAAATCCATCTGTTTCCTTTCCAAGGTTTGCATTTCTATCTGCTTTTCAAGATCTTCCACCTTTTTTGCCAAAAGTATCTTCTCATCATTGTCAGAGTTATTGGGATCAGGGATGTTTTCCAGGTTTGGATCATCATTTTCTGGGGGTGGGGGTGGGGGTGGGTTGTTTTGAGGGTCATCACCTCCTCCACCCCTTCTCAATAACCGGTTCTGAAATATACATAGCACAATACAATCAACATCAATTAAAATATATATATGTGATTTCATATTGCATAGGGTTATATATCACAATTTGGGATGTACTAATTCTACCCCACTCATTACTCTATTCTTAATATACACCATACATATATATTCAACATTCATTTATATTTACATTATATTACTTCATATTGTGTGGGGTTATATATATATATCACAATATATAATTAAACTTGTAGTCAGTTCAAATGTTCCCATACATTCAAATGTTTTCTATACATTTGTACATAAACTTACCTTGAATAACTGTATTCTATGCCAATATGATGACATGGCCCTCTTCACCTTAGCTGTTCTGAACACATGGACAGTTAGTGATATGACTATGATGGATGTTAAGATCAAAGAAATAATTGACAAAGGGTTCTTCGGTGATAAGCTCATCCTGTTTGTCTTGTCATCATAATCATGGGGATGGTGTTCCTCCTGTTCTTGATTGAAGTCTCCGATGACATCTCCACATTTCTTCGGTATTACCACGTCTAAATTGGGGTATAATATAGATAGCGTTCCTGTTAAACTTTTAAATGTCTCACAGTGTGTGGTGTGAACTATGAGGTGATCATGCAGCTTTAGCACTGCCGGTGGCAAATAATCAAAAATATTGCTCGAATCTACTGTATCCTCACAAATAATGAGTCTGTTTGTACATTTACAGGTGCTCCCATCACCACATGGCTGTTGGGTGGTGACTAGGTGTATAAAAGCTAACAATATAAGTAGAATCATCCTGATAATTTGCTCCTTGGGAATACACCTGTTCATCATTCAGCAAAGTACACAATCGAAACACACCGCTAGGGGGCACTGCGACTGTATGAGTGAGTGATGGTACAGTACACATTATGTTTATTGTGCGATGGAACTGAATAGCGCAATAGTAAAACTATTAAATAGAGACAAGTATATCTGATATATATTACTATACTATATATATATATATATATATATATTATATAATAAATTGATCAAAATTAAATATATTTATCTATTTCTGCAGTTAGACATCACTCTCCTCAAGTAACTGCATTCTGCTGAATGCAGGATTAATAAACATATATCTCTGAGATGGACGTGTGGTTTTGTTGTGAAATCGTTTTATACAAAGCCAAATAATGATAATTATCAATAAACTAATAATCAAAAAACATATTACCCCAATAGAAATTAAAATGGACAATTTTAACCCCCCTTTATTTTGTGCTTGGTGTAATTTTCCATCTGTCACTGATACAGTAAAATTTTCAGATACAGTAATGTTGAATGATGTTGCTTTTATATCAGCCAATTCAGTTACTGTTTTAGTGACTTTTTTATTGGGTATAGCAGACTTTGTTTTGATAGATGTAGTAGTAGTAGCAGTAGGAGTAGTAGTAGTAGTAGTAGTAGTAGTAGTAGTAGTAGTTGTAGTAGTAGTAGGCAGTTTCAGTTCTCCTTTAGTAAAATATTTGGATACAGTACTGTAAAATGATGTTGTTTTCAAATCAGGTAATTTGGTTACTGCCTTAGTAACTTTCTTATTGGGCATAGTAGACTTTGTTTTGACAGATGTCGTAGTAGCAGTAGTAGTAGTAGTAGTAGGACTAGTAGGCACTGTTATCATCATATTCTTAGTTGGGAATGTCTTTATAATTTCTGTGGTAGTGGTATAACCAGTCGTGGAATATTTATCATCATATTCAGCGGCAGGTGAACTGACAACATGTTGGTTTGAGGAGCATTCTGTGGGGGGTAGGCTAACTAATTCTGAAATAAATGTAATGTATGGTTAAGAAAAAGCAGATGAAATGGTGCATACATTTGAGAATTCTGTAAAGTGCTAACTAATTCTGAAATAAATGAATGTATTGCTTAAGAAAAAACAGTGAAATGTTTACCTGTAGAAAGATTTTGACACTTGTCCACATCCATCCCTCCAACTTCTAATCCCTGTTTAATTAAATAATCAATGTCTTTACATTGAACATATGCATTACGGTCCAAAAAAACAGTCTTTAGTGAAGTCCAGTTTGCTAATGTGCTGATGTCATAAACTTCTGTTTTGCTCAAACTTATCACTTTGGCGTGTTCATACCAATACAAGTTTTTTCTTTGTACCATCCTAAGTGACCTCACTGATTGACCAGAACATTGCATGTAACTGTATTCATTGTAGCAGGTACACGGGTCACAATTCATACCAGATGAATTAGATATCCATAGGAAAACTAGCACCAATTTTAGAACCATCTTGCCTTCTCAAAATTCAGACAAAGAATGTGTTATCAAAGTTAAGAACGGGTGGGTCTTGTAGAGATTTACTTTATCACTAATTTACTAACAACATTTCATTTCTGAAAAGGATATATGTGTAGTTTGGGACATTCTGTCTACAGACAATGACTTGTATCAAGGTTCAATCATCACTTTTAATCTAATCTGGGAACAGAAACATTTGGTAAGGACATTTACGTAATTAATTCACTCACAGAATAAGAATAAGAACATTAAATATACCATAATTATCAAAAAACAACAACAACTATAAAACAGTTTTCATTTATGAAACTTTATATCAATAACATGATATACAATGATAACACACTTGATTATATTTCACACACAAAATATCATACATAACAGTCCAGTAATTACAATTGTAATAAACTATAATATATGTTCACATATAATAGGACATATTTTTTAATTACCCATAATAATTCATAAAACATGGTATGTGTTGCTGCATGGCAGCAAGTTTGCTGCATAGTAGTGACTTCAATATATGAGTACATATTTATACATTTAATATATGTATGCAACCTCAATGATAATAATTCATAAAAACACGGTATGTATTGCTGCATGGCAGCAACACATAAAAACATGGTATATGTTACTGCATGACAGTAACTTCAATATGAATACATATTAACATGAGAATTCTCAATTATAATAATAATAATAAAACAATGATAATTATTATTAATAATAATATAATAATATAATAATATAATGATCATGGTACTATCAGTTACTCCACAAGATACAAGGATCTTGCTGAATCCACAGACATTAAGCTAGGAAACAAACCATACATAAGAAGTGTATAATTCTTTTCTAGTGCTTTAGTGAACTGTATCTCAAGGCGCGCATGACCCCGTCGGGGTTTTGGAAAAATATTTCCATTGAATTTGTCTAGTTCAAATCTAAATATCGTTGCACTTTCTGAGAACTCTTGGTAAGTTACATTACATTGTTCTGGATTTGAACCCAGAAGACCCATATATGCATCCATATACTGTCCCAGATTCCATTTTTGAGGTACAAATGATGTTTCATATGGTTTTTGAGGAGCACTTTGTCCATTTATGTATAAACCTATTTTGCTCACTTGTGCATTTTCAAACCAGAACCCATATGCACCAAGTGAGCCTGAGTAAGCTGTGGAATCTATGAAAACACAGTAGAAATCTGATGGGAGAAATGAGCTGTAAATATCATCTACAGCGAATGTTTGAGACCCTATTGGTACATTAACAGTTTTAATAACTGACCTCAAATATGGATATTGTGCCCTTTTGTTATCATGCAACACTCTGTCCTGAGAAACTAGGACACTAGCTGAAAGCTTAACAAAACATATATCCATAGATGCATCTGTTATCTGTAGTTTGAAATTTGGCATTGGATCTGCTACTGTTGCTTCATATGAAGAAACCAGAATGAACTCTGACTTATTTGGATATAATCTGATGGAGAGGGGCAAGTTATTCAGCAATAAACGACCTTGATGGCATATATCATGGTTCAAAACCCCTGTCAGTGTGAACCTTCTAGATTTTTCTAACATGAGTCTCCTTTTTCTCTGACCAGAGTTCCCACATTGTAAACCAGTATTACAATCTTTGATAAATTCAAAGTCATCCCGATAGAACATAGCTGCAGCAAGTTCACCAGGACTCCAAGTATTTCTACACAAAGCATCTATCATAGCCTTATAATGATAATTATTAGCTACATGTGGTGACAGAACTTGATTTTGTATACTTAGTTCTACTGTATGGAACATTGTGTATAATGCAAAATTACTAATTCCAACTCTAGACTCTTTTGGTATTAAATGCACACCTTCCTCCATAGATTCTTCAGCAATATCTTTATCTCCATTTACTACTTTACATTCAACAGTTAATCTACTTCTGCTGAGATCAATATAATTCGGTGAAATATTCGATATGCTGAAATGGATTACTGATGTTTCCAAACCAAGCCCACTCACAGGTTTGAATCTCAAAAATTCTGTTTGGTCTACTGCTGAATTTACTCTAGGAGGTGAGAAAATTGCAATGTCTCCTGTGTGGCCAGGTTTAGATTTATACAAGTCATACGAAGTCATCTTCTATTTCAATATCTTCCTTACCAAGCTATAAATCTTTTGGCTCCTTTTGGTACCTCACAGTATTTTACACTTCTTCTATTTTTCCTTTTTGTTCCTCCTGGTTCTTCAACAGCTACTGCTTTTCTCTTTCGTTGTATTTGAATTGGAGTTGTCTTCTGTTTATGAATAGCTTTATCTTCAGACCGGATAACTTCAATAATTTGTTCTGATGGTGTTGAAATGGAAATTGGTACTTTTTCTTTGGAACTGTCAACACACACTTGTTTGTCTTCCTTCTTTTCTTCAGTTTCAATATCAGGCTCGTTTACTCTGTAATATCCTGGAACTATTGGAGATATATGATCTTCAGACATCAAAGTAAAGTGTTTTGTCCAGTTGTTAATGGAGACTTCTGTATTTTGGTACTTCAGTTCCATTGTAAAATGTGAACTAAACTGAGCAATTGGTCCAGCTTACATGAAATATATACACACAGCTGCTGTCTATATTTATATCATAACATCATATCTATTTTAATAAATACATAATCAGCAATATGAATAAAGTATATTATTTAGTCAGCATGAAATATGCTGATGCAATACATATTATACATGGGGTTGGTCAATAACAATAAATCAAATAATGTGCTGATGCAATACACATATACATATGGTTGCTCAATAACATAAAATCAAATAAAATCATCCTTGATATAACATAGTATACAATATACATTATAAATGCATAAGACCAATCAGTAACGTAAAGTCACCCTTAACATAACGTCAACCCTACGAAGAGAAAGCTGTACTAAACACACATCGACTCCGGACACTGACAAGCTGTAGAACATTGTTATTTATGTGCAGTATACAGACACACTCACATATATATGCGTACAATACCTCTTTTCAAGTCAATGTCTATCGTTCCTCACATAAAATACTGTAGTCATATTATCATAAATATACAATATATATTATTAAGCGAACATAGATATCATGAACAGAATTACATCATGTTCTTACAGAATTACAAAGATTACCAATGTCTCCAAACCAGACTTCTTTTGTCTATGCTCCAAACCAAACCCATCAAAACCCTTAGTAATAGAATATGTGAATTGATAAATGAAAATGCTACAAGTTCGACACATGATCCATAACAAGAATTATTTTGCTTTGAAGTGATAATGTTTATGATGCGTTGGTGGTGCCTCCCGCGTCCGCGCTCTGTATAAAACTCATCATTTTATAAGAGAACAATACAGTTTAAGGTGCACAATACATGACTGACAATATTAAGCTAATTAATTGATTTTACATCAGATTTTTTTATCCACGAATCGTACAATCGCGAGTGGCCCTCCCAGGAGACATACATCATATTTTTTGTGACTTTATGCACCTTAGAAATTCTGAATACAGGATCTTGTGATAATTCAACCTTTAACATCTCATGCTCATACATTTTCCCCTCCAATTGTTTATTTCGTCCATCCTTCACATTATACATATTCTGATCTTGTCTAACAAACCTTTCAGTTATTTTAAACACTTCATTAGACCATCTTTGGTGATAAATTCTTGAAAAAATATATTTCATTGCACTTAATCTGACCAAATCACCAATTTTGAATTTAAAATAGTGAGATTTAGGATACCTATCATGCAATTGTATTTCTGATTGTTTCTCATCTTTTTCCATTTTTAATTTTGGTTTTATTTTGGGATACTTAGCAAAATCCCTTTCATACATGAAGGTCCAGGCTTTATTCAGAGTTTTATCATTCACTTCTGCTGGAGCCATATTTATACTACTATGTTTTTGAAAATTATAAGAATGAACTACATCTTGCAATACTTTATACCAAGTATTGGTACTTTTATGAACCATGTATTTTGACAGTTTCAGCTTAAGAGTCTGCAAACAGCGCTCAGCGATACAAGCTTTGCTAGGGCCGGTTGCATAAAAATGGTTGATATGATATTTTCCCATCAATTTTTTAAAAAATTCACTTTGATATTCTGAGCCTTTGTCAGAACGGACATTCAAGGGTATTTTTTCCACATTTTTTAAAACAGTTTCAAAAGCAACAGAAATATTTTTGCCATTAATATGTTTTATGGGTCGACACCAAGCAAACTTGGAAAATGCATCAATTATTAATAAAAATCCAATATATCCATTGTTGTACTTAGCTATGTCACGCCTGAAAATTCCAACATCTGTTTCAAAAATGTATGATGGTCTAGGATTCACTATTCTTATTGTTTTATGTTGTCTTGGTAAAGCTGTCATAACAGCAATATGCTCATCTTTCAATAATGCTTTCTGTATTTGACTTTTTGAAAAATGCTTCTTTGTTTCACTGTCCAATTGATGGTAAAAAGCACCTATTGCCATAAAAGACCCAGGAAATGATGGTGTAGTATATTTCCTATGTATTTCATCCATATTATGTTATATTATAATTCTTTCCAATTAAAAACTGATTCAGTGTGTGTAATTGACTTTTTCTTTTGCTCACTATCTATGGAATGTAATTTTCGCTTCTTACTAGATTTTTTTGGTATTCCTGGTGGTAGAATTGCAATAAAAGGTACTTTTTCTTCATTCTTAGGTATATCTGTCATGGTTCCAACACTTTTCATTTCTTTAAGAGTATTTACATGAATATCACTGTCTGTCATTGTTGACTTATCTACCATATCAGATGGTGATGTCTTCCTTTCTTCCCATTCAGAAAAAGGAACTAACACCATTTTATCTAGAAATTTCATGATGATATGAACTTAACAATAAATGGTTTCATAACACGAATTAATGACAATACTATTTGAGGGCTTTGCCTAATTATAAATATTTTATGATTTAAAGGGATTTTAGTACTAGACAATATACTAATAATATATGAATGTCTTTTTAGTGTTCTTTTAAGTTTTGGTTTATCATTTATAGGTACTAACAAAAGATTTTTGAAAATTTCAGTTATTGCTCGCAATTGTTGTGTATTAGCAGTGCCCAATAAACACTTAGCTTGCTTAGCTGAAGTATTACTGTCTAAAATAACCAAGAGATAAGATTTTACCTGTTGTATTGCTGGTGCCATAAATTATATTATGTATTATGTCCTAGGAGATCCAGTCTGATTCAACATGCGTCCATCAACAAAATCACTTGGTATCAAATGTTTTTTCCCTACCTTAATAGATGGGTTTGGTACCAAAATTCCTATACAGGTGGATAAAATAGAAGTCCAAATTTGACTACTACTGTTTAAACTTAAATTTATGATGCATGTAAAAATCAAAATATATAAAATTATAATTTGAGAAAAAAATACAATTTCTTGTTTAGGTACACTTTTACCAAGGATGTACCACTTATCTCCTTCTTGAGTTGATGTATCCATAAATTTATAAATTGTCCAATTTATAAAAATATATACATGAAATATCCTCAAAACATAGATCCTACAGTAAGAGTCTTCTTAATTCTTTGAGTTATCCCTCTAGAATAAGCCGTTTGTTGATATGCTCAATAAATAGGGTAAAATATTTGCTCAAACAGCAGATTTAAAGATAGTTATGTTGTCATCTTGACAAATATTGAATCAGCAATATCTCACAAGTTACATCATCTCTTTAAAAACATATATTACTGTGGTTTCCCCAGGAAATATATTTGTCCTTAAAGTGTATGTAGAATCCATGTGAGGACTCAAATCAATCAATAGGTAAGCATATGCTGATGATTTTTTTGCATCATGGAAAGCCTCTAAAATTGCTTTTGAGCCAAAAGACCCCCAAATTTGGGATGCTAACCTCTGCATTTGATGGGTATCACGTCTAGATGTAAATAATGTTATGTATTTAGTATTCAGTGCTAGAGTTCTGCTATACTTACCTTGATAAAATATATTATGAAGTGAAAATATTAGGTTAATCCTTTTATGATGTGAAAAACACAAAACTGAATCCAAAAAAGTAGCTGACTGTGAAATTTGAGTCATCAAATCATCAATGAAAATTAATGTAAATTTCTTATCATGTCCAAATTTGTCTAATTCTTCTCTGCTAATTAATCCATGAATGAATTTTAATGTAGGGACATATGGTTTCACTGACAAATATTCTGGTTGCCATTCATTATAACAAATCACAACATTTGTTATCTCCTGATCAGGAAACATCTCTTTATGATTTTTTATAATTCTGAGACAATAAGCCGTTTTACCATGACCTGACGCCCCGTTCACAGCCATTGTTATGGCCATATCTCCTTCAAAAGGAAACATATTCACTTGTTATCCAATATTATGTTTTTTAAGTCCTAATATTTCCAAAGAATATATCCTGCGAATTGTAACCTCCTAGGAATTATAGTTAAGATGAATTCTGGTGAGTGAAAAACGTCACAAGCGATCGAGCTGCCAGCTGGCGAGTGAATGAATAACTTCTGTTTAAGCGGTGAGCAAAAATCCACATAAGCAATGCTGGAAAGAATAGTGCAAATCTCATCAGATATTGTTCACAAATAACATGAGTAAGCATAAAAATTGCACAGTTATCATCACTTGCTAAATCACCAGATTTTTCCAGGTTTTTCCATCATTTTTTGCAAATCAACAATATTACAATATATGCATGCACAACAGTTTAAACTGTCAATATAATGATTCACATCAGATAGCTTCATATCTGCTGTTGTATGCATATTTTTAAGATATGTGGGGAATTACACCCACTCATGAATTTACAGAGAACCAATTCCCTTCAATGTTCCTGAGTTCAAATTACCATACAGCATATCTGTCAATTGTACTATTAAACAGCTTGCGGACGTGGGAGGCACCACCGTGTAACTTAAACATTAGATCTCACTTCGAAATGTATTGCTGCATGGCAGCATATTTACTCTATCTGGAAGGCACCACTGTGTATCTTAAGCATTACATCTCAATTCAATAATGTTATTATGGTAACAATGAAATGTATTGCTGCATGACAGCACATTTAGTGTATGATATCAACCTGTGTATTACTCTGTATTTATCAAAACATTATCAACTTCATTATCTGATTGCATGACTGGAATAGAACCTAATGGTCTATGAACCGGTGTTAAAACAATAGGAAGTGGGGTCGTGGAAGAGCCATCCTTGTCCACCACTCTCTTAATGTACAGATATGAAAATGAATCTTTATGTTGAATATATGAATAAACATTATTATCCCATAACCTTATTCCATGAATTACTCCTGCCTTCTTTTGTTGGGTTGCAATGACATGTCTATAAATGTAAACTGGATTCTTAATATGCCTTTTGCTTACTCCTTTACTCACTAACTTATAGATCCATTTAATGCATCTTTTAACTGGATTTAATTTATTTATTCTAGCTCGTTCAAAAATGCCTCTAGATTTCAATTTTAGTGATCTATTAATTAAATATTGTCTATACAATTCATTGACTGAAGTTGTGGTATTTACATATTTCTTTCCATTTATTAACAAGTAAGATTTTGAAGATAGACCAATAACTTCTTTAGCCCCTTGGTGTTCTTGTTTCCACATTCCACATTCGCATGAATCATACTTTCTATGTTTGTCACAACAGTCTCGAGTAAGAAAAAAGTTGTCAAAACCAGGTTTTATAACTATTGAATCAGAACAGGAACCATAAACAGCTTTATAAAACTCTTCTTTTTTCTCAGGTCTGATCACATCAATCAAATTTTCTTCACTTAAAGCTACATAGTAACTATCAGTGTCCACCTGCAAAAGACAAAAAGAATTTGGACAGATAAATGGTTTTAAAAAATTATAATACATTTTTAATAAAATTAATTTAGCATACTGAAGAATAAAAAACCCTAGATGAATTGGTACAGTCATTTTTATCTGTCTCTTAAATGAAGAAATCTCAAATACCTGGTCCTCTTCACTAAGTGTTGTTGATTCACTAAATCTCCTATCATTAATACTCAATTTTGCATTTTTTGCTCCTTGGACAAATTTCACATTTTTATGTTTACATTGTTGCATGAGAAGACCACCATAACTAGAATTACACAATAATTTCAATGTCAAAGCCCTAGTTTTTCCTTCTTCTGTCAAAGAAGCCTCTCTTCTTGCACATTTAACTGTATCAACAAAATCACTAAAGCAAGGTTGACCTGTATATTCAATTGCTTGGTATATATGAGTCACCTCTAACCCTTCATTCAAATACCACCTAATTAATTCACTTGCCAATAAAATCTTCTTTGCTTTCATACCCCCCACTAACAATGTTCTTGGTTTCTTACTCAAATTATGCTTTATCACATGTTCCTGCATATGATTTCCAATTGCTTCAAATGGAATTTCTGTGGTACAAAAGATCGGACTCATCTCAGAAAAATACTCATATGGTGTTTCTGTTCTATTTTTAAACTTTCCACTCCATTCATCTGGGACCCTCAAATCAATTTCCATCATACCGTAGAAGCTCCCATTTGTTACCCCTTTTAATAGGGTTTGCATACTGACACGACCCCTATGTGATCGATAAAACTCTGGTCTTCTATTTTGAACATATTTTCTTAAGTCATCATTCAAGCTAAACTCTTTCATGAACTGACACTCATACATAAGAATGACTTCATGCTGTTTATTTAAATATGTCATTTTGTTCAAATGTCTTTGCCATTTCAATATGCGATCTTCCTCTTTTAAATTTTTAGCAAAAGGACATGCATGTCCTTGTATTGAATGTCCATGAATAAAACACCCTGCAAATTCAAACAGAATTATGTCCTTTGACCCTTTTGACCCACTTGACCCTTCCTTTGATATTTCTTTTACTTTATTTAACTTTTTTCCTATGTTTACTTTATCTGAGCTCCATCCATCGCATAAGTATATCCCACATCTAAACTCATTCCCACTGTTTAATTTATGATGAATAGTTATTGAATACTTTTCAGACATATAATCCATCCAGTAGTAACCTAGCATGTATCTATCTCTAACATGAGGTTTGAAACCATCCTGTTCCCACCGTCTAATGAAGCTTCCTGTGGGCATGCGCATAGACATTGCGTGCGCATACATTGAATTACAGTCCCACCCAACCACACTACGAGCTATCTTTGAAGGGTCATTTTTTATAAAACTTGTACCCACGATTAGCTTACGCCTAAAAATCACGCTAGGACCACCTGTAATATTTGAACGAATCAATGCGTATAAATCAGAGTTTTTCTTATCAAATAATGAAAATGTAACCCCATATTTTCTTGCTGATTGATGAAGCATAACCCTCCCAATTCCAGGGAGACTGATTCCATCCTTAAACAAATCTATATTATTTTCTGAATAAAACAGTTGCATTTTTTCTATACAAGGTATCATTGGAATGACATCCATCAAATTGTAGAAAGCTAGCAAATGACCTAAATTTTTCATATTATGTGTATTCCAAGCTTTTTCCATAATTTTATAATTTTTGATAATAGTTTCATCATCATCACCTAAAACATTTCTGCACTTTAATTTCGAATACCAAGCTGAACTCATAGGTGGGGGTAAAGTAGTTTCTGATAAAACAGAAAAACTTGATAAATGTTCGTACGGGAAATACTGTTTACTTAAAGGAATATCATAAGCTTTAAGAAATTTATCATAACTGGTTCCAGGAGCTAAATAGTGAATTACATCCAATATCCTTAATTGTCCTGTGCAAATACAATTGTATGAGTTTGCTTTTTTTATTATCAAAGCATCCTTATTATTACATATATCCAACTCAAGAGGTAAATATTGCTTCACTAAATTTATATCATACCTGGAACTGTTAAATGATAAAAGAATAACTTCATCTATGTATGTCTTCATTCGTTTATAAATCCTCCTCAACTCATTAAGATGATATTTCTTAAAGTCAATATCCTGTGACTCTATACTATAACCAAACTCAATTTCTTCTTGGGTGAATATCTCCATGTCTACAGTATTTTCATTGTCTATCTGAATTAATATTTGATCAATAAGTCTTTGAAGTTTTTCCAAAACCCAGCCTAATTTTTCATATGTTTTAAGTCGTATCTCATCAGCCCATTTATTCACTGATGTAATCCATTCTCTTATAAGGTCCCTTACGTTATCATTTAAAATGAATTTTCCTGCCCTCTGTTCCGGTAAAGTCCCACAAATAGCTACACTAACCGGAACATGATGAGCATACAAACTCATCTTTTCTGTTTCCTTAGGTGAATGAGGATCTAAAATACTTTCAAAATCAAAAACAATAAAATCTTTTTGAATCCTATCTTTCTGATCCACGAAAATTCCTAACAATTCTAAAGAGTCAAATACTGTATAAATATGATCATAAAAACCACCTTTAAAAACATACTTAGTAATTTCTGAACAATTTATTTTCTGATGTCTTTTCAAATTAAAAGCAGAATAAAATAATCTAAAACAATTACTACACTCATATGAACCTGTGAAACAGTCTAAATTATATATATATGATAAGTGACTACCCCAAATATGTAAATCCATATGATCACTAAATGAATCATTGCTTTTATATATTAATCTAGTCAAATCATACATTGGCTTCTCATAAATGTCAATATTAATCTTAAAGCATTTTTCAAAATATTTTAGCTCATCTAATTTAACTCCCTTGAACTCTTTTTCTGTAATATCTATAAAAGTTAACCATTCATACAAATATTTATTTACTTTATTTTCAAACAAGGTTTGTGATTTCATTTTGTACAAATCTTTATGTCTATGTAATGTTAAACATCTAAAAGCACACTTCTGATCCCTATATATACTTCTACGATTTGTACCTTTATATATAAATGGTTGTAAAGATTTAGTAAGTCTCAATTTCCTTGGAAATTTTCTTAAATCCATTGCATAACCCAATAAAGGATAATCCAAGTCCCATACCCACACTCTCAAATTAGTCACCAAAACTGGTTTGTATTTAGTATTTGGTCGCTGATTCAGCATATACTGGAGTATATCTAGATTATGCAACCTCCGTTTTAGTCTATCTAAATGTTTTGCTCTACTAATGTATAAAGACCTGAGAAATACTACTGAATTTCTATATGGTCTAAAATAAACTAACTCATTATTTTCTGTATTTTTTAAAATCAAACCAAAAGATAAATTCAATCTGAATGCAGTGCCTCTATTATCAAACACATATTTAACTTTTTCCATTATAGTGTCATTATTAATTGTATTGTCTACAGGAAAATTATAAATTGCATTTACAGGAGGAGTATAGTGACTATCTAATATATATGATTTATTCTTTTCATAAATTGCCTGCAAATCTGGATGAATAACACTTTCATCAGCCCCTTGCCAAGGGGCTAAATGTCCAGAATAAAACCAAGGAGGTCTCTGAAGAATAGAATGAGAAGGGTTATGAAAAGTTCTGTTATGTAAATTTAAATCCCTCCTATAATCAAAAGATGCATTGCACTGATTACATTTCCAACTTAAGACAGCACGCCTACCTCTTCTATGAAATTGAAAAAAATCATTATTAGCAACAACATTTCCCTGTTGATTATCAATTTGTACATCACCACCTTCCTTATGCACCCCAACATTAACATTTTGCTTATTTACACTTTTTTTCCTATCTTTATAAGGTGATTGGGAAGTTTTAAAAAGTTGCAATTTGTTATTTTGATCACTATATTTGTCTTTCTGAGAAACAATTTGTTTCACACTATTATCATTTTGCAAACCTTTTTTCTGCTCATTTTCATCAAGATTTTCATTTTCTGTATTTTGTTTTGCAACTTGATGTTTCTTATGAATTCTTTGATGTAATAAAAGTCCTGACTTTGTTTTAAATTTGTTTCCACAAATATCACATGTATGTTTTCGCTTCATAATGTGTGTGTCACTAACCTAAGAGAAACAAAAATAGCAAATATCATACCATGTTGTTCCTTCAATAGTTTTCATGGTAAAAACATTCTTTTTTGCACATCTCTTACAATACATATGCCCCCTACAACATGACAATGAGTTATGTGTGCAAATGATAGTATAACATGTGGAACAAAGCTTCTGATGCTTCTTGATATTACATAAATTACATGAATCAAGATTTTCTGTGTGATCCTTCTTGAAACACCATTTACATATCTCAAATCCACTAATTAATCCAGACAAATCATATCCAATAAATCCCTTGACACACTTTGCATAACAATCTTTACAATGAGTATGACCTTGATCACATTGTTCCATTTCAACACCATTTTCATAATAACCACAATTCATACAATACCTTGTTTGAAGATCTTCAGAACACTTTTCACAGTCTCTATGATCGACAGTCTCATATTTATCTGTCTCATCATCAGTTGGAACAGCACATATATCACATACAGGTTGTACTTTATAACCACATGAAGCTACTTTCACCATAGAAAAATCTTCATAGCAAGTCCAATGATGACATAAATAACAGCTCATCCCACAATAATATTTGCATGCTTCCTTATTACATATGTGACATTGAACAAATTCTATATCTTTCATCCCATTCTGGCATAATCTACAAAGTCTTTCCCTCCTAGTAAAGCGAGTATCCATAGTGAATTAATACACCTACTTGATGCATCTTCTCATACATAAATAAAACCTACACTCCATGCCTAGCATATATACACTAACATCACACAAACTGTTGCATCAACATTACTAAGCAATTACCATATCAGCATTTTCATTGATATAATAAGTTACCAATGGTGATTCATATATACCTGTAGAAAATACATAGTCATCATAATATATATATATATATGCAGGTATTCCCAAAACACTGATGCTGACATCATCACCATTGTGTACACACAAAATGCTCAATGTTAATGGATATCTTAGAATAATTATATTAATTAACCAAATTCTAGTAATCATATCATTGACATTATGAAAAAATAAAAATTAATTATTTAATTAAAAATTAATTTTAAAATAATCAAATTAATTAATTAAAAATTTAATTAATTTAAAAGGTTTGCACGATGTCGCCTCTTAACACACTACTACCATGTAATGACAGGCTGACGTGATTGAAGTAAATGTGTTGTAGCCTCCTGCTATTAATCTCTATTACAAGTCAGGGACAAAATTGGCTGGGATGGAGACAGATATCCTGCTCATCTCTGAACAAAATTCTTCCTCTTGGTATGCAGGTCTGTTGACAGCTCTAACACAGTCCCTCCTCATCCATTTCTGTTATGTGCCTTTTGAGAAATTAACTAAATTAACAAAAATATGAAACCTGAAACAATTATTAAGCAGTGTCACATTAAGAGGTAGTAAATAATTTATTGGTACTAATTAGTATTTGTTAACTGTGAATTTTATAACCATGTATGTTCATACCTAATCCTGTGATTTGGATTTGAAAGAATCATAAAGTGAGTAACATTCTGTTAATCAAAAATGAGTATGACATTGTCCATATGCTGATTCATTTTTCTGAGTCAAATTGGACTTACACTATGATACATTTTAATAGGTTGATACAAATAATTGGTTCTTTCAAAACCAAACACCTGGGTCTCCCACAAGGATCTACATTGCCAAGTT
>JAAUYH010167718.1_pt1 | contig 23027 bp, 25 predicted proteins | sample 7278061 | NCBI WGS metagenome assembly JAAUYH01 (sample SAMN14350203, study PRJNA611818) | marine sediment metagenome | isolation source: surface marine sediment (0.6m) | place: French Polynesia: Moorea | collected 2018-08 | reverse complement strand
TGGCCAGCGTCCGCGCCACCCGGCGCAGCTGCGAGCCCGGCACGCCGGTGACCCGTTCGGTTTCCTCCGGGGTCCACTTGGCGACTTCGGCCCGGATCTGATCCATTCCCCAGACGCGCTGGCGGATGAACTCTTTGTCCTCCCAGCCGTTCTCGAAGATGTGCCAGAGGATGCCCCAGATCAGCGCCACGTCCGTGCCGGGACGGAAGCGGACGTATTCATCGGCATGCGCGGCCGTGCGGGTAAAGCGCGGGTCGCAGACGATGAGCGGCGCGTTGTTCTGTTCCTTGGCCCGCAGGACATGGAGCAGCGACACCGGGTGCGCCTCGGCCGGGTTGCCGCCGATGATGAAGATCGCCCGGCTGTTGTGGATGTCGTTGTAGGAGTTGGTCATGGCGCCGTAGCCCCATGTGTTCGCAACGCCCGCAACGGTGGTCGAGTGACAGATCCGTGCCTGGTGGTCGACGTTGTTCGTGCCCCAATAGGCGGCGAACTTGCGGAACAGGTAGGCCTGCTCGTTATTGTGCTTGGCCGAGCCGAGCCAGTAGACGCTGTCCGGTCCGCTTTCTTCGCGGATCTGCATCATGCCGTCGCCGATCTCGTCGATCGCCTGCTCCCACGAGATCCGGACCCATTCGCCGTTCTCTTTCTTCATCGGGTACTTCAGGCGGCGTTCGCCATGGGCGTGCTCGCGAACGGCCGCTCCCTTGGCGCAGTGGGCGCCGAGATTAAACGGGCTGTCCCAACCGGGTTCCTGCCCCGTCCAGACGCCATTCGATACCTCGGCGATGACCGTGCAGCCCACCGAGCAGTGGGTGCAGACGGATTTGCGAAGCTCGACGGGCGCGATTGCGCCGGCCTGTGCCTCGGCCTTGGTCACCGTGCCGCCGGTCGCGGCGATCGCGGTCAGGCCACCGATGGCGAGGCCTGAGTTTCTGAGAAAGGCGCGCCGGTCCATCGCGGTTTCGGCGGCCTGGGTGAGGATACTTGTCCGCTGGGAGCGTCGCGCAACCCCGTTGGTCTTTTTCCTAAGCATTCTGTTCTCCCTTGCTGGCAGCGGTTTTTCCGCTTGCTCGCTGGGTTTCGGTCTCACTCTCGCCGGTGGGCGTCACGCAACCGGTGGCCAGAGCGTTGACGGACGCAAGCTAGAAGCGGGCGCTGTCGTAATAGGCGCGGGTATGCGCGGTGTCCTGGAGCTTGTCCGATGTCAGATCGGGCTCGGACGCCTCAGCGGATGTGCCGGAGCTCAGGGCAACCGCGGCGACGGGCGCACCGGTGGCGGCGAGCTTCAGAAAGTCGCGACGATTGGTGCCGTCTTCGGGTTTCTGGGTCATGTGAGAGCTTCCTCCTTTCTCTCTTATTGTTATGCCGGCGGTGTCCCGCCGCATGGGGTGTGCGCGGGTTCAGGCCGCGCTGAGGCGGAACGCCTCGGTTTCGATCTCCATGAAAAGCCGCCCGAGCTTGCCCACGGCCGCATACAGGACCGAGTTCTTCGCGCCTTCCAGATCCGCAAAGAAATGGCGCGCCCAGGGGGCGATGTGTTTGTTGAAAAAGGTCCTCTGATCCTCGAGCGACGCCGGCGCGCCGAAGCGCCCGACGATCATCGCGCCCATCACTTCCATCAGTGACGCGATGTTGTCCTCGGGTTCGAACACGGTCTCGGATCGGGCGATCCCGCGCGCGGCAAGGTCGTTGCGCAGCAACGCCAGCGGCTTTTCGTTCAGAAAGCCGGTCATGTAGTAGCTGGCGTAGGGCAGAAGCTCGCCGCGGCCGAGGCCGATGAAGAGCTTGTTGAATTCCGACGTCACACCCTTGGTGTTGGAGCGTGCAGCAATCGAGGCGAGCACGTTGATCGCCTGGCCGATCTCGGTCTCGTCACCGCTGAGGCCGGCGGTCTGTTCGAGCAGCATGTCATCGGGGGGGCGGGCGAGGATCAGGCCAAGGAAGTTATAGAGATCCGCGCGCAGGCGGTCCTCGTCTGCAACCTCGACGGTCTGTTCCAAAGCGCTCATGTAAGGCGGCTGCCCCAGTGTGGCTAATGCTCCTCAGTGAAACGATACCGCATGCGGCGGGGTTTGGAAGAAAAACCTTCGTCCAAATCAGCGATTTGTCCGGGATTCGGATCACTTTTTTCCGCTGCCTGCGCGGTTTCCGCCCGACTGATTTGGTCGGAATTATACATTTCATCGGAATCATTTACCGGGGGCGACTCGGCGGGCTCGTCGGTAACCGCCGAGTCGGTTAGCGCACCATCTGGTTCCTCGACTGGCTCGGCCTGCTCGTCCCCGGCCTCGGCCTTCGCCATTTCGAGCACGTGTTTGGTCATGCCCTTGCCCACCTGGTAGGCGGTTTGCAGGTTCTCGATCACGGTCGCCGCATCGGTGAAATCCTCGCCGTATTCCACCAGTCCATCCAGGTTGGCGAGCACCGGGTTCGTGGTCCAAAGCCGGCGCAGCGCGCGGAGACGAATCCGTTCGGGCACGGCCGATTTCAGAAAGGCGGAAAAATCGTCGCCTTCGCCCAAGGTGTCGGGATCCGGCAACTCAAGCTCGCGCAGGATCTCTTCGTCGGGCTTCTCCTCGAGCTCTGCACGGGCCTCAGCCTCGGTGGCCTCTGCATTTTCCTTGGCCAGGGCGGCCTCTTCCGCCTCGACGGCGGCTTTGCGGCGGGCCCAGAAGTCGGTCATTGCAGGCGCCGTTTCGGAGCGCGGTAGACATCCGCGGGTTGCCGGATGCGCGCGTCGCCAATGCCGTCCTCGACCACATCGACGCGTTTCCTGTCACGCTTGCGCTTGACGAATTCTTCCTCGACATGGTGCTTTTCCACGAAGTCCCGCACCCAGGCGATCAGGCCCTCGGGCATCGGCACCTTCTCGATGATCTCCTCGCCGCTGTCAGCGTAATCCTGCGCCTCATAGGGCGAGGCCGTGGCGAGCACGATCGAGGGCCGCGCGTCTGCGCCTGTCTGTTCCTGGCGCATGACCACGAAGACGCTCGGTTGGGCGTCCGAGATGGCGTTCAGATAGGCCTCGGTGTCGGCGCCGTGCAGGTCAAGCGCGACGGTCGCGGCATGGTATTCCACCCAATCCCCCTCGCGCCTGAGTTCTTTCCAGTCGGCCTGCGGCGCCCCCGGCAAAACCGCCACGGCCTTCCACGCGAACTTCTGCCAGCGGGTCACGCCGGGCATGCGGCGCAGGACAATGCCGATGGGGATGGTGCCGAACTTTGCCGGGTTGAAATACAAGGAGGCCTCGCGTTTTGAGTGTGCGGTTAAGATGCGTGCGAATTGCAGTTTACGTCCCTTGCCGATCATGTCTAGTCTGCGTCCGCGACATTGGATGGGGCGAACGGAAAGGGGAGAGACGTTGGCCGGGAAACTGATCCTCTGCGACTGCACGGGCTCGCAAAAACTGGACGCCGCAGCGCTCGAGGCTGCGACCGGAATGCGCTGTTCCAAGGTCCACACCGCGCTTTGCACCGACGAGGCGGAGATCGCGGCCAAGGCCATCGCCGAGGGCGGCTGCACCATCGCCTGTGGGCAGGAGATGCGGTTTTTCGAGGAGCTCGCCGAGGATCTGGACGTCGAGGTGCCGGGGTTCCTCGACCTGCGCGACCGGGCCGGCTGGACGGATGATCCGCGCGACACCGGGCCGAAGATGGCGGCGCTGGTGGCCGACGCCGCTCTGCCTTCCGTGGGGGCCAAGACGGTGGACGTGGTCTCCGAGGGTGCGTGCCTGATCCTCGGCGCGGGCGAGGTCGCCTTCGAAGCCGCCGCGCGCCTGGCCGAGACGCTAGCCGTAACCGTGCTGCAGTCGGACGCCACGGACCCGCCGCCCCGGCGCGATTTCGACGTGATCCGCGGGCGGCTGAAGTCGGCCCGTGGCGCGTTGGGCGGGTTCGAGGTGGCCTTCGACGCCTTCCAGCAGATCCAACCGGGCGGGCGCGGTGACTGGCGGTGGACCGACCCGCGTGACGAGGCGCAATCGGACTGCGACATCATCCTCGATCTCAGCCGCGACGCGCCGCTTTTCTCGGCGCATGAAAAGCGCGAGGGCTACCTGCGCGCCGATCCGGGCAGCGTGACGGCGGTGGCCGATGCCGTTCTGCAAGCCTCTGGTCTGATCGGCACCTTCGAAAAGCCGCTCTACGTGCGGGCCGAGTCGATCCTCTGCGCCCATTCCCGTGCCGAGCAGACCGGCTGCACCCGTTGCCTCGACGCCTGCCCCACCGGCGCGATCACGCCGGCGGGTGAACACGTGACTATCGACCCGATGATCTGCGCGGGCTGCGGCGCGTGCTCTTCGCTCTGCCCCTCGGGTGCGATCAGTTATGACGCGCCGCCGGTGGACGAGGTGCTCCGCCGTGTGCAGACCCTGGCGAAGGCGTACCTGGACGCTGGCGGCACGGCGCCGAGGCTTCTGGTTGTCGATGGCCACGGGGCAGAGCTGATCCGGCTGTCGGCGCGCTACGGGCGCGGTTTGCCCGCGGATGTGGTGCCGCTGGAATTGCCCGCGGTGGGCGCTTTTGGCCATGCCGAGGCGCTGGCGGCTTTGGCGGCGGGCTTTGCGTCGGTCGCGCTGGTCCCGGGTCCCGGCGCGGACCGGGCGGTGCTGGAGCACGAGATTGCGCTGACCTCGGCGATCACCGGCTCTACATTCGGCCTGATCGATACCTCGGACGCGGACGCATTGTCAGGTGCGCTTTACGACGCCGAGGTCCCGGTGGCGCTCGCCACGCCGGTCCGCCCCATGGGCACGCGGCGCCAGATCACCCGGCAGGCCGCCAAGGCGCTGCTGCCAGAGGCCGCCGACCCGCTGCCGCTGCCCGAGGGCGCGCCATATGGCGCCATCGCGGTCAACACCGACGCCTGCACGCTTTGTCTCTCCTGCGTGTCGCTCTGCCCCTCGGGTGCGCTCGGCGACAACCCCGACCTGCCGCAGCTCCGCTTTCAGGAAGATGCCTGCCTGCAATGCGGGCTTTGCGCCAATATTTGCCCCGAGGATGCCATCGCGCTGGTCCCGCAGCTCAACCTCGCCGACGAGGCGCTCAGCCAGGTCGTGCTCAACGAGGAAGAACCCTTTGCCTGCGTCGAATGTGGCGTGCTCTTCGGGTCCAAATCCACCATCGAGCGCATCACCGAAAAGCTGTCGTCGCATCCGATGTACCAGAACCCCAACGCGCTGCGCACGATCCAGATGTGCGACGACTGCCGGGTGAACGCGCAGTTCCATGCCGAGGACAGCCCGATGCATGGCGGCCAGCGCCCGCGGGTGCGCACCACGGACGACTACCTGTCGAAGCGCCGCGATCACTGATGCTGGACAGGGTTTCCAAGGCTTGCGGGCTCGATGCCTGCGACATAGGCGAGGATCGCGTCCACGTCCTCGATTGTCATCTCGATGGGTGCGATCGGCGAGGGCCGGTCGATCGGGAAGGGCTCTGTCACGCCCTCTATCTGGGTGAAGGCGCCATGCGGTTTCAGCACAAAAAAGGCGGCAAAACGGGCGTCCCAGTCTTCGAATGTGCGCAGCGCGAAGAACGAGGGCGTGGAGCCGATGCCCATGCCGCCCGCGCCCTTGACCGTCACATGGCAGCGCCCGCAATGCACATGCGCCATGAGCTTGCCACGGTCGATGTCGCCGTCGTAGTCGGCGACCACTTCAACGACGACCTCTTCGACCGGCAGGGTGAAGGGCTGCGCCCCGTCGACCGTGTACCCTGTGATCGCGCTTTGGCCGGTGGTGTCGGTGATCCAGGCGGCGAAACGCGCCGTGCCAGTATGCTCGGGCGCGAGAATCTCCAGCGACCAGGTATGCTCAGGTCCGGTGAAGACCGGCGTGCCCGTGTCACCAAGCGCCGCCTCGGCCGCATCCCCGGGCGCCACGAGTTCCACGCGCACCTGCGTTTTCAGCGAAAACCGCGGCAGGATGAACTTCAACAATCCGCTTTCGACCAAGCTTGCTGGAACCGCGAGGCGCACCAGTTTGTCATTGGCAAAAACCGGTGTGACCGCACCGCAGATGCAGAGTATTACCACGCAAATGAAAGACCGCACGACCATGGTTCACCGTAAGAAGCGTGGGCGGCGCGTGTCAACGCAAGGAGGAAGGCTGACATGACCGACGGCTACAACATGTCGATGCGGAAGTTTCTCAAGCAGGTCGGGGTGACCTCGCAGCAGGCTATCGAAGGCGCGCTGCGCGATGGGGGCGAGGCCGGGAAATCCTACACGGTGAAGGCCCTGATCGAGATCGAAGAGCTTGGCCTGACCCATGAGGTCACCGGCACGATTTCAGAGGACAGCTAGGCCTTGGCGCTCACCCGCGAAGACGTCCTGGCGACGCTGAAGGAAATACAGGACCCGGTCTCGGGCGACGATCTGGTCGCGGCTGGACTGGTGCGTGCTTTGAACGTCGACGGCGGCAGCGTGCGGTTCGTGATGGAGATCGATCCCAAGCTCAGCCAGACGCTGGAGCCTGTGCGCGCAGAGGCCGAGGCGCGGCTGAAGGCCCTGCCGGGCGCCGAGAAGGTCTCGATCATGATGACCGCGCATTCCGAAAAGGCGCCGCCGGACCTGAAGCCCAACCGCCGCCCAGAACCGCAGGGGCCGGAGCGGATCCCGGGCGTAAACCACATCCTCGCGATCGCCTCGGGCAAGGGCGGTGTCGGCAAATCCACCGTCTCGGCCAACCTCGCCTGCGCCTTGGCCCAGGCCGGGCGGCGCGTTGGGCTTCTCGATGCCGATGTCTACGGGCCGTCGCAGCCGCGGATGCTGGGTGTGTCGGGGCGGCCGTCGAGCCCCGACGGCAAAACCATCCTGCCGATGCGCAACCACGGCGTCACGATGATGTCCATCGGGCTGATGACGCCGGATGGCCAGGCTGTTGTCTGGCGCGGGCCGATGCTGATGGGCGCGCTGCAGCAGATGCTCACCCAGGTGCAATGGGGTGCGCTGGACGTGCTGCTCGTTGACCTGCCGCCCGGTACCGGCGACGTGCAGATGACGCTGGCGCAAAAGACGGTCGTGGACGGCGCCATCGTGGTCTCGACACCGCAGGATGTGGCGCTTCTGGACGCGCGCAAGGGCGTGGACATGTTCAACCAGCTCAAGGTGCCAATCCTCGGGCTGATCGAGAACATGTCGACCCATATTTGTTCCAACTGCGGGCATGAGGAGCATACGTTCGGCCATGGCGGCGTCGCGGCCGAGGCCGGGAAGCTTGGCGTGCCCCTACTGGCGGAAATCCCGCTGCATCTCGATATCCGCGTCGCGGGTGACGGCGGCGCGCCGGTTGTCGTGACCAACCCCGACGGGCCGCAGGCCGCCGCCTTCCAGAAGGTCGCCAAGGACCTCGTGGCCATGGGCGTCGCATGACCGACCTCACTTTTCCACCATTGATGTCCGGCCACGCGGTCGAGGGCGCGGCGGACCCGTTCGACACGGCCTGCGCCAAGGCGACGCTGGGCTGCGACGCAGGCCTCGTGGTCTACCGGATCGCGGCGGACCGGATGGGGGCGGCGTTGGTCTTCGCGCCCGAGGTGGCGCGCGAAAAAGCCATGGCGATGCTGCCGCTTTGTTCAGTGGGGTTCCAGAACGCGCTTGGCGCGCTGGCCCCGCCCGAGGTCGCGGTGCATCTCGGCTGGTCGGGCGAGATCTACATCAACGGCGCGCGCTGCGGCGGGTTCCGTGTCGCCGCAAGCGGTGATCCCCCGGACTGGCTGGTGGTCGGGTTCGAGTTGCCGCTGCTGCACGCGACCGAGAGCCCCGGCGAGGCGCCGGACCAGACGGCGCTCTATGAAGAGGGCTGCGCCGAGGTCGAGCCGGCGCGCCTTATCGAAAGCTGGTCGCGGCACACGCTGAACTGGATCGCGCGGTGGGAGGACGAGGGCCCCGCCCCGCTCCACGCCGAATGGCGTGGCCTCGCCCACGGGATCGGTGAGGCGGCCGCTGTCGGCGCCCCAAGCGGCACCATTCTGGGCATCGACGAGGATTTCGGCATGCTCCTGCGCGACGGCGAGACCACCCATCTGATCCCCCTCAGCACACTTCTGGAGGCATCATGAACCTGGCCCGCGCGATCCATTTCGACGAAAGCGACATGCGCATCTTCGCCAACCCCGCGCGCACCGGGGAATGGTGCATCTCGGGCGGGTTCGAGTTCTCGAACTGGTCCGAGGCCGACCTTGCAGGCAAGGCGCGGCAGGCGTTTTCCAACGGCTGGTTCGGGCTGGAAACGACGGGCCGCGTGACCTTCGTCGCCGTCACCCAGATCGAAGAGGCGGAGCTGGACGCGCTCACCGACGCGTTGGCGGAGCATTTCGTCACCTATTACGGCGCGCCGGATGTCGCCGCTGCCCGCCCCGTGGCCGCTGACGAGCTGCAGCACATGATGGACCTTTGCGACGATCATCCGCCGAACACGCTTCTGACCGTCGCGCGCGAGCTCACCGAGGCCGGCGTGCGCGAAGCCTACCGGGTCATCGAGGCCCAGGACGCCGGGCTCGAACAATTCGCGATCCACGGCAGTCTGGACGAATGATCACTTCGGCTGGGCATTGAAGGTGAACAGCGTCTGGCCCTCGATCTGGTAGCCGTTGATCAGACCTTTGGCCTTGTCGGAGGTCAGCCAGCTTTCCAGCGCCGCCACCGCTTCGGCCTTCACATGGGCGTGCCGCGCCGGGTTCACGGGCAATAACGCGTATTGATTGAAGAGCGCCGGATCGCCCTCGAACACCACGGTCCGGTCGGCTCTGTTCTTGAAATTCAACCAGCTGGCCCGGTCTGCGAGGATATAGGCGTCCATCGCCGTGGCGGTGTTGAGCGCGGCCCCCATGCCCGCCCCGACGGCGCGATACCAGGGGCCGAAGGTCACCGGATCGAGCCCCGCGGCCTCCCAGAGCGAGAGTTCCCGCTTGTGCGTTCCGCTGTCGTCGCCCCGGCTGACGAAAGGCGCCTCTGCCGTCGCGACCAGCTTCAGCGCCTCTGCAGCGGACCCGGCCTCGCGTAGCCCGGCCGGGTCCGCCGCAGGCCCGACAAGGATGAAATCGTTGAACATGATCTCGCGCCGGTAGAGCCCGTAGCCCTGCGCCACGAACGCCTCCTCCGCCGCGCGCGCATGGACCAATACGGCGTCCACGTCCCCGGCCTCACCCAGCCGGATGGCCTGCCCGGTTCCCACGACCAAGAGCTGCACGTCGAGCCCGGTATCCGCCGCGATCTCGGGCAGCAGCACGTCGGCAAGGCCGGAATTGTGAAACGAGGTGGTGACCGCCATCCGCACCGTCTCGGCCGCTGCCGTCTGGGCAAGGCCGAAGACCGCCAGAAGAGCCAGAAAAAAGCCTTTCATTCCACGATATCTCCTCTGAGAAACGCCGCACATTCGGGCGTGGCGGGGCCGTCGAGCAGCGCCTCTGCCGGGCCGAATTCATGCACACGCCCGCGTAGCAGGAACACGATGTCGTGGGCCAAACGGCGTGCCTGTCCCATGTTGTGCGTCGTCATGATCAGCCGTGTACCATTTTGGGTTTCGTCCTGCAGGATGCCCTCGATTTCCCTGGTGGCACGCCCGTCGAGCGCGGCGCAGGGTTCGTCGAGAAACAGCACCGACGGCTTCAGGATCAGCGCGCGGGCCAGGGCGAGTTTTTGCTTCTCGCCTCCGGAAAGGGCCAGCGCCCGCCGTCCGAGCACCTCGGCCAACCCGACCCGCTCGGCGAGCGCCTCGGCGGCGCGTTTGGCCTCGCGCGCGGGCTGGCCGCGGAGCTGCAGAGGATAGGCGATGTTGTCGCGCACGGAACGCCGCATGATGATCGGGGATTGAAAAACGAAGGCCTGCCGGCGCCGCGCCTCCTCGGTCGCGCACGCCCAGGTGATCCGTCCGCTGCGCAGGCGTCCCAGCCCGTGCATCAGTCTGAGAAGACTGGTTTTTCCGGCGCCGTTCGGACCGATGATCACCGTGGTCCCCGCGCCGGTCAGCTCCAGATCGACGGGGCCGACGAGGACCCGCCCGCGCTGGCGCATTTCGGCAGCCTCGAGCCGGACAGGGAAGAGCTGCATCACCACCGGCCCTCGCGTTCGGTGCGTGCCAGCGAGTGGATCGCGAAATTGACCGCCACGGCCAGAGCGATCAGCACGAACCCGAGCCCCAGCGCGAGGCCGAAATCGCCGCGCCCGGTCTCGAGCGCGATCGCCGTGGTGAGCACGCGGGTGACGTGGTCGATATTGCCGCCGACGATCATGATCGCGCCGACCTCGCCGATCCCGCGACCGAAACCGGCGAGGCCGGCGGTCAGCAAGGACCGGCGTCCGTCCCAGATCAGCGTCCGGATCTTCTGCCGCTGCGTCGCGCCCAGAGAGATCATCAAGTCGTGGTAATCATTCCAGATTTCCCGGATCGTCTGATGCGTGATCGAGGCGATCAGCGGCACCATGATGATCGTCTGCGCGATGATCATCGCGGTCGGCGTGAAGAGCAACCCGAAGACGCCGAAGGGTCCCGACCGCGACAGCAGAACGTAGACGATGAGTCCGACGACCACCGGGGGCAGGCCCATCAGCGCGTTCAGAACCGCGACCACGGCGCGGCGGAAGCGGAAGCGGCGGATGGCGAGGAAGGTGCCGAGCGGCATGGCGATCACGGACGAGATCACCAGCGCGGCCAGCGTCACCTGAAGCGAGCGCAGCGTGATCTCGACAAGGTCCGCGTCGAGCGTCACCAACAGCCAGAAGGCGGTGCTGAGCCCGCCGCCTATCTCGCCCATGCCCGCCCCCTTTGGCGCCTTGATACAGGCATGACTTTTGCGTCTGTCAGCACACGCGTTCCATGAGTTTTCCTCCCCGTCGTGAGGTACATGGGAACGTTCGGGAAGTTCAACCGTGATCCGTGTGTCGAGGAGGCAGAGTACGGGCGGGCCCGCCGGGTGACCCGTTCCCGATACGAGAGGCCACGGGTTACCGAAAGGTAACGCCGCCGCGCGGTCCGCTTGGGCGAATCATGGGTTAACGCCTGCAAAACAAGCGAAATGGCACGTCGGTATTACGTATGTATTACGTATGTATTGCGTCGGTGCCGGGATCGGCAAACCCCATGGTTAACAGACCGTACGGTGGGGGAGGGGAATGGTGCGCGATGGCGTGTCCTGCCGTGGGAGAGAAAGGCGGCGCCTCGGGACCGGCCGTTGGCCTTTCGTCGAGGAATCATCCCCCGGTCCTGCCGCGGAGTGTCGAAGCCCTTGAGCTCGACCTCGCCGATCCGCGCGCGGCCCTCGCGCACGGCCTCCGTCACGGCGTCGGCCGGGGACGCGATGGCGGCGGTCTCTGGTCGCGCTGATGCGGGGAAGTGGCTGGGGTGGTAGGATTCGAACCTACGATACACGGTACCAAAAACCGCTGCCTTACCACTTGGCTACACCCCAACGGTGAGCGGCTAATTACGCCGTGACGTCGGCTGCTTCAAGACCTCATGTGGAGATTCTCGAGAATCCGCGCGTGCCGGGTCATCCGCCGGTGACGGGCAGGCGGAAGGGGTCGGTCTTGGCCAGGCGGTCGAAGGCCATCAGGCTTTGGATCAGGCGGTCCATCTCTGACAGCGGGACCATGTTGGGGCCGTCGGAGGGGGCGGTGTCGGGGTCCTCATGGGTCTCGATGAAGACGGCGGCGATGCCGAGGGACACGGCGGCGCGGGCCATGACCGGGGCAAAGACGCGCTGTCCGCCCGAGGCGCCGCCGAGCCCGCCGGGTTGCTGCACGGAATGGGTGGCGTCCATCACCACCGGGTAGCCTTGCGCGGCCATCTGCGGCAGGCTGCGCATGTCGGCCACCAGCGTGTTGTAGCCGAAGCTTGTGCCGCGCTCTGTCAGCAGGATGCGGTCGTTACCGGTGGCGGCGACCTTGGCGGCGACATGAGGCATGTCCCAGGGGGCGAGGAACTGGCCCTTCTTGATGTTCACGGCGGCGCCGGTCTCTCCGGCCGCCAAGAGCAGATCGGTCTGGCGGCAGAGGAAGGCGGGGATCTGCAGGACATCGACGGCCTCGGCGGCCGGCGCGCAATGCTCGGGCAGGTGCACGTCGGTGAGGGTCGGGACGCCGACGGATTTTCGCACCCCCGCGAGCACCTCGAGCCCTGTATCCAGGCCGAGGCCGCGCTTGCCCGACAGCGACGTGCGGTTCGCCTTGTCGTAGGACGCCTTGAAGACATATCCCGCGCCGGCGGCAGCGCAGATGTCGGCCATGCGGCCGGCGATCATCTGGGCGTGGTCGGCGCTTTCGAGCTGGCAGGGGCCGGCAATGATGGTCAGCGGCAGGTCGTTACCGACCGGAACGCCGCCGATGTCCACGATTTTCATGTCAGCCGGAAACCTGTTCGCGCAGGATCGAGGCGGTGAGCGAGAACATCAGGTAAATGCCCCCGAAAATCAGGAAGGCGAGAATGGTGTTTTCGAAGGCGCGGGGATAGGTGGGCTCTTCGGGCGCGATCGGGTTGACGGCCATCGAGAGGTACCGGGTCTGGCGGTTCGCCTCGATCCGGGCTGTTTCCATCTGTTGCAGCGCCTGCGTCATCATCAGCTGCCGCGTCTGCAGGTCGGTTTCGGCCAACCTGAGTTGCCCGGATATCCGTGCCAGCGAGGCCGAGGAGGAGCCGCTTTCGGTCAGTTGAGAGCGCAATTCGCCGATCAGCGCCTCGAGCCGGCGGATGTCGCCTTGGACGCCTTCGACCCGGGCGCGGTTCGGGCGCTGGTTGTCGAGAAGCTGCTGCAGGGTCAGTTTCTTTTCCTGCAGCTGAGTCTCAAACGCGGTGATCTGCGACATCAGCGCCTGGCTTTCGGACATCGGGTCGAGCACGCCGAGCTGTTCCTGCAGCTCCAGCACCCGGGCCTGGGCCGCCAGCATGTTGGCCTCGGATTGCTCGAAGCTCTCGCGCGCGCCCTGCATCTGGTCCTCGCGCAGCCGCTGTGTGAGGTTGTCGACCTGCTCTTCGGCGTAGCTGATCAGCCGTTCCGAGAACGCCTGGCTGACGGCCGGGTCGGCGGCGGCAACCTCCATCTTGATGATGCCCTCGGTGGGGTCGTAGCTGATCTTCACGTTCTTCTTGAAGACCTTGTAGGTGTCGTCGCGGGTCGCGTCGGCCTCGATCCGCTGCAGCGGGTCGATCTCGGGCTGGCTGAAATGCGCGCGGAATCCGGCCTCTTCATCCAGCCGCAGCATCGCGTCCATCGATTGCAGATAGCCCTGCACGGCGATCGAATCCTGCGACGTCGCGAGACTGGTGCCCGAGAACATGCTGGCCAGACCTTGCGCGCCGCCCATGGTGGGCTGCGCCTGCTGGATCACGAATTCGGACTTGGTGGCGTACATCGGCGTGGCGATGACGTAGTAGTAATAGCCCGCGATGAAGGTCGGCAGCATCACGAAGAACGCCAGCCGCGTGGCGAGCTGCAAGAGCTTGCGGCGGCGGCGTTTCATGATGTCGCGCTGGATATTCATGATCTCGCGCGCGCGGTGCTCTTCGGTCAGCACCTCGGTCGAGGGCAGGTTCCTTTGCGGCTGCGCCACGGTCTGTGGCACGGCGACCTGGGCGGCGGGGTCGCCGTCGGAGGACGACACCAGTTCGAGCATGTTGGTGCGCTGGAACGGGTCGATGCCCTGCTGGCGCAGAAGCCGCACGGCGTCGAAATCCGAGGTCGGGGCGAGCCCGTGTTTCTGCGCGACACGCCTTGCCATGCGCAGCTGGCGGCCGGTCAGCCCCTCCTTGCGGATCCGGGCGATTTCGGTCTCGGCGTTGGCCTGGTCGACATGGCTCAGCGTCTCGGCCGCCGCGGTGGGGTAGGGCGTGTTACCGAAGCCGTCGTCGACCGGGCCGCCGAACTCGGGCGCGGGCTGCGCCGCGGGGGCGTCGGGCGCGGCATCGGGGGCGGTGCGTCGCAGGTCGTTGACCAGCGACGTGCTGCGGCGGATGCGGAATTTCTTAGCCTTGGGTTTCGTAGTCATAGAGCTTTTTCGCTTCTTCCAAGGTTTCGAACATGTGCATCTTGCCGTCGCGCAGCACGGCGGCCGAGCGGCAGAACTTTTCCAACGTCTGCGGCTGGTGCGAGACCACGACGATGGTCGCGTTTTTCAGCCGCTCGCGCAGGATGTCCCCGGCGCGCTTGTTGAAGGTCACGTCGGTGGTCGAGGGCATGCCCTCGTCGATCAGGTAGATGTCGAAATCGAGCGCCAGCAGGAGGGCAAAGTTCAGCCGGGCCTTCATGCCCTGGCTGTAGGTGCCGACGGGCTGTTCGAAATATTCCTCGAGGTTGCAGAGCCAGCGGCAGAACGCCTCGACATAATCCGGATCGAGCCCGTAGAGCCGGGCGATGTAGCGCGAGTTTTCGCGGGCGCTGTGCTTGTTGACGACGCCGCCCATGAACCCCAGCGGAAAGGACACGCGGCAATTGCGCCGCACGACGCCCTCATCGGGCTTTTCGAGGCCCGCCATCATGTTGATGATCGTGGTCTTGCCGGTGCCGTTCGGGGCGAGGATGCCGAGAGAATTACCAAGTTCCACCCGGAACGTCGCGCGCTCAAGGATCACCTTGCGGCGCGTGCCGGTCCAGAAGGACTTGCTGACATTCTCGAATTCGAGCATTGCGCCCCACGCACTTTGATTTGCCTGTCTGCTCTTAGCCGAGCTTTGTTAACGATGACTGTAGAGCCTATTTTAGGCTGTATTATGTCGTCATTGGCCGTTGATTTACAACGGCTTTCCCTCGATTTGGGCGAAACTGGGGCGGATTTGGTGGCGGATTGGCGCTGGATTCGCGACAGTTGGCGGTTTTCCGGGGCGATTCAGCCGGTTTGTTTCTGGATCCCGAACAGGCGGCCCGCTGCGATGGCGAGGGGGGCCGCGGCAAGGCTGAGGAGCACGCCGAGCCTGGCGGCGTCCTGCGAGGCGCCAGTTTCAAAGGCGGCGGCGGCGAGGACCAGAGGGACGGTGAAGCCGATGCCCGCCGTGACGCCCAGAACCGCGAGATCGCGGGTCCGCATGCCTTGTGGAAGACCGAGGTTCAGGCCGTAAGCGGCGAGCCAGCCGAAGAGCACGATGCCCAGCGGTTTTCCGACAAGAAGGGCGGCGATCACCAGCATCGTGGGGGCGCCGATGGCGGAAAGCCCGACGCCCGCGTTCATCAGACCGAAGAGGAAGAGAACCGCCATCAACGGCCATTTCAGCATGTGTTCGAACTGGTTCAGGAGGTCCGTTAGATACTGTTCCGCCTCGCTGAAGATCCCGAAAGCGCGGTTGGCGTGAGGGATCGCGGGCACGATGGGCAAAAGACCCAGCACGGGGTTCAGTCCGCTTTGCTGGAAGCCATACCAGCTGAGCGTCCCCGCGACGAGGTAGGGCCAGAAGCTCAGCTTCTGCCTGACCCAGGTCGAGCGGGTGCGCAGCTGGTCGCCCCGGTCCATCCGGCGCGGGAGCCAGTTGAAGAGCAGGAACACCGTCACGGCGCTGCCCAGCGACAGGAGAAGCCAGGCGGGCGTCACATCGCCCGACGGGTAGAAGAGCGCGAGGATCAAGAGCGCCACGGCATCGTCCGTGATCGCCAGGAGCAGCAGGAACCGCACCGCCGGGTGGCCCGCGCCGAAGACCGCGCGCCCTACCACGTAGGCGATCGCGATGTCTGTCGCCGCGGGCACCGCCCAGCCGCGCGCCACGGCGCCGTAGGTCTCCGAGCCCAGCACCGCCGCCAATCCCAGGTACACCACGATCGGCGCGATCATGCCGCCCGCCGTTGCGATCAGCGGCGTGGCCGCCTTGCGCCCGCGCAGGCTGCCCTGTTCGAGGATCAGCGCCTCCCAGACCTCCTTGGCGGCGATGGCGAAGAAGAACGCCATGAGCATATCGTTGACCAGGTACTGCGGGGTCAGAATCCGGGTGACATCGCCGATCTCGTCGATGCCGTAGCGGGCGCCATTGGCGATCAGCCAGCCGGTCGCGTCCGTCCCCGCGAGGTCGTTGAATATCAGGGGGTAGGCGAGAATATAGGTGTAGCCGGATGTGTCGAGATTGGCCCAGATCAACGCCAGCGCCGCCCCGGCCAGCAAAAGCACCGCATAATGGCTGATTGAGTTCCAGACCCGGTACATCCCGCCCCGCCCGATTGGTTCAGGCGGAGATAGAGGATGTTTTCGGCAGCGGCAACGCGGCCCTTTGTCAGGCGATCCCGTTCCAGGCCAATCCGGCGATCACCGCGCCCGTGAGCGCGATGCCCAGATAGGCGGCGAAGATGCGCGGCTTGACCAGCGCCCAAACCGCGATGGCTGCGGGAATGCAGCTGACGCCCCCGGCGATCACGAAGGACATCGCCGCCCCGGGCGCCATGCCCTGGTCGAGCAGACCTCCGACCAGGCCGACGGCGGCGTAGCCGTTCAGATAGGCCGGCATGCCCACAAGCGCGCCAAGAAGAACGGTGCCGATGCCCTCGCCACCCAACACGCGGGCGATTATTTCCGCTGGCACGTATTGCAGCATCAACGCCTCGAAGAGATAGGCGATCAGCAGCCACTTGAAGAGGAAAAGCGCGTTCTGGACCCAGGTGTCGCGGAACACCGCGCGGCGGTCGGCCTCGCCCCAGAAGCGCCAGACGGGCGTGCCCTGGAACGGCTTTTTCACCCCGCAGCACCCGCCCACCTGCGGCTTTTCGCGCAAGGGATCGGCGAAGACAGGGCTGCGCGCGAAGGCCATCACCGCGTAACCGCCGAGCATACCGAGCGCGATCGCGGCCAGTGCCTTGCCGATGGCGAAATCGAGGCCCAGCTCCGCCCAGGTGATCGTGAACATCGCCGGGTCCATCAGAGGCGAAGCGAGCCAGAACGCCATCACCGCCGAGAGCGGTGCGCCCACGGCGAGAAGCGCCGCGATGAAGGGGATCACCTCGCAGGAACAAAACGGCGAAAGGCCGCCCAGCAGGGCCGCCATCACCACCATCTTGACCTGGTCGCCCTCGAACGCCTTGGCGAGCAGCGTCTCGGCCCCCGTCGCCTTGACGTAAGCCACCAGCGAGATCGCGATGATGATGAAGATGCCGGTATGGCTCATTGCGCCCGTGACGATCTCGAGCGTCGGCCAGAACCGCGCGGGGTCGAGGAGGGCGACGAGCGCCGGGATCAGGACGACCAGAAGCCACGGCTTGTCGATGCGGCGCCAGAGGCTTGGAAGCGAGGGAGACCGTTGCGAAAGATCAGTCATGGTGGAGGTGTCCGTCCTCGGTATCGGCGCAGCATTCGGACAAGAGATACGCGGACAGCGCCTGCATTTCTTCGTAGGCCGCGGCGGCGCAGATGATCGAGCGCCCGCGGCGTTCCTGCGTGACGAGCCCGGCCTGGGTGAGGATCTTCATGTGATGGGTGAGAGTGGAGCCGGTGACACCGGCGCGGTCGCCCAGTTCTCCGATCGACAGCCCCTCTGGGCCCGCGCGCACCAGCGCGTTGAGCACGGTGAGCCGCTGCTCGGACCCGAGCGCGGCGAAGGTCGAGGCGGCCTGTTCGACAGAAAGGGCGTGGGGACGGATCGCTTTCATATTTCTAATAATCTAGAAATATCGAAACATGTCAAGTGGTGTCGTGTCGCATTCGGATGTCCCCGCGACCCCCTGTCGTTTCACGTGGTTTCGCACTAGGTCGGGGGCATGGCCGAGCCGATCGAGACCCTGAAACGCGACATCCGCGCCTGCCGGCTCTGTGCGGAGCGCTTCGCGGCGACCGCCACGGGCCACGCGCCGAACCCGGTGGTCTGGCTGCGGCCCGGCGTGCGCATGCTGATCGCGGGGCAGGCGCCGGGGATGCGGGTGCACAAGGCGAACAGGCCGTTCTTCGATCCGTCGGGCGACCGGCTGCGCGATTGGCTCGGGATCGGGGCGGAGGCGTTCTATGACCAATCCCGCGTGGCGATTCTGCCGATGGCCTTCTGCTTTCCGGGCTACGACGCCGGGGGCTCGGACCTTCCGCCGCCGAAGGTTTGTGCCGAGACCTGGCACGCGCGGGTGATGGCGCAAATGGGCGAGGTGCCGCTGGTGTTGCTGGTAGGCGGTTACGCGCAGGCCTGGCATCTTGGGGCGGCGGCGAAGGGCGGTGTGACGCGAACGGTGGCGGGGTGGCGCGACCATGCCCCGCGGCTCTTTCCCTTGCCGCACCCGTCCTGGCGCAATACGGCCTGGCTGAAGAAGAACCCGTGGTTCGAGGCAGAACTCTTGCCGGTGCTGAAGGCCCGGGTTTCGGAGGTGATGGATGGCTGATACCCCGCTCGACCGGGCGCATGCGGCGATGGAGGCGGCGGGCGACGATGCCGGCCGCTTGCGATTCTATGAGCGGCTGGCGGATGCGGAGTTGTGTCTGCTGTTGAAAGCCGAGCCGGAGGGAGGCGCGGTGGAGCCAGATCTCTTCGAGGTCGAGGGCGGTTCGTTCGCGCTGGTCTTCGACACCGAGGAGCGGCTCGCCGAGTTCGCCGAACGGACGGTGCCTTACGTGGCGCTGTCGGGCCGGGCGCTGGTGGGGATGCTGGCGGGGCAGGGCGTCGGGCTGGCGCTCAACCCGGGCGTGGCGCCCTCGGCGTTCCTGATGCCGGGCGAGGCGGTGGATTGGCTGGCGGGGACGCTCGCGCGGGAGGCGGCCCCGATCTTGGAGCGGCCGGTGGAAATCTCCGCGCCGCGGGAGGTGCCGGAGGTGTTGCTGACGGCGCTCGATGCGAAGCTGGCGGCCTGCGGGGGGCTGGCGAAGATGGCCTACCTCGCGGCGGTGACCTACGCGCCGTCTCGGCCGGGGATGCTTTTGGCCTTCATCGAGGCCGCGCCGGGGGCGGAGGGGGCGCTGGCGCGGGCGGTGAGCGAGGCGGTGATCTTTTCGGGTGTCGAGGCGGCGGCGTTGGATGTGGGGGTGTTCGATGCCTCCGATCCGATGGCGGCGCGGCTGGCGAAGGTGGGGCTGCGGTTTGATTTGCCGGAGCCTGAGGCGAGTCCGGGCGGGCAGCGGGTGGGGCCGGGGATGGATCCGGAGAGGCCTCCGAAGCTGAGATGAGTCCGGGTGTCCTAGCTAGGACATGGGGCTAACTCATTGATTTTATTGATGATTGCGCTAACAACGTGTCGGGTTTTGGGTTCGGATTTCGCGTATTTTGGGGAGAGAGGCGAGCCCGGGCCTTCGTTGGTTCGCCCGGCAATATAGAATGTGGCGTCAAAGCGCGGCACGGTGGGTAGAACTGTCCACCCGACGCTTGGATGGCGCATGCGCTGCCCTGTCTTGGGCAAGGGACATCGAGGGCTGTGCGGCGGTTCCGTTCAGGGTTTTCGACAACTGAGCTCAAAGCTCCAGCTTCATGAATCGAAGAAACTTCTGCACATCTTCATCGTTCTCGCTTCCTGAATAGGGGCCGGTTTCGCGAAATCCGAAGCTTTGGTAGAGACGGTGCGCGGCGGGCATATAGGTCCCGGTGTCGAGGAACACCTCTTCATAGCCGACTTGGCGCGCCTCTTCGAGCAAGCGTCCAACCAGTTCCCTACCGATCCCTAGCCCGCGCGCGTCTGGATCGACAAACAGTCGCTTGATTTCCGCTGTGCCTGCCGCGAGCCGCTTCAGCAAGACTATACCAAGCAGAGTGCCGGTTTCGTCTCGCGCCATAGCGAGGCGGCCATCGGGCGGCATATATTCCTCGAAGTTATCCACTGTGTTGGACACGTATTCGTCCACACTGAGGGACATGCCCGAGACCTTTTCGAATTCTTCGAGGTCCCATTCGAGATATCGGCGCGTCAGTTCCGCGACCCCGGTAAGCGCGTCCGGGGCCTCGGCGAAGGTTACGCTGATGGTCATGGTCCGCTCTCCCAGATCGACCGCAATGCACTGGATCAGTCTAGGTGCACGCGATGTGCGTTTTCAACGGCAATGCTGTTTGCTTCAGGGCCGATCGCGAGGCGAAGCAGATTGGTCAAAAACGTCGGTATTGCCTTTCGCGTACAAAGCAGAACCGACTGGAAAACCTCTACCGACACTGCTCGGCGAAACGTGATGGGTTCTGGTAGCGCGTAGGATGGGTGATTTCACCCATCATTAACCAAGGCCGTCCCGAGTTTTCGGAATGACAGCGTATCGACGGTTTCGGCGTTCTGGCGGCACGTATTTCTTCACGGTCACGCTCGCCGACCGTGGCGCGACGTTTCTCACCGAGCACATTGACGTGCTGCGGCAGGCTTACACTGAGACCATGCGTGAACGTCCGGCGCGGACGGATGCGATTGTGGTCTTGCCGGACCACTTGCACGCGATCTGGACCTTGCCGGAGGGCGACAACGACTTCTCGACGCGGTGGCGTTTGATCAAGAGCCGGTTTGTCCGGGAGACCGGGCTCCGGAGCCGGTCGAAACGAGACAAGGCGCAGCGGGGTGTCTGGCAGCGGCGGTTCTGGGAGCACGCGATCCGGGACGACGAGGATATGACCCTGCATCTGCGGTATTGTTGGCTCAACCCGGTCAAGCATGGGTTGGTTACACGGGCCGTCGATTGGCCGTGGTCATCGGTGCACCGGGATATCCGGCGCGGGGTGGTTGGTCCGGGGATGGTTGGAGAGATACCGGATGGGGCGTTTGGAGAGTGACAGAGGAAGATGGGTGCGAGCACCCATCCTACGCATTGTGGCTCGAGGGCTCTCAGAACTCTTGCCGGCTGTTATGTGATAAAATAACAGAACGTCATTGGTGATCGACCCAGCCCAGGAGCCCTTCGATGACGATGAAACGATTTCTTCTCTGCTCGGCCGCCTTGACCTTCGCCTTGCCCGTCCTGGCCGAGGACAGCCGGGAGCTCGATGCGCATGAGCATGGGTCGGGGGCTTTGAACATCGCCATCGAGGGGGATCAGGTGGCGATGGAGTTGGAGGTGCCGGGGTTCGATATCGTCGGGTTCGAGTATGCGGCGAAATCGCAAGCGGATCAGGCGGCGGTGGCGGCGGCGCTGGAGACGCTGGGAGATCCGTTGGCGCTCTTTGTCCTGCCGGAGGCGGCGGGCTGTGCGGTGATCGAGGTGTCGGTGGAGCTGCATAGCGACGGGGAGCATGACGACCATGGCCAGGAGCATGCCGAGGGCGAGGAGCATGACCACGAGCAACACGCCGAAGAGGCCTCGCATTCGGAGTTTCATGCCGCGTACCTGATCACCTGCGGCGATATCGCGGCGCTGACCCGGATCGAACTTTCCTATTTCGCGACGTTCGAAAATGCGGAAGAACTCGAGGTGCAATTGGTGACCGAGAAGGGCGCGGCGCTGATCGAGGCGACACCGGAGCAGCCGGTGCTGACCCTCGGCGACGCGATGTAGGCGTGAAGACTACTCCGACGAGCGCGATCGAGCTGCGCGACCTGGCCTTTGTCTGGCCGGGGCGGACGGGGTTTTCGTTGCACGTGCCGGCATTCGAGGTGGCGGCAGGGGAGAAGCTGTTTCTGCTGGGCGAGAGCGGGTCGGGGAAGTCGACGTTGCTGTCGCTGATCTGCGGGATCGCGGTGCCGCAGCGCGGGGCCGTTGCGGTGGATGGTCTGGATCTGACACGGTTGTCAGGCGCGAAGCGGGACCGGTTCCGGGCCAATCGGATCGGCGTGATCTTCCAGATGTTCAACCTGCTGCCCTATGCGACGGCGCTGGAGAATATCCTGTTGCCATTGGCCTTTGCGCCGGAGCGGCGTGTGCCGGAGCCGCGGGCGGAGGCGTTGCGGTTGACCGGGGCGCTGGGGCTGGACGAGACGCTGGTGACGCGGGCGCGGGCGGCGGAACTCAGCATCGGGCAGCAGCAGCGGGTGGCGGCGGCGCGGGCGCTGATCGGGGGGCCACGGCTGGTGATCGCGGATGAGCCGACCTCGGCGCTCGATGCCTCGGCGCAGGGGGCGTTCATTGATCTGTTGATGGGCCAAGTGGAGGCGGCAGGGGCGACGCTGATGATGGTGAGCCACGATGCGCGGCTGGCCGAGCGGTTCGACCGGGTGCTGGATATTTCCGAGATCGCGGCGGGGCGGGCGGCGGCATGATCCTGATCCGGCTCGCCTGGCAATCGCTGCTGAGCCGCCGGGTGACGGTGGGGCTGACGGTGTTCGCGATCGCCTTGTCGGTGGCTTTGTTTCTGGGCGTGGAAAAGGTCCGCACGGGCGCCAAGGCGAGTTTCGCCGACACGATCTCGGGCACCGACCTGATCGTGGGCGCGCGGTCGGGGGGCGTGCAGCTCTTGCTCTATTCGGTGTTCCGGGTGGGGAACGCGACGAACAACGTCACTTGGGAGAGCTACCAGGACATCGCGGCGCGGCCCGAGGTGGACTGGATCGTGCCGATGTCGCTGGGCGACAGCCATCGCGGGTTCCGGGTGCTGGGCACGACGTCCGCGTTCTTCGACCGCTACAGGTATCGCGGGGGGCGGGGGTTGGGCTATGCGGCGGGGGACCCGTTCGGCGATCTCTTCGACGCGGTGCTGGGGGCGGACGTGGCGGCGCGGTTGGGGTACGCATTGGGCGACGAGATCGTGGTGGCGCACGGGATCGCGTCCTTCACCGAGCATGACGACAAGCCGTTCCGGGTGTCGGGGGTCCTGGAGAAGACCGGCACGCCGGTGGACCGCACGGTCTTCGTCAGCCTCGAGGCGATCGAGGCGATCCATGTGGATTGGCAGGGTGGGGGGCGTGCACGGGAGCGGGTCAACGCCGACGAGGTGCGGCAGATGGAATTGCAGCCGCAGGCCGTGACCGCCGCGCTGATCGGGGTGAAGTCGCGGCTGCAGATCTTCGGGCTGCAGCGGTGGGTGAACGAGTACCCGGAAGAGCCTTTGCTTGCGATCCTGCCGGGCGTCGCGCTGGGCGAGCTCTGGGACATCATCGGCGTGGCCGAGACGGCACTGGTGGGTGTGTCGGCGATGGTGGTGGTGACGGCGCTTCTCGGCATGGCGGCGATGATCTTTTCGGGGCTCAACGAGCGGCGGCGCGAGATGGCAATCCTGCGGGCTATCGGCGCGCGACCCTGGACGATCCTGG
>JAAUYH010109673.1_pt1 | contig 23034 bp, 17 predicted proteins | sample 7278061 | NCBI WGS metagenome assembly JAAUYH01 (sample SAMN14350203, study PRJNA611818) | marine sediment metagenome | isolation source: surface marine sediment (0.6m) | place: French Polynesia: Moorea | collected 2018-08 | reverse complement strand
TACCTTTGCTGGGTTAGTCAACTTTGATTTAGGCGGATTTGAATTGGGCGGATACGGCGCTTTCCATGACCAAGACGGCACAGATGAAGAATCTTTCTCTTGGCAAGCTGGAATTTCGATTCCCGATTTGTTTTGGGAGGGCAATACATTTGGCGTCTATGTGGGGGAAGCGCCTACCTATACCGAAGATGAGCCCTTCTTTGCCGAAGCCTATTACGAAATGGAACTCAATGAGTACTTGTCAATTACCCCCGCTATCCTTTACGCCGAAGAGAACGCCATTAACGATTCCCGGGTTGACAGTGCTTCAGTTTATGGAGTGGTTCGAGCTGTTTTCAAATTTTAACGATAGGTTGGCATGATCTATCACTTGGCTTTGGGCATACAAAGGTAACCCTTCTAGATCAAACTGAGTCTCACTGAACTAGGGCGAATTTACATTGCTCTAGCAGATATCGGTGAGACTTTATTTTTGCCCAGGTTCAAATGTCCTTGGCGAGTTGGACATGGTTTAATAACTAAGTTCGAAATTACCCATTGTCTGCTGCTAATCTAAAATCCAAAATCTAAAATTTGAAGGGTTCATGCAACTGACACCGCAAGAGAAAGACAAACTGCTCATCTTTACAGCCGCTTTGTTGGCGGAACGGCGAAAAGAGAGGGGATTAAAATTAAATCATCCTGAATCGGTTGCTTACATTTCAGCCGCCATCCTCGAAGGAGCGCGGGAAGGGCGTTCTGTGGCTGAATTAATGAGCTACGGCGCAACGCTTCTGAGTCGGGATGAGGTGATGGAAGGGGTGGCGGACATGATTCACGAAGTCCAAGTAGAAGCCACCTTCCCAGACGGAACCAAATTGGTGACGGTGCATAATCCCATTCAATGAGTTTGAACTATGCCAAATTCTCTGCCAGAGCTGCCGGAACAGCCTGATATGGCAATTGATCAGGCTCAATGTCGAGAAGTCTTAGATGAGATCATTGAAAAGCTGAATGAGTATGTTTTCCCGGAGGCGGCTGATGCGATTCAGCAGGACATTCATCAGCGTCTCAAGACCGGTGGATATGTTGACATTACCAGTGGGGCGCAGCTGGCTCAAACCCTGACGGCGCAACTCCAGGAATTGAGTCAGGACCGGAATTTGCGGGTGTTTTTTAGCGCTGTCCCCTTACCTCAATTAGACGCTCAAAGCGCGCCGACGCCAGAGGAACTGGCTCAGCAACGCCATAGCAGCAGTCTGCGAAACTATGACTTTAATCGAGTTGAGCGGCTGTGTGGGAATGTCGGTTATTTGGAACTCTTTGGGTTTGAATCGCCTGCTTTTGCTGGGGAAACTGCGATCGCAGCGATGAATTTCTTAGCCCACACCAGCGCCCTGATCATTGACTTGCGCCATAACAGCGGTGGCTCCCCCGGCATGGTGGCCCTACTCTGCAGCTATTTGTTTCCCGCCCATCCCCCCATCCATCTGAACGATCTCTACTGGCGTGCCGAAGACCGAACGCAGCAATGGTGGACATTACCGTTCGTGCCAGGCTGCCGATATTTAGACAAACCCGTTTATGTCCTTATTAGTCAGGACACCTTTTCAGCAGCGGAAGAGTTTGCATACAATCTGAAACACCTCAAACGGGCCGTCTTGGTGGGGGAGACCACTCGCGGCGGCGCCAATCCTGGGTCTGGATACCGCATTAACGATCATTTCTGGATTTTTATCCCCACCGGACGGGCGATTAATCCGATTACCGGCGGCAACTGGGAAGGGAATGGCGTCCTTCCGGATGTAAAAGTCCCAGCTGAGTTGGCCTTGAAGACGGCTCACCTGATGGCCCTAAAGACCTTAATTGAAGACAATACGGAGGCTGGACTCCGGCGGGAGTTAGAAGAATCCCAGCAGCGAATTGAACGGGAATTGGTCAACCTGCGACAAGAATTAATTAGCAAATTGGGAGGACGGTCATGATACCCGGTGAATTAATCACAGAAGCAGGGGAAATTGAACTCAATGAAGGGCGCGAAACCGTTACGTTAGCGGTGGCCAACACTGGCGATCGCCCTATTCAAGTCGGCTCCCACTTCCATTTTTTTGAGGTCAATGAAGCCCTTTCCTTTAACCGCGCCCAAGCCCGGGGGATGCGATTAGACATTCCCGCGGGCACAGCGGTTCGGTTTGAACCCGGCGATGAGCGAACCGTCAATCTGGTGACCCTGTCTGGCAGCCGTGAAGTTTACGGCCTGAACGCCAAAATCGACGGACCTTTGTGAAGGTATGCTTAAACTGACTATGGGTATTAATACATCAGTGGGCTGTTGCAACCAGTTGCTATAGTTCAGCCAATATTTTTCCGCCATTGAGCAAGCATTCAGAGGCTAGGTTTGAGCTCTGTAGTTCAGGAGCGGTCCGGGGCTGAAAGCGTCCTAATATGCTATAGCTAAGGAGACCCAAATATTCTCTGATCGCCAATATACTAACTTGCATTGAAGTGAGGGTTGAGGGAACGGGGACAGATTTCGGCGTTACATCAAATCCAAAGCTGCGAAAGGTTAAAAGCGATCTCAACATATGAGGAGTGTCCGTCACCAAAATAATCTGGTGTACAGATTGAGATTTCAGAATAACTGAAGTGAAAATAGCATTTTCTTCCGTCGTGCGGGCGCAGTTTTCCCCCAGGATAAACTCGCTGGGTATACCGTTGGAAGCCAACAGCTCTAACATTTTGGGCGCTTCATCTTTACCTGTAGTGAAAATGAACGGAGCCCGCCCAGACCGCAGAAGGCGAGTCGCTATTTGAGATCGCTCCTTTTCGGCTAAATCGCCTCTTCCCAAAATTACAATTGCATCAGCCCGTTGCCCATCGTCAGTGGGTAGAAAATGTTCCAAGCCGTTAACGGCCATAAAGGCTCCGACTGGTGAAATCAGAATTAGGTAGGCAATCGCTAAACCACTGGCTGATTTAAGTACTAACCGGGCCCACGATCGGCTCCTGAACAATCCAGTAATGCCGATAATCCCTAAAAGGGGTAAAAGAACTCGCAGGGGAGATGAAAACCACTGCAAAATTCCCAGTTTCACTGGAGTCCAAACATGAATAGGTAAAGCTATAAGCATTGGTTTGAAGACGCCCCCGCAATACAAGATGAATAGTCCTGTGTACAGGATTTCACCAATATTGTGAATGATCTATCTTCTGACGGACGTCATTCAAAACGTTGAAGTTTTGACTCCTTCAAACTCAATATCTTCTTGAGCTGACTGCATTAGGCGCAGCCGGTTCTGAATTGAGTGACTCCATATGATTTAATTCCTCAGGCGTTTGCTCAATCCATCCGACATAGCGCATGGGTTTGCTTTTGGACCCATTGGCCACAATCCCCAATACCTTCAGACGGCTAAGTTGGGTGATTGCCTTTCGCAGTTCAGTCTGAGTCACCTGCTCAAGCCGTGAAATAAGGATTGTGCTATTGCAGAATGTTCCCACCTGCAGCGCATCCACCACTTCCAGCAGCGGAGGGGTATCTAGCAGCACCAGGTCGTACGCCTCTTTGAGGGCCGCCATCAACCGTCCCATTCGTTGCGAAGCCAATAATCTGACCGGATCAGTGGATTCCAAGCCAGCCGGTAAGACATTGATTTTGACGTCCATTAATGATAATTGGATGGGCTTCGCGGCGCCCGGTCCATGCTTCAGCAGGGAGGTCAATCCCCGATCATTGGGTAGATTCAATCGCTCATGCAGACTAGGGCGGCGGAGGTCAGCATCAATCACCAATACCCGTCGACCCTGGCGAGCTGCGCTTAAGGCTAAGCCCAAAATCAGGGTTGATTTACCTTCACCGGGTAAGGCTGAGGTAATTGTGATGGATTCAGATTTCGGTGAACCCCCCAGCAACTGAATATTTTTGTAAATTAAGTCAAGAGCCTCTCGAAACAGCGGTTGCTGCATCAGTTCCAGGCCAAACCCAGCATTGAGGCTAGTTTGGTTGAGCCGCAGCGGACTGGATAAACCATCCGTTGCAATCAATGGAACAGAGGGCAGGCTGCCCAATAGAGGCAAGGCGGTTTGTTTTTCCAAATCTTCTGGGCTGTGCACCGCATTGTCGATCGCCTCCCGGATAAAGGCGACAATTCCCCCTAAAAATATACCGACTACTCCCCCCAACATTAGGGTATGAACGGCGCTTGGACCGACTTTCTTACCCAGTTGAGGAGATTCCACCACCTGCCAGTTAAAGCCCCCTCGGGCCAATTTGGCGCTGACGATTTCCTTTTCTTCTAAGAGTTTCTGGAGAACTGAACGATCAATATCAACTTCAGGCTGTAAGCGATCATATTCTGCAATCAACCCCGGAAAGTAGTTCAGTTCTTCCCTTAGGGATTGTTCTGTTTCCACTAGACTCTGGTAGCGGGCTTCCAAACTGGCGAGGTTGGCTTGAACTTCCGCCAGGTTGCGCACCAAACCTAAGTCTACGGTGCTCATTTGCCCAACATTTAACAGACCCTCTGGCGGCAGTACGGCCTCAGCCTGGGACTGACCTAATACGCGCTCAATCTCTTGGCGCAGCAATAGGATTTGATTTTGGCGTTGGGCAAATAGGGTTTGAACGCTGGGATCGGTGTCAGAAAAGACAACACGCCGTTCCGCTAAAGCCAGCTCAGTCTGCTGAAGTTCATTTAGCAGTGTTTGATACCGGGCAGATTGACTTAATCGCGATTCAGTCAGCGCGATTTCAGGGGAAAGGGATAGCTGTTCTTGTAGGGTGGCGTAGAGCGCTTCTGCATCTTCATATTGGGCTTCAACGTCCTGCTGCTCCTGCATTATCCGGTTTAATGCATTCGTGACGGCTTCAGCTTGTTTGTTTGGATCAATTAAGTTTTGCAGTTCTCGAAATTGTTCTAACGCATCCTGAGAGACCTGCAAATTTTGGCGGGCATTTTTAAGTTGCTCGTTAATAAATGCCAATCCTCGCGTTAGGCGCTGTTCTTGCTGATCAAGGTTATAGTCCAGGTAAACCTCTTGCAACGCCTCGATTACCTTCTGGGTTTTAACCGGATCAGTGTCAACATAGACCGCCTTAAAGATCCGAGTTTCTACCTTTCCTTCGGAAACCTGGGTCAGCTTGAATCCATGCTTAACCGTCTCGGCGGTCAGCCCAGGATAATCAGAAATCAATAAATTCACAGCATCCTGAATAAATTCATGGCTGCGCATTAGATTAAGCTGAGTGACCAAAGCCGTTTGACTAGACCGCGATGTCGACCTTGAAGGATCGGCAGATCCCGCTAACTCGGGTAAGTTTCGTTCTTCATCGAAGTTAGGTTCGACAAGGAGCTGCATTGAGCTTTCGTAGGCAGGTTTAGTATTCACCGCCATGAAAGCAGACGCTGCTAACGTAACGCCAAAAGTTCCGATGAACCAAAAACCTCGACGCACCAGAATTTTAAGTAGATGCCCATAGCCAATGTCTTCTTCGGCTATAGGACTGAGGGTACTTTCAGTCACAGCTTAATATCAAAATCTAGACAGGTGAACAGATCATCGGTAGATACCTATCTTCGAATAGCTTTTTCGACTTCCCTATAAGTCTTCTCAACTGTCCGCTTAACCTTCCGGAAAAAACGGGATTCAATAAGTACCAAGCACAACACAGATTGTATTTGTATTAAATTTCGTTAAAGATGGAAATTACTCGCCTGATTGGGGCAGTAGGTCCATGGATTAGAGATAGATGTGAGGTAAAGGCAATATTTATCATCCTGAGGTATGTCAAATCCAATTCATGCTGTCTGGCTCCGGACAATACCTATGGGCGCCGGCATTCTGGTGTCTTTGTTAGGCGCTTTACCCTATGCAGCTCCCGTAGGCGCCCAAACAAACCCCTTGCCATCGAGGCCGTCGCTTCTCAATAACAACAACAATACCTGGGATTCCGGCTACACTTTAGGGCCAGGCGATCGCATCAACATCGATATTTATGGCGCTGAAGAATATAGTGGTGAAGTGCTGGTGCTTCCCGACGGCGCAGTGAATTTGCCGAGAGTGGGGCGGCTGTCGGTTCAGGGCCTTACCTTTCAGCAGACGACTGAGCTAATCAGTGCTCGCTATGCGCCTTACTTAAGGCGGAGTTGGGTGACGGTCACCCCCGTATCTCTACGAACAGTCAGAGTGGCTGTTTCAGGCGAGGTCAATCGTCCTGGCTCATACGCCATTGCTCCAGAAGCTGGGAATAGAGAGAGTGAGCCTCCAACCCTAACAGCCGCTATTCAATTAGCTGGCGGGATTACCCCCAAAGCAAATCTGCGCCAGGTGCAAGTTAGCCGTCCCCAAAGCTCCGGAGAAAACAAAACCCTGACGGTGAATCTTTGGGATCTCCTGATGACGGGGGATTTGAGCAAAGATATCACGCTGCGTGGAGGGGATTCCGTTTTTATTCCCACGGCTGTGACGATGGATCCGGCGGAAGCCAGTCAAATTGCAACTGCAAATTTCTCCCCAGACACGATTCGAGTGTACGTTTCAGGAGAAGTCGGCAGGCCGGGGGCGCTCGAGGTGCCGCCCAATACACCGCTGAATCAAGCTCTGCTATCTGCAGGCGGATTCAATAAACGAGCGGCGACCCGTTCCGTTGACCTGGTGCGGTTGAACCCCGATGGCACAGTTTCGCGGCGAGAAATCTCCGTTGATATCAGTCAAAATATCAATGATGAGAACAATCCCGCCCTGCATAACCAAGATGTGATTCTGGTGCGTCGTTCCGGATTAGCATCTTTTAGCGATAACGCTTCTTTATTCTTAGGGCCAATCGGTAGATTTCTGGGTGATGTGTTGAATGTCATTAGGATTTTCAACTGATTCCAGCTTCATCTAAACTCCAGTATCCCAGGGTATGATACACATGTTTTCTGCTGAGGATACCGTCGGTTACCTATGGCCAAGATCCCTGTAATCAAAAGTATTTACACTGATGGCGCTTGCTCAGGGAACCCTGGCCCTGGCGGCTGGGGGACTGTCATTTATTTCACCAATGGAGCCAGTCACGAACTCGGGGGAGCCGCCCCTGAAAGTACGAATAATCGGATGGAAATGCAAGCCGCGATCGCCGGTTTAGAATTTCTTCTCAGCGCTGGCCAAAGTGAGCCGATTACCCTCTACACCGACAGTGAATACGTCAAAAATGGCATCACCAAGTGGATCAAGGGCTGGCGGAAAAAAGGCTGGAAAACCTCCACTGGCAAACCGGTGCTAAATCAGGATTTGTGGGAAACGTTGGACACCTTGAATTACCAGGCTGCTCAGCAGCTTGGAACACCCGTACAATGGCTGTATGTCCGAGGACATTCGGGCGATGTTGGCAATGAACGCTGCGATGAAATCGCCCGGGCGTTTTCTCTCGGGCGGCGAATCTCCCTCAAGCAAGGGGTCAAGGAGCGCCAGGAAAAGGGAAAATCGGTCAAGGAAAAACCGGATGAATTACCGGACAATCCCTCCAAAGGCGTTAATACTTTTGCGGCTTCACTCAAAGACACTAGTCTCACACTCACCCTAGACTCTTCCCAAAAAGCCGGTTTAGTGGATCCTGACCCTCAGAAGGTTGATCTTGAGTCGCCCCAATCCCGAGGCACCATGGCAGACTTATCCCGCGACGCTTCCCACGACAACAAAGTCGCCCAACTTCGTCAGGTGTTGGAAACCTTGCACATGGCCGATGAAATCGCTGTAAAGGGCTATTTAATTAGTAGTACAGAATTAGCTGACCTGATGGGCGTTAGCGCTAATGCCGTCACCAGCCGAGGAGAATACTGGACTTGGCGAAACTGGACGGTATCGCGGGTTCAGCGAGAGGGAAACCAGATTTTGTGGCAACTGGAGCGAATTGAGTGATCAGATAAGAGAGAGTCAAGCAGACTTAATAAAAAATCATATTTTTCGGTCCTTTTGACGGAGTAGACATTACAAAACGTTAATTTCGCCAGAAAAAACACCTTTAATCCACGTTATTAGGAAGTTAGCGCTATAACGGGGATTACCAAAAAGACTCTGCCGATAACAGCAAAGGAGTGCATGGTGTTGAGGAAGCGGAAGGAAGAACTGGCGACGCTAATTGACGGGCTAGATCTGCCAGATTTGCAGAAGCAGGCGATTAAATCTCGATGGCTAGATCAGGTTGTGAAGCTGGACCGCAAAGCCAGCAGAGCTGAGAAGAACTACTATTACTCAAAGATTGTCAATATTGTCAGTAGCCTACTCCTGATAGTTGTCGTGACTCTGAATGTCAGCGATATCGGCAATGAGAAGGTCAAAGGAATTGTTCGGCAGTGGTCCCCGGCTGGGTTGATTGGCCTCAGCTTCCTCGTTACTTTAAGCGCGACGTTGGAGGGTATCGGCAGCTTCGGTGAAAGTGGACGACAGTTTCGTCACATGGTCGAAAATCTGAAGAGTGAAGGGTGGCAGTTTTTGCAGTTGGCGGGTTCGTATCAACAAGCTCCCAATTATCAAGAGGCGTATCCCGCTTTTTCAACTCGGGTGGAACTGATTATTAAGCGGGATGTAGAGATCTTTACGGCTGAAGTTTTTAAGGATAAAGCGGCTACCAGTGGAAACTCCTATCCTTCTCCTGTCCAGAGGGCGTATGACGACCCTTTTCCCGCCAATGATCCCCATGATCCCACTGCGGGATACGAGGAAATTGCCCTGGCGATGGCTGAAGAAGGCCTTGAATTTCCTGACCCGGAAATCCCTTTGCCGCCGCCTTTATCACCCACTTCGTCGATCGGAAATGGGGGTTCCAAACAACAGTTTGAGTCTGGCAGCGATCGCAAACCGACTGCGAGTCATTCCCAACCGATTTCTAGAACAACCCCAGATCCCCTTGTCGGAGCAGTTCCTCCAGTAAGGATTGTGGCTGCGCCCCCTGAGACTAAGGTGCGCCCTGATAATCCGGATTCTATATAAAGAACAGCTCGAAGCATTTCAACCGGGCGGCCACTGCATCTGCCGATCGCCGAGGAGATGAAGATGAAGGTGAAAAACGGTTTGTCCCCCATCGGATCCGGTGTTAATAACAACGCGATAACCGTTTTCCAACCCAACTTGCTTGGCAATATCCTTGACAGTTAGCAACAAATGCCCCAGTAATTCTTTATCCTCGGGGGCGGCGTCGCCTAGCATGGGAATGTTCTTTTTGGGAATGACGAGGATATGAGTCGGCGCCTGGGGATTGATGTCTCGGAAGGCAAGGCATTGATCATCCTCGTAGACAATATTGGCTGGAATTTCTTTGCGGATGATCTTGCTAAAGATAGTCTCTTCACTCATCAGGTTAGGCCGTTAAGCAAGTTATGTTTTGCAATGGGATTGGTAATTCTAATAGACGGTAGGGGGCATGCGGTAAATAGGAAGATTGCCCTGTCTACTGCCTACTAACTACTGTCTACTTCCCCAAGCTGTAATCAGAATTATCAGATGTAACCCTAGTTATTTTAAGGGCGTCAGCGAAAAAAAAGTCTAGGCCCGCCAATTTTCCTCCGCCCGCTGCAGCACATAGGCGGAGAGCGCTTGAATTTCATTGTCCGTGAGACGATCGCGGAAAGCTGACATGGTGTTTTTGCCGTTGGCGATGAGGTCAGAGATCGCCGCTATGTTGTCTGCTCCATATCGCTTCAGCGCCCGAGTTTTAAGCGTTTTACCCCGACGAATGATATTGCCGCCCTGGGGGTGACACCCAGCACAGTGGATATCGAAGAGGTGAGCGGCATTGATCGTATTGGAGCTGTTCGATGGGGTTTCACCCCCCGCGATCGCCACAGCCGGACAAAACAACCCGCTGAAGATAATCAGCGTGGCTAGAAAAAAATGCTTCATCTTGTTCATTCTATTCTGAATTCTCAACCCCTACCCCTCTAGCCGCCACTTGAATCACCTGAAGCAAAGTTAAAGAACCGGCGGCTTCTAAATCGCCGCTTAACAAGGAGGGTAGCGGCGCAAGGCAGGGAAACACGGCTAGGTTTGGGATGCTGTTAGCCGCCTGGGTCGCTTCCCCTGTTAATGTCACGAGGGGGAGCGCCGCAAGACTCGCTTGACGGCTTAATTGTCGTAGGTAAGAAACAGGATCTTCAATGGCGGGATCGAGCAACACCACATGGGGACGCCATACCCGGGTGAGTAAATCCGCCTGATCGATATCGTCTACCTCGAGTACTCTGCATTGATAACTCTGGAGTATTGCATGGAGTTGTGATTCCGGTGGGTTTGCCGATGCGCCCACAGACTTGATCGGCGTTAAAAATGCATCCCCCGGTCTGAGATGCAAAACCGTCACCCCTTTCAAGGAAGAGGGCGGTTTTTGAGAACTGATTTCTTGCTCGAGAGAGGTGAGGACTTGCTGTAGGGATTTAGTATGAATCGGCAATGGCAGAAAATAATCAGCTCGAATTGGGTAGTCTTGCTGAACGGCATGGGGAAAGGCGGTGACAATCACCGGAATGGAAGCGGTTTCAGGGCTGGATTTCAGGATCGCCATCAGATCGCACCCTGCTTCTAAAAATGGAATGGGATTAAGGAGCGTTGCACAGGGCTGTAGCCGACTGACTTTGTCAATAGCTTCTAAGTGGGAGCGGGCGATCGCAACCTGATAGTTAAGACTGATTAACTGGTTTGCCAATACTTCAATCCGCCGGGGCAGAGTATCGATTAAAACAATCAGCCGATTCACCTCCCCCACCAACGGCGTCAACTCACTCTCAGCAGTAGCCTGAGAGTCGGGTAGGTTGGGATGCAATGGCAGCAAGAGAGTAAATTGACTGCCTCCGCCCGGTTTGGAAATAAACGTTACCTCGCCGCCATGCAGTCGGCTGAGTTGGCGCGTTAGCACCAACCCCAAGCCCGCCCCTGAGAAATTCCGATTGAGCGGATTCTCTAACCGTTGAAACTTTTGGAAAAGCAAGTGTTGCTGATCTTCAGCGATCCCAACGCCCGTGTCCCAAACTGTGAACGCCGCCCACTGACTCCATTTTTCCACCTTCAGACCCACAACTCCATCAGCGGGCGTATATTTCAAGGCGTTATTCAGTAAATGAGATAGCATCTGCCGCAATCTCAACTGATCGGCGTACACCGTCTCCAAGCTTGGGGCAAGATCAAATATGGGACGTTGAGCGAAGTGGGGACTGACCTCCGATTCAGAGTCGCCAATCTGCTTCAGATTTTGAGCTTCAGCCTGGTCTAAGGCCTGACGACAAATCTGATCAAGGTTAAGAGGGACTCGGTTTAAATCCAGTTGTCCCGCCTCGAGCCGGGTTAAATCCAGAACATCATTCACCGTCGTCATCAAATACCGGACATTCTGGTGAATCAGTTGAGTGTAACGTGTCTGCCGATCGTTTAAAGTCCCCAACCGTTCATCTTTGAGCAGACCAGATAATCCCAATAGGGCATTTAGGGGTGTTTTTAACTCATGGCCCAGATAAGTCAAGAATTCATTTTTAGGCAGATGCGCCGACTTAGCGTCTATGAGCGAACTGTCTAATTCTGGAGCTTGCGACGCCTCCCCAATGCTCTGGGCTATAACCAGCCACACCATATCCGCGGCCTCTTCTGCTGACGCTAGCCCAACTGTGTGGAACCATTTCTCTAAAAAAGGCAGATGTTGAGTTAGAAGGGGGCTGGACAATCCGGAAGGCGGACTAGCAAGGCCATCTAAAGAAGACTGGGAATTTGAAACGGGAGAAGATCGGGTCAGAGCATCATTAATAATGAGGGGCAGTTTGACATGCCGCCAGATCTGGTTTTGGCCGTCCCTGATTTTACAGATATAAGTACAAATATCCGTGTCTGTGGCGATTTGCGAACAGTGGGGCGATCCCGCCGTTGCGCCTATAGCGACATTCCCGCCGAGGTTCAGACGAGCGGCTTCAATCGCTTGTTTCTCCATTGGTGAACCAGCGGCGTTCATATTCAGCAGGCCTGGGGCGGATTGAAATAAACAGTTGAGATAATCTAGTCCGCCAAATTGGGTCTGCCAGGCTTGATTTTGATGCAGCAACCGCCCATTTTGATTCTGTAGTGCGATCGGCAATGGAATCTGGTCTAAAAGCTTAATTAGAGAAGACCATGAAATCGAAGCAATTGGGGTGGTCGCCTCCGATACGGTTTCCGTTTCAACTTGAGGTTGTCCCTTGTCAAGATCTGCGCCTGACTGAAAAAGCGCAGCTGCGCGCTTAGGATTCGCCGCCAGGAACTGGAGAATTTTTGAGCTATCCAGTAGTCCTAGGTATTGATTATTCGCGTTGACTAGACTCCAATGAGATTGGTTAGCGCTCGCTATGGTAGACCAAAGTTGGAGAAGAGACGTTTGATCAGACACGGAAACCACTGGCTCAATCAGTTGGGAGCATTGGGTGAGAAGGCGCTGACCCAGATTCGGTCCAGCCCTGGTGTTTAGTAGTGTTGAAAGGCGATCTGAAAAGCCCGCTGGGGAGAGTGCGATCGCAGCAGAGGGCTCTGACGAAGTCTGAAGTACATCGGCAAACAGATTCGCCAGACGAATAACGCCTATTGGACGCTGCTCGGCGTCTAAAACCACCAGTCGCTCATGGGGGTCTTTCCAACTTAACTGCAGCACGGAGGCTAAACTCGCTGTTTGTCGACAGCTGAGGGATGGAACTAAAAATTGGTTGAGAGGAGGGATAACCATGATTCAGCGAAGGTGGGCGGCCTCTTACTGCAAATACCCCCCAAGCCCGGTTGGGAAAGTTATTTACGCAACCAGCCGACGGCCAAAACCAAAGCCTACTGGTGGAACCAGCGGCTAAGACGTTAGAAATGTCTCCGTTTACATAGGAGACTTACATATGGGGGACTTAGGGGAAACAGGGTAAAACCAATGGGGGACTCATACTCGCGGGTGTTAACTCAATTATGGAGGCATACCTCGAGATATGGGAAACGTTTACAACTACAATAAAGTTTGTTAACCATTTTAATGGTTGGTTGAGTTTGTCTTCCATGGATAGACTAAGTAGGAGCGCCTGCCGATAGGGATTGTAATCTTGTTCAACTCTGAATCGCGATTATCTCCTGAAAGAGGTTGTTCACTAGGCTAGCATTGACTTTTTGTCGGGCAACCTCACCATAACCTTTTATAGTTGTGAACTCTATTTAACTTAGGGCTTTGCCAGCTAACTTCTTGATTGGTATCTTTGTAACTTCCGACGAGATCACCCACAGTTTGAGACGATGTCTAGAAGGTAATTCATATACCGTTAACTGGGCTGTATCCGATGTGGGTTTTCTGACTTGGGTAATTGACAACCGCCAGAAAATCGACTGTTTGTTGATCCAGGATGGACCAGAGGTTAACTCTCTATTTCAGCGGCTACAGGATCAAGACATTCTATTACCCACTCTATTGATTAGTGATGACGGAGAGAAGCCCATTCAAACTGAAGCGGAGACAATACTGGCTCCAGCAGATACGGACCCCTCCCCCGAAAAAAGGGTGGCCGCCGCTAAAGGGGCGATTCCCACCTATCATGGCGCAGTCATCCGTCTGGCGCTCACTAATTTGGATCAGCTGGAGCGCCAAGTCCATCAGGCGATCGATCAGTTCCTCAAGCTACCGGCTTCTAGAGATGAGTCTGATTCTCAATTAAGGGGAGACGAGGCCTCTCCGCATCTTCTCCTAAGTCTCCAGCAGCAGCGTTTGGCAGAAAAATTAAAAGAACGATTAGGTTATTTGGGCGTCTACTACAAGCGAAACCCGCAAAACTTTTTGCGGAATATGACTAAGCCTGAGCGGCAAGAATTATTGGAAAAGCTCAGGACAGATTATCGCATCATTGTCCTTAAATATTTTGCTAAGGATAGTAACCTCAATCAAAAAATTGATGACTATGTCAATGTCGCTTTTTTTGCCGATATTTCAGTTTCTCAACTGGTTGGAATTCACATGGACCTGATGGATGAGTTTTCCAAGCAACTTCAGTTAGAAGGCCGCAGCGAGGAAATTTTACTGGATTATCGATTAACTCTGATTGATGTCATTGCCCATCTGTGTGAGATGTACCGTCGCTCAATTCCTCGGGAGATGTGAATCTAGCATGAGGATTTTCCATCATCACTGGACTCGCCCATCTGTCAATATACTAAAGCTGATCTTTAATAATCATGAGTTCCTCTAAAGAAACCTATATCCTCAAACTCTATGTTGCTGGAAACACTCCAAACTCGCTTCGAGCGCTCAAGACTCTTAACAATATTTTGGAACGGGAATTTCAAGGAGTCTATGCATTGAAGGTGATCGATGTATTGAAAAATCCTCAATTAGCCGAGGAGGACAAAATATTGGCGACGCCTACCTTAGCAAAAATTTTGCCGCCGCCTGTTCGGAAAATTATTGGGGATTTATCCGATCGTGAGAAGGTGCTGATTGGGCTAGATTTACTCTACGATGAATTACACGAAGATGAAATTTGATGTTAATTTCTCAGCTTGGGCTTTTTCAAAGTAGTCATTAAGTAAAAAACTAGCGGGCAATTTTTATTTTTTCGTTTAACCTATCAATTCCTTTCAATTAGAAATCTAGGTCTTGTGCGAATCTGTTTTGACTAAAGTAAATCTATATATGAGGCTATGTATCATTCTTCTGTAGATGGGCAAAAAGACAAGGTAAAGCTAACGGGCGTTCAAAAGATTCGAACCATGATCGAAGGGTTTGATGACATTAGCCATGGCGGCCTGCCAGTTGGCAGAACGACTCTGGTCAGCGGCACCTCCGGCACGGGCAAGACCATGATGACGGTCCAATTCCTCTACAATGGCATCATTCACTTCGAGGAGCCGGGGATTTTTGTCACCTTCGAAGAATCTCCAGATGACATTATTAAGAATGCCTTTAGTTTTGGGTGGAATCTTCAGCAGCTAGTGGAGGATGGCAAGCTGTTTATTCTGGACGCTTCACCCGATCCTGAAGGTCAGGATGTAATTGGCAACTTTGATCTGTCAGCATTAATTGAACGTATCCAGTACGCAATCCGTAAATATAAAGCTAAGCGAGTTTCAATTGATTCAGTCACCGCTGTTTTCCAACAATATGACGCGGCTTCCGTCGTCCGCCGGGAAATCTTTCGCCTAGTGGCTCGATTAAAGCAAATGGGCGCAACCACTTTAATGACCACAGAGCGGGTAGAAGAATATGGCCCGGTCGCCCGTTATGGCGTGGAGGAGTTTGTTTCGGACAATGTGGTGATTGTGCGAAATGTCTTAGAGGGAGAACGGCGGCGACGCACCATCGAAATTCTTAAGCTGCGGGGAACCACCCATATGAAAGGGGAATATCCCTTTACAATCACAGATCAGGGCATCAATATTTTCCCACTTGGGGCGATGCGGTTAACTCAAAGGTCTTCTAATGTTCGGGTTTCATCTGGAGTTAAAACACTGGATGAAATGTGCGGCGGCGGCTTTTTCAAAGATTCAATTATCTTGGCCACTGGCGCTACCGGAACTGGTAAAACCCTACTGGTCAGTAAGTTTTTGGAAGATGCTTGCAAGGCGGGAGAGCGGGCCATTCTATTCGCTTATGAGGAATCCAGGGCTCAGCTTTTTCGAAATGCGTCTTCCTGGGGAATTAACTTTGAGGAATTAGAGCGGAAGGGGCTGCTCAAAATCATTTGCGCCTATCCTGAATCAGCGGGTTTGGAGGATCATTTACAGATCATCAAATCTGAAATTGCCGACTTTAAGCCAGCTCGAATCGCGATTGATTCCCTTTCAGCCTTGGATCGAGGGGTTAGCAACAATTCCTTCCGGCAATTTGTGATCGGGGTGACCGGCTATGCTAAGCAGGAAGAAATAACGGGCTTTTTCACCAATACAACTGAACAGTTCATGGGCTCTCACTCCATTACTGACTCCCACATTTCGACCATTACCGATACTATCTTAATGCTCCAATACGTTGAGATTCGAGGGCAGATGTCTCGCGCCATTAACGTCTTTAAGATGAGGGGATCTTGGCACGATAAAGGAATTCGAGAGTATACCATTAGCGCCCATGGTCCCGAAATTAAAGACTCCTTCCGCAACCTGGAGCGGATCATTAGCGGCGCCCCGACTCGGATTTCAGTTGATGAGAAAAGTGAACTTTCACGAATTGTTCAAGGTGTGCAGGGAGATGATTAGACATTTGCCTATCGCCCTTACCCGGATTCTCGATTGTGGGCGGGGGCCAGAGGGCTTCTAGGAGGGCTTGGACGCAAGTTTCCAGCAATGTTCCGGCAATGGGTCGGCTGGATGCTTCGCTGTCTCAGCGACTGCGGATGTCTTTTTACTCAAACATCTCCGTTATAGTCAAGGTGTTTATCATCAAGAGTTCTGTCTCGAATGGCGATTTTACACGGTAGTTGGATACCTGAAGAGAAGGAATTTTTCATTTGGGGGGAAACTTGGCGTCGGATCGATGCTCAAGCGTTTCCTCAGTCCGATCAGATATTGGCTCATCCGTTTGGCATGACCCCCGCTGAATTGGTCTCATTTATCGCTTCTCAGACCCAACGAACCGGCAAGGAACTCGCTTCAAGCAATGAGTCTAGTTTGACTCTGCCCGAAGCCGCTCTAAACTTGCCTGATTCCCCTTCAAAGTCGGCGACTGGCGGGCGTAAGCGGAAAAAACGCAACGATCCTGAGGAGGGCGCTACGGGAGAAAGCGTCCCTGCGCCTCGAACCCAAGCAAAGTCCTCGCCCTCTAGATGGCGATCGCAAATCATTTCTTTCCCGACTCAGATGCAGCCGGATGGCTCGATTCCGGTTCACTCCGCCAATCCCGCCGCTGCTATGGCGGAAGGACTCTGTTTGTATCCCTGGGCGGTGCAGGGGCTCTGGCTAACCCCAACAGAAACCTTAACATTCCTGAAAAGTGTGCCTTTGGGCGCCGAGTTAGGGGAGTCCTCTACCCTGGGCTCTGATTTGCGCTATTGGTCCCATGTTGGTCGGTGGGGATTAGATTTATTAGCCAGAACCAAATTTGTTCCGGCCTTGACCCAATCGGAGGAAACCACCACCGCCCATTGGCAACTCCTACTAGATAGCGCAGTGGACCAGGGCCGATTAAGCCGCTTTGCTCAGCAAATGCCCCTGGCTTGTCGCACCTATCAGGCCGCCTCAGAAAGTTCAGCAGATTTATCCCAACCTGCGCCAAGGGTGGAGACGCCTCCCTCATCTCAAAACTTACTGTTCAGTTTCTTGGGCGTCTTGGTGGATGTTCAGGTGCGCGCGATCGCCCACAGTCAACCCTTACCCAACTCATCAGTCGACCAAGACATCCCCATTCGAGAATGGCTCCAAGCCATGATTGGTTCAGATCGCCAGGTGAGAACGAGTCCGGCGATTGTCTCACGTCTCCAGGAAGCGTTAGCCACCTGGACCGCCCCGCTACAGAACCTCAAGCCCGATCAGTCGGCGATGTTCCGCACCTGCCTGGTGTTACAGCCGCCGCCCAAAGGGGAATTAAATTGGACGCTTACCTATTGCTTGCAGGCGGCGGATGATCCGCAGTTCTTGATCGAGTCCGACATCATTTGGCAGAACCCGGTGGACCAGCTACACCATCAGGGGCGACTCCTCGAACATCCCCAAGAAAGCTTGTTGGCTGGGCTCGGTCGAGCCGCCCGTCTCTACAATCCCATCAAAGAGAGCTTGAAACAGCGGCAGCCTCATTCCTGCCAATTGGATCCGATCCAAGCGTATGAATTTATTAAATCCACCGCCTGGCGTTTACAAGACAGCGGCTTTGGCATTGTCTTACCCGGTAATTTAGCCAATCAAGAAGAGGGCGGGTTAACCAGCCGCCTGGGATTGAAAATCGCCGCTAAGGCGCCCTCCCGTAAACAGCGTCAGCGCCTGGGCCTGAAAAGCCTCCTGAATTTCACTTGGGATTTAACTATCGGCGGACAGGAAATTTCTAAAGCGGACTTTGAGCAACTGATTAATCGCCATACTCCTTTAGTGGAAATCAATGGCGAATGGGTTGAGCTAAGACCTCAGGATGTCAAGGCCGCCCAGTCTTTTTTTGATCGTCCTCAGCAAGCATCGGCCCTTTCGGTGGAAGACGCCTTGCGCATCAGCACCGGTGATACGCAAACCATCGACAAACTGCCGGTTGTCAGTTTTGAGGCCACCGGCGCATTGAAAGATTTAATCGCCACCCTAACCACCGGCAACCAAACCCTTAAACCGGTTACAGAACCCGAAGGATTCCAAGGTCAGTTAAGGCCCTATCAAGCTCGCGGCGTGTCCTGGTTAGCCTTTTTGGAGCAGTGGGGATTGGGGGCTTGTCTAGCGGATGATATGGGGTTGGGCAAAACCATCCAGCTAATTGCATTTCTGATGCACCTGCGTCAGCAAAGCCTTTTAGACCAGCCCACTTTGTTGGTTTGCCCCACGTCGGTTATTGGCAACTGGGAGCGGGAAGTTCGCCGATTTGCGCCTCCCCTTAAAACGATGGTTTATCACGGGGATAAACGACCTCACGGCAGCTCGTTTATCCGAAAGGCGGAGCAAGTTGACTTGGTGATCACCAGTTATTCCCTGGTTCATCGGGACTTGAAAGATCTTAAGCGGATTGAATGGCAGGGCCTTGTCCTAGATGAAGCTCAGAATATTAAAAATGCATCGGCAAAACAATCTCAGGCGGTGCGGCAGCTGGATAGTCAGTTTCGCATTGTTCTAACGGGTACGCCCGTTGAAAACCGTCTGTCTGAATTGTGGTCAATTTTAGATTTTCTGAATCCCGGTTATTTAGGGGCGCAAAACTTTTTTCAGCGGCGTTTTGGCACTCCGATTGAACGGTATGGCGATACCGCCTCCTTAAAAATGTTGCGGGGGCTGGTTCAACCCTTCATCTTGCGTCGGCTCAAAACAGACCGCAGTATCATCCAAGATTTGCCTGAGAAGCAAGAAATGGCGGTTTTCTGCGCCCTTTCCGCCGAGCAAGCCAGCCTTTATCAAAAGCTAGTGGACGAGTCTCTAGCCGCTATTGATGACGCAGAAGGGGTAAAACGACGGGGGTTAATTCTGGCCTTGCTGACTAAGCTTAAGCAAGTGTGCAATCATCCTGCTCAATTTTTGCAGCAGAAAACCTTGGGCGTTCGCAATCGGTCTGGTAAGCTCCAGCGACTCGATGAAATGCTAGAGGAAGTGATCGCCGAAGGCGATCGCGCCCTCATCTTCACCCAATTCGCTGAGTGGGGAAAATTGTTGAAGCCTCATCTGGAAAGACTTTTTCGGCAGGAAACTCTTTTCCTTTATGGCGGGTCTTCCCAAAAAGATCGAGAGGAGATGGTGGATCGCTTTCAATTGGATCCCAACGGCCCCAAACTCTTTATCCTATCCCTAAAGGCGGGCGGCGTCGGCCTCAACCTAACCCGCGCTAACCATGTGTTCCACTTTGACCGTTGGTGGAATCCTGCGGTCGAAAACCAAGCCACAGACCGAGTATTTCGGATTGGCCAAACCCGTAACGTACAGGTCCATAAATTCGTCTGCACGGGCACCTTGGAAGACCGGATACATGAGCTAATCGAAAGCAAAAAAGCCTTATCTGAACAAGTTGTAGGTTCTGGCGAACAATGGCTAACAGAGCTAGACACCGATCAATTGCGAGATCTCCTCTTCCTCGACCGCAACGCTGTGATCGACTAGCTGTCAACTTTAAGCGGAATGACGCTGAAATAGGTGCGTGGGGTATCGCCCGCTCTATAGTCATGGGTGCGTTAAGCTTCTTTAACAATACCCCATGCTCATGCGTAAAGTTATCCCCCAAGCAGCTATACGCCGTCAGGCTTAGGGGAATATACGTATTCCGCTGACTGTATTCCCTGTCTGACTGTATAAACTATCTGACTGTATTAACGGTAATTAGCTGTAATCCATCAAACTCCTGCGATAAATCTGAAAAATAATCAGGAATCCGAATCGATGGCGACGTAGATCATCGTAAGGCTTGATACCTAATGCTTGATATAGGTCACTTTGATGACTTATCAGACTCGCTCATTATGCCGATGGGCGAACTTAAGGGTAACGACTTCTGCACTGAATCCAGTCCAGATCTTTGCTTCCCTTGGCGGGGTGAATGTCTAAGTTCCAATTTTCCCATGGGTTTCATCCATGCCCCAGTTGAAACCTTGCCCCCTGTTTGTTGGTCCTAAAACTTTGGGAATACTAGGTTCAAGCGGACGATGAGCAGTACCTAATTACTTGAGCAACTGAAGACGGTCGTTATGATTGCTACACCCTACTACCCTGATTCAGCCGATATGGAATACGACGGAGGCCCCTCTGCTAGCGACTTGATACAGAGTGGCGGCGATGAACCCGCTGACTTTGAGATCGAGCAATTGGTTGAGCCTGGAATTGATTCAGATGCTGATCCTCTCGAGTCTGAAAGTCTTCAGAATAACGGCAAACGTCGTACCACAGATTTAGTTCGCTTGTATCTGCAGGAAATTGGTCGGGTTCAACTGCTCAGACGAGATGAAGAAGTTTCAGAGGCCCAGACCGTTCAGCGATATATCCAGCTTTTAGAGCTGCGGAACCAAGCTGCGGAACAGGAGGAAGGGGCGCTACAAACCTATGTTCGCTTGATGGATGCTCGCGATCGCTTGACCTCCCATTTGGGGCATCGCCCCTCACTGGAGCGGTGGGCGCAAGAGGGCGGCGTTGACAGCTCTGAGCTAAAGCCAATCCTGACGGAAGGCAAGCGGCTTTGGGCCGAACTTGCCGAACTATCGGTTAAGGAACTGGAACAGCTTCAGTCTGAAGGGCTCCGAGCTAAGGAGCACATGATTAAAGCCAACCTCAGATTGGTGGTGTCGGTTGCTAAAAAATATCAGAACCGAGGATTAGAATTACTTGATTTGATTCAAGAAGGCACCCTTGGATTAGAAAGAGCAGTTGAGAAATTTGACCCGACTAAAGGGTATCGCTTTAGCACCTATGCCTATTGGTGGATTCGGCAAGGCATTACCCGAGCGATCGCCACCCAAAGCCGCACCATTCGCCTGCCTGTCCATATCACCGAGAAACTCAACAAGATCAAGAAGGCTCAACGGAAGATCTCTCAGGAAAAAGGCCACACCGCCACCGTTGAGGATATCGCCAAAGAGTTAAATATGACGGGGCCTCAGGTGCGAGAGGTTTTGCTCAGGGTGCCTCGGGCGGTGTCCTTGGAAACCAAGGTGGGTAAGGAGCGGGATACGGAACTGGGCGATCTGCTGGAAACTGACGATGTTTCTCCCGAAGAAAGCCTGATGCGTGAAGCGCTTCGACGCGATTTACATCAACTCTTGGCTGACCTGACAACCCGCGAACGCGATGTCATTCGCATGCGGTTTGGGTTAGGCGACGGCAATCCCTATTCCCTTGCGGAAATCGGTCGAGCCCTTGAGCTATCCCGGGAGCGGGTGCGGCAAATCGAGTCCAAGGCGTTGCAGAAGCTGAGACAACCCAAGCGTCGGAATCGCATTCGCGATTATCTGGAGTCTCTAACCTAATTTCAGCCCCAAACATTCGCAAATTCGTCCAACAGTCTGGGCAGATGCGACATCGCATCTGCCCATTTATGTCTGCATTAGGCATTCGTTTCTAATTTGTACTGATTGGAAGGAGCTTATCAATAGGGGGGGGGAGTCTTGAATTGTTGCATAACAATATTAATGCTGGTATTTTTGCTCCTGGAAACCGCTTAACCAAAAACTTTCTTCGACGCAGTGCTTTGCCAGCTAACGTTCCTGGTCAGCGGCTGCCAGCATCCTTGTAAATCGGCGCCAAATAGCTTAGGTCAGCCCGCTGCACCAAGGTTGTTATGTGGCGTCACAATCATATTTTATAAAGAGAAGTTGAGATTGCTCCTACAAGGGCAGATATAAAATTTGACCTTCTAATTCTCCTGTAGAAATACATTCTAGGATGAGTAAAATATCTTCAATTATCTGGCCTATAGGTACATCTGTGCGAACTTCAATCACTCCCGGCATCGGATACCCTTTTGCCACTCTCTCATAGGCATATTTGGTAATCGTAGCAACATCATGAGTTACCAACACCCGATTTTCTTTTGCTGCCCCGGCAAGAACGGCTGGATCATCCTGGCCTGATAATTCAACATCTTGAACCCTGACAATATCAATCCTTGGATTGCGTCTTAGTAGTCCCCTGATAATTGTATTGTCAAAGTTTTCATCTGCAAGCAGCTTCAACATGCCTCTTGTTCATGTTTGCGAGATAGAAGTCTATCGCGGATACCATGAGGGTCTAACCGAGCTTCATTGAGCTGTTGCACCTCCTGGGCCTGGGCTTGTCGGTCATTCAGATACTTCTCAACCATTTGCTGATGGTTGAGGTAGAAAGCAATCGTGGCGTAAACGTCCGCTAGCTTCAGTGCAGGATAGCGATAAACGATTTCCTCAGCGGTCGTACCTTGTTTGAAAACACTCACCACAGTATCGAGTGTGACACGGGTTTTGCCGACCAGCACTACGTTATCAGCATTAATTTCTAAGGGAGGGGAGTCGGCAGAAATTGTAAATGGCATAGAAGTAGTCAGGCTATTTGCTTCGATATTAGCAAAAGTTCAGATCAAGCTAATGCGATCGCACCTGCCTCCATAGCTCTCAAGCTTTCGTTAAGTGAATTCCGCTTTACTGCGTCCGGATTATTAAGCGGCCACAGACCGAGCCACATTTCGAATTAACCTGTGGTGAGAGGTTGTGCACTTCCCTAGCCGATAACTCACGCCACATAACGATCAAGCTGACCGAGCTGCGGCAGTCAGCGTTTGCCACTTGATTCCCGCTGGCCCCGAGGCTCCGGTCCAGCGACTGGTTATGTCAATTTGTCAGTCGGAACGTCGCGAAGCTCCGTTGTTGAACTGAAGTGGACCCCAATGCTTAGACAACTTGAAAGGGCTAATAAGCTCTGAAAATCCTAAACAAGTTCTTCTCTTTTTCAGAGAGTACCACACTCAATCACATTCGTAAT
>JAAUYH010171123.1_pt1 | contig 23052 bp, 24 predicted proteins | sample 7278061 | NCBI WGS metagenome assembly JAAUYH01 (sample SAMN14350203, study PRJNA611818) | marine sediment metagenome | isolation source: surface marine sediment (0.6m) | place: French Polynesia: Moorea | collected 2018-08 | reverse complement strand
CGTCCGTCCGGCGACCAGTCGTCGCCGATGTACACCATGTCGCTGTCGGCTGGTCTGCATTCGACGAACGCGATCACGGGATCGAGGAAGTCGTATCGGACCAGGAAACACAGCGTTGAGCCCGACTCTGTCGAGACCTTTGCCTGGCGGTCGATGGTGCTCGTCGCCTTCGGGGCGAAGAGGTCGTCGGAGATCGATGAGGACATCGCCTCCCAGTCGGGCGGGCGGTCATAGAGCATGGCGATCTCGTTGGTGGCCAAACGGAATCCGTTGCCCTCGGAGTTGAGGCAGGTCATGCCGAATCGCTGGCTGACACACGAGATGTTGCCGACCGTTAGTCGGTCTCCGTAGGCCAGCGTCACGGCGGGCGCGACGTACAAGGTGTCTCCGCAGCTCGCCTTCGGACGGCCACTGGCCCCCACGTCAAACCCCACGAATCCACCGGCGATGCATCCAACGTCCGTGAATGCGAAGCTCACGCCTTCCGCCCAGTACGGCACAGCTCCGCCGACCTTCCAGGGGGTGTCGCCCTGATGAGAGCAGCGGGCCTGCTCGGCGGTCAGCTCACAGTGGATGTTGCCGGACGGCGATCGAAATCCCTCGATCCTTTGATCGGTGGTCTCGACCTCCGTGGTCGCCGTGGAGGAGGACGACGCCGGGCCGGTTGTCGCAGATGACGAAATGGAGGAGGGGGCCGATGACGTCGGAGGCGCTGCAGTGGTCGGAGCGGCAGTTGCCGGCGCCGAAGTCGTCGATGATTCAGCCGATGTGGTGCTGGCTGTTGGAACCGTGTCGACCGGACCCGCCGACGACTCGTTGCTTTCACCGCATGCCGCTAGCAGGGCTCCGACGAAAAACAGAACACGAAACCACCGATGTGCCACAGGAAGGAGGGTAGATCGGCAACAGCCCTTCGGCCGCTCGCCCCTCGCTCGTGGCTAGCCTGAAAGCCGCCGTGGACTGGGCCACGACGCCGGCCTGGACGAACTGAGAGGTTTGGTGGAAGTGAAACCCGCCGTGGACGAGGCCCCGACGCCGGCCTGGACGAACTGAGAGGTTTGGTGAGCACGTGTTCGACACGCTGAGCGATCGCTTCGAAGGCATCTTCGGAAAGCTGCGCGGCAAGGGGCGGCTGTCCGAGGAAGACGTCGACGAGGCGCTGCGCGAGATCCGGCTGGCGTTGCTCGAGGCCGACGTCAACTTCGAGGTCGTCAAAGGCATGGTCGCCCGCATTCGCGAGCGGGCGGTCGGCGAGGAGCTGTCGAAGGCTCTCAACCCCAGCCAGCAGATCGTCAAGATCGTCCTGGAGGCCCTGACCGAGAGCCTCGGCGGCGAGGCCATGACGGTCACCTTCGCCGCCAAGCCGCCCACGGTCGTGTTGATGGCCGGTCTGCAGGGTTCGGGCAAGACGACGAACTCGGCCAAGCTCGCCAACCTGTTCAAGTCGCAGGGCCGCAACCCACTGCTCGTCGGCGCCGACCTCCAGCGCCCGGCCGCCGTCGAGCAGCTGCGCACACTCGGTGCCCAGATCGATGTGCCCGTGTTCAGCGAGCCGTCCGATCCGGTGACAGTGGCCCGGGCCGCGCTCGACGAGGCCAAGAGGCTCGGCCGCGACGTGATCATCTGCGACACCGCCGGCCGCTTGGCCATCGACGCCGAGCTGATGGAGGAGGTCCGCCAGATCTCCGAGGTGCTCGATCCGCACTACACATTCCTCGTCGTCGACGCCATGACCGGCCAGGACGCGGTCACGGTCGCCGAGTCGTTCCACAGCACCCTCGAACTCGACGGCGTGATCCTCACGAAGCTCGACGGTGACGCCCGCGGCGGTGCCGCCCTGTCGGTGAAGGAGGTCGTCGGCCGGCCGATCGCCTTTGCTTCGATCGGCGAGAAGATCGACGAGTTCGAGGTCTTCTACCCCGACCGTCTCGCCAGCCGCATCCTGGGAATGGGCGACATCGAGACGCTCATCGAGAAGGCCGAGGCCGCCTACGAGGAGGAAGAGGCCGAGGAGGCAGCCCAGCGGCTCCTCGAGGGCACATTCACCCTCGACGACTTCCTGCATCAAATGCAGCAGATCAAGAAGATGGGTCCGCTGGGCAACCTCATCGGAATGATGCCCGGCATGCCCAAGGAGGTCCGCGATGTCGAGATCGAGGATTCCCAGGTGGCCCGCATCGAGGCGATCATCAAGTCGATGACGCCCGAGGAGCGCATGAAGCCCGAGATCATCGACGGCTCCCGCCGGCTGCGCATCGCCAACGGCAGCGGCATGAAGCCCCAGGACGTCAGCGGCCTCGTCACGCAGTTCGGCGAGATGAAGAAGATGATGAAGCAGCTGGGCATGACGCCGAAGAAGCCCAAGCGCAAGGGTGGTGGTAAGAGGAACAAGCGACGCAAGGGTGGCCGCACCACGTCCAAGGCGCCCGCCCGAATGGCCGACCCGAGCTCGGTGCTCGAAGAGCAGCTCGAGAGTCTCGAGGGGTTGCGGCTACCCGGTCTGCCGGTCAATGACGAGTAGGTCCACCCGACCGGGCCCGCTAGCATTTGTCGGTCGAGTCTCACCAGAAACCGCGGAGGCTCGCGAGGAAGAGGAACGCCAGTGGCAGTGAAGCTGCGCCTTATGCGCATGGGCAAGAAGAAGCAACCGACCTATCGGGTGGTGGCCGCCGATTCGCGGTCGCCCCGCAACGGTCGGTTCATCGAGATCGTGGGCACCTATCAGCCCCGTCAGGATCCGTCGGTCATCAACATCGACAACGACAAGGCCGTCGCTTGGCTCAAGCAGGGCGCTCAGCCCACCGAACGGGTCGAGAAGCTCCTGAAGATCTCCGGAGCGTGGGAAGAGTTCACGGGCGTCGCACCCGAGATCCCGCCGGTGCCGGACCCGACGCCCAACAAGGGCTACACGCCACCGTCACCGCCCAAGCCCAAGGCTGCTCCCGAGCCGCCGGCTGCAGAGGAGCCCGCCGCGCCGGCCGAGGCTTCCGCCGATGCCGACGATTCCGCCGATAGCGGCGACGGGGACGCGGCCGAGAACGAAGGGGACGAGGCATGAGTGACGCCCCGACCGCCAAGGCCGTACTCGAATACGTGGTGGCCGCCCTCGTCGAGGAGAAGGACGCCGTTCAGGTCGACGTCGACGACAGCGCCCGCACACTCCAGCTCGAGGTGCGTGTCGGCCCCGACGACATGGGCCGTGTCATCGGCCGTCGGGGCCGGGTGGCCAACGCCATCCGCACCCTGACCCGCGCCGCCGCCGCCCGCGACGGTGTCGAGGTCGACGTCGAGTTCATCGACTAGGGACACGCCCCGTCCCGGGCTCGCCATGCCCACCGAATCATCGACGCTCCAGGTGGGGCGGATCGGTCGCGCCCACGGCCTCAAGGGCGAAGTGGTCGTGAAGCTGACCACCAATCGGGTCGAACGGGTCGCCCCCGGTGCGGTGCTGATCGCCAGCGGCCGCGAGCTCGTCGTCGAGTCGAGCCGGCCCCACGAGACCAACCACCTCGTCCGCTTCGAGGGAGTCGCCGACCGCACGGCCGCCGAGACGATCGCCAACACCGACCTCTTCGCCGCCCCTCTGGACGACCCCGACGAACTGTGGGTGCACGACCTGATCGACCGAACGGTCGTCGACGGCGACGGTGTCGCGCGCGGCGTCGTCGTCGAGGTCGAGGCCAACCCGGCCAGCGATCTGCTGGTGCTCGACAGCGGCGCACTGGTACCGGCCCGATTCATCGTGGCGGTCGATGATGGCCGGATCGAGGTCGATGCCCCCGACGGTCTGTTCGATCTGTCATGACCGAGACCCCGGCTTCCTCGATGCGCATCGACGTGTTCTCCGTGTTCGGCGAGCTCGTCGATGGCGCTCTGGCCGGCAGCATCATCGGCCGAGCCCGCCAGGCCGGCCTGCTCGACGTCCGCCTGCACGACCCCCGGGACCACACGACCGACGTGCACCGGTCGGTCGACGACACCCCGTTCGGCGGGGGAGCCGGCATGGTGATGCGACCCGAGCCGCTGGCGGCCTCGATCAACGCCGCCGATCCACCCCGGCCCATACTCGCCCTCAGCGCATCCGGCCGCCGTTTCGACCAGGCGCTCGCCCGAGACCTCGCCGCCGGATCGGGATTCTCGCTCGTCTGTGGCCGCTACGAAGGCATCGACCAGAGGTTGCTCGACGCCTACGTCGACGACGAGCTCTCGATCGGCGACTACGTGCTGGCCGGGGGAGAGGTGGCTGCGGCGGTGGTCATCGAAGCCGTCGGCCGGCTCGTACCCGGAGTTGTCGGCAACGACGAGTCGTTGGGCGAGGAATCGTTCGCCGAGGGGCTGCTCGAGTACCCGCAGTACACGAGGCCGGCCGAGTTCGAGGGGATGGCCGTCCCCGACGTGTTGAGATCCGGCGACCACGGCGCCGTGGCCCGCTGGCGTCATGCCATGGCGCTGATCCGAACCCGAGACCGCCGGCCCGATCTCATCGAGGCAAGAGGCGCGTTGACCGACGACGAGTTGGCGCTCATCGCCCAATTCGAGGCACCGGCCGACTGACGCCGATTGCGTTGTCGGCCCCTGGCACCGGCCCTAGGCTTGGTCGTCGGCTCGACGGGACCTCGAGCCCTGGGCCCAGGAGCGAATTCCGATGAACATCACCGATCTCGTCGACAGCAAGAGCCTGCGGGACGATATCCCCGAGTTCCAGGCCGGCGACACCGTGAGGGTGCACGTGCGGGTCGTCGAGGGCAACAAGGAGCGGGTCCAGGTCTTCGAGGGCGTCGTCATCGCCCGTCGGGGCAGCGGTATCAACGAGTCGTTCACCGTCCGCAAGCTCAGCTTCGGCGTCGGCGTCGAGCGCACCTTCCCGCTCCACTCGCCGATCATGGCCAAGCTCGAGTTCGTGAGCCGGGGCGACGTCCGCCGCGCCAAGCTCTACTACTTGCGCGACCGCGTCGGTAAGGCGGCCAAGGTCCGCGAGAAGCGCGAGTTCTGATCCGCCGCTCAGGTGGCCGCCTCGGTGGCCGTGCAGTACTCGTAGAAGCCTGTGACCCAGTCCGAGCTCGATATCCCGAAATCGCGGCCCAGGCGGACGATGACCGTCGAAGACGCCGGCGACACATACACGAACTGACCCCTGTCGCCCTCGGCGAAGAAGTCCGGCTCCGCTGCGTCACGCGCCCGCCCGTACCAGAAGTACCCGTACCAGCCCCCACCGTCCTGGTGTATCCACTGGCCGAAGTCGTCCCGGTAGTACTCGGGTCGGTCCCGCTCGGGGTCTCTGGCGAGTGACTCTCCGACCCATTCCTGCGAAACGATTCGCGAGCCGTTCCACTCGCCCTTGTGGAGCATCAGCGATCCGAGCTTGGCGAAATCGATCGCCCGAGCATTGAGGCCGGCCTCCATTTTCTCGAAACCGCGGCCGTCGCTGTCGAGTGTCCACTGTCCCTCGAACTCCATACCGGCGGGCTTCCAGAGACGGCTCTCGGTGTACTCCGAGACCGACATCCCGCTGGACCGCTCCAGGATCATCCCGAGCAGTTGAGGGTGGTACTTGTTGTAGCTGAAGTACTCACCGGGAGGGCTCTGAACGCGGGTGGCCGCTTCGAGCGAGATCTGACGCTGATCCGGGTGATAGGTGGTCAGGGGGTCGTCGCCGTTGAACAGGGCCCAGCGCATCTCCGAGTACTCGAGTCCCGATGACATCGAGAGAAGGTCGGCGATGGTGATGTCGGCGATTCGCGGGTCGTCGTCCGCCAGCTCGGGAAGGTGCTCCACGATCGAGTCGTCCACCCCGATCAGACCGGCGTCGACGGCTGCTCCGACCAGAACCGAGTCGAACGACTTGGCGACCGAGAACGAGGTGAGCAGCGTGTCGCGAGCGGCACCGTGGGCGTATCTCTCATAGACGAGGACGTCGTTCTGCACGACGAGAAGTGCCTGGCTGTTCGTGCTCGTGAGGAACTCCTCGATGTCGCCGACCCCGAACGCCGCCTCGAGCCGAGCCCCAACGGCGGGGTCGTAGGCCTCGTCGTACACGTAGGGTCTCGTCGACGCCGCCAGGGTGCGGGTCGGAAAGTCTCCGAGGTAGTTCTCCTGACTCGACTCCCGCATGCTCAGGACGCGACCGACGTACGTGGGCGAGTAGACGATGGAGGCCACCACCAGCCACACCACCACCAGTCCGAGCAAGCTGCCGCCGGCGAGGACGGCTCCGCGGACGACCCGTCGCCTCATGGGGTCGTTCTAGCTGAACCCCTTCCGGCTGTCACACGACCCTCGTAGCTTCGCGATCATGACTCACGAACGGCAGCGGTTGGGGCGGCAGGGCGAGGAGCTCGCCACCCGCTGGTACGAACGCAACGGCTACATCGTGCTCGACCGCAACTGGCGCAGCGGTCGGGGCGAGCTCGACCTGGTGGTCGGTCGAGGCGACGTCGTCGCCTTCGTCGAGGTCAAGACCCGATCATCGGGCCGGTTCGGCAGCCCGGCCGAGGCCGTCGGCTTCGACAAGCAGCGGCGGCTGCGGAGGCTGGCCGTGGCCTGGCTGAGGGCCCACAGGCACTGGCGCCGGGAGCTGCGGTTCGACGTTGTGGCCGTGACCGGCCGCCATGTCGAGGTGCTGGAGGGAGTGTTCTGACCGCGGCCGGTCAGCCGAAGAACGCCCAGGCCACGAGGGCGATCGCCACGATGATGGCGGCGGCCACGAAGACGTAGTCGCTCGGGCGCTGGCGGTGGGGGCGATTCGGGTCGAATCCCATGGCCCCTCAGTATGGTGATGCCCGTGCTGAAACGCCTCATGACCGTTGTTGTTGCACTGGCGCTGGTGGTGCTGACCGCATGTGGCGGGGGCGGCCCGACGCTTCCACCCGATGCCTCCCCGGAGCTCGTGATCGGCCAGGAGATCTACCGTCAGCGCTGTCAGTCCTGCCACGGCAGCAACGGTGGCGGAGGCATCGGTCCTTCGGTTCGTGAGATCGAGACGCGCCTCGACGACCAGGCCCAGGTCGACGTGGTCGTCAACGGGCGCAAGAACATGCCTCGGTTCGACAGCGTTCTGACAGCCGAGGAGATAGCGGCCGTCGTCCGCTATACCCGCGAGATCCTCTGATTCCCTCGGGTGGGCGGGGCTAAACCGAGAGCGGTCTCCGGCCGAGACACGAATTGGAGCTCGTGCTACCGTCGCTACCGCACGGGCTCGAATCGAACATGCACCTTCTCTCGGCCCGTCCCCGTCCCTCCCGGATCACCTTCGCAGTACTCGCGCTCGTTGCTGCCCTCCTCGCGGTAGCGGGACCGGCCGCCGCGGCCGATGGATGCGACATCACGGGAACTCCCGGCGACGACGTGCTCACCGGTACCGATGCCGACGAGGTGATCTGTGGCCTCGGCGGCGACGACGTGATCCGTGGTGCGCGCGGTCACGACGTGCTCATAGGCGGCGACGGCAACGACATCCTCATTGGGGGGCCGGGGAACGACGAGCTGATCGGCGGCGCCGGCGATGACGTTCTCACCGGCCGCACCGGAAGGGATCGCATCGTCGGTCAGGCCGGCAACGACCGCCTCGAGGGCTCGAACGGGCGTGATCGCTTGATCGGCGGAGGCGGCATCGACCACTGCACCGACCGCCGCGGCGTAACCAAGACCAGAGGCTGCGAAATCGGTGAAGGAGGCGTCTCGCCCGAGCTGCATGCGGCGCGCGAGCTCTGGTCGAGCTACGGCGTGAACGAGTTCGTGTATGCCCTCAGCGAAGCGCCAGGCTGCGTCAACGCCGAGCCGGCCTGCGTTCCACCTCAGTTTGCTCCGGTCACTGTTCTCGTGCGGGACGGCGAGGCGACTGCGGAGGTCGACGTGGTCTCACCGAGGACGGCCGACCAGCTTTTCGACGAGGCCGTAGCCGCTGAGCGAGCCGGAGGCGACGTGGCCTTCGACGCCGAGGTTGGACTGCCTGTGTCGATCGAAACCGATGCTTCGATCATCTCGGTCTCCGACATCCAGCTACGCGATGGAGTGCGAGCCCGTCTCGAGGCGGCCCGAGCGAGTTGGAGCGGTGCCGTCTTGACCGACTACTCCTTCACCTTCCGTCAGGTCTGCTTCTGCCCGAACGTCGCCGACGTGCGGGTGACAGTCGAGGGAGGCGAGGTGGCATCAGCCGCGTTCGTCGACGAGACGATCGAGGGAGACGTGCCGACGGCCTACCCGGTCGACTGGCATCTCGACCAGATCGAGGAGCTGCTCGACGGTCACAACCGGTCGGTCACCGCCAGCTTCGACCGCCGGGTCGGGTTCCCGGTCAGCTACTCGGTAGATCGCAGCGCGCTGATTGCCGACGAGGAGATCACCGTCGAGATCTTCGACTTCGACGATCCAAACGCCCTCCAGCTCGTCGAGGTCGGGGGCATCGTGGTCAACGCGACCATCGCCGAACCGGTGGAGGTGCTGTTGGCCGCAGCCGCCGACGACGGGTTCATCTTCGCCGGTGGGGGATATCGCGATCCGGCCCGCCAGATCGAGCTCCGCAAGGTCAACTGCGGCACCAGCGACTATGCGATCTGGGACATGCCCGCAAGCCAGTGCAGCCCGCCCACCGCCCGCCCCGGCCAATCGATGCACGAACAGGGACTCGCCATCGACTTCACCAGCAGTGGTCGGCTTGTCACCAGCCGCTCCGAGGCCGCTTTCGTCTGGCTCGAAGCCAACGCCCCCGCCTTCGGCTTCCTCAACCACCCCGCCGAACCCTGGCACTGGTCCACCAACGGGAACTGATAATTGCCGCAATCGCAGCTTCCGTCGCGGGCAACCCTTCGGGTTGCTGCTCCTCTGGCCGCTCTGCGGTTGCCTGGCGGCATTTTCGTCCGACCGGCATAGCCGGATCGGACTCTCGCTTTGGTAAAAGCGGCTCCGTGGAACCTGTTTCCGATCCGCTTCCCGTCGATGTCATAGGCCGTCGCTAGCTTTGCGGTCAGCGTTCGAAGCTGCGCACTAGAGCTTCCGGTGATCGAGAGATATGGGGCATCGCCATGCTCGCCACCATCCGGTCGGCAACCCTGGCCGGGGTCCGCGGCCACCCGGTCGACGTCGAGGTACACGTCGGCGATGGGCTACCCGGCTTCACCGTCGTAGGGCTGCCCGATACGGCCTGTCGAGAAGCACGCGACCGAGTTCGAGCCGCCATCGAATCGAGCGGCGCGTCCTGGCCACGTCAGCGCATCACGGTCAACCTCGCTCCCGGCGATCTGCGGAAGACCGGCGCTGTCCTCGACCTGGCCATGGCGATCGGTCTGCTCGCCGCCGCCGGCCAGATCGACATCGAACAGGCCGGCCGCCTCGGCTACCTGGGCGAGCTCGGCCTGGACGGGTCGATTCGGCCCGTTCGAGGGGCGCTTCCACTGGCCGACGCCATCGAGGCCGACGCGCTCGTCGTTCCACCCGCCAACGAAGCCGAAGTGGCGCTTCTGCAGCGACCGTGCGTCCACGGCTGCCGCTCCCTGGGTGAGGTCCTCGCCTCCCTGCGTGGCGACGAACCGTGGCCTCCGGCCAGCCCACCGATCGACCCGCCCGAGCTCGTCGCCCCCCTCGATCTGGCCGACATCCGTGGTCAGCGCGTCGCCAAGCTCGCCATCGAGATCGCCGCGGCCGGCGGCCATCACTTGTTGATGGTCGGTCCGCCCGGCGCCGGCAAGACGATGTTGGCCCGGCGCTTGCCCGGCATCATGGCCCCGCTCACCGCCGACGCGACCCTCGAGGCGACACGGGTGCATTCGGCGGCCGGGGTGCTCGACTCCAGCAGTGGTCCGATCGTGCGGCCGCCCTTCCGGGCTCCGCACCACAGCTCATCGGCAGTGTCACTGGTCGGTGGAGCGACGGCCACGATGCGGCCCGGCGAACTCTCGCTGGCGCACCACGGGGTGCTCTTCCTCGACGAGCTGGGCGAGTTCAGCCCGGCGGCACTCGACGGGCTCCGCCAGCCGCTCGAAGAGGGCGAGGTCCGGGTCAGCCGGGGGAGAGGGGCAGTGCGTTATCCGGCCGACGTGATCCTCGTCGCCGCCATGAACCCATGTCCCTGCGGCGAGTCCGGGGCGCCCGGAGCCTGCCGGTGCAGCGACGCCGCACGGTCCCGCTACCACCGCCGACTGTCCGGGCCGTTCCTCGACCGCTTCGACCTGCGCATCGGTGTGCGCCGGCCTTCTGCGGCCGAGCTGTTCGGCGACGCCCCCCAGCAGACGAGCGCCGAGGTGACCGAGCGTGTGCTCGGAGCCCGCCAGCGAGCCCAGGAGCGATCGGGCGGACCCAATGTGCGGATCGACCCGGCCCAGCTCGACGAGGTGGCGCCACTCGACGATGCGGCCCGACGGGCTCTGGAGCGCGCCGTCGAGGATGGCCGGCTCTCGGCTCGAGGAGTAGGGCGGGTACGAACCGTCGCCTTGACGTTGGCCGACCTGGCCGGCGCCAACGGGCCGATCGGACTCGAGACCGTTTGCCTGGCCCTGTCGCTTCGCACCGACCTGTTCGGGGTCGGCCCATGATCACGGCCGAACCGGGACTGCCCGACGAGGCCTACGTCGCGGCCCTGTTGGCGTTGCCCAAGCTCGGCCCAGCTCGTCTCGACGCACTGCTCGCCATGGGCTCAGGCGCCGAAGTATGGGCCCACCTCATCGAGGGGAAGCCGCTTCGACTCGATCGAGTGCCGCCCGAGGTCGTCACCGATTGGCGCAACACCGCTCGACGATTCGACGTGGCCGACCGGTGGCGAGCGGGACAGCGGCTCGGCGTTGACGTGTGGTCGCCAGCGCATTCTCGTTTCCCCGACCGGCTTCGTGACGACTTGGAACGTCCGGTGCTCCTGTTCGCCCGCGGCCGGCCCATCGGGCCGGGCCCGACTGTTGCAATCGTCGGCACCCGTCAGTGCACCTCCTACGGCCGGCGAGCCGCCTTCGAGCTCGGGTCGGTCCTGGCCGAGGCCGGCATCACCGTCGTGTCGGGCCTCGCCCTCGGCATCGATGCCGCGGGACATCAGGGGGCCCTCACAGTGCCCGACTCTTGCCCCATCGGAGTGGTCGGCAGCGGGCTCGATGTCGTCTACCCCAGACGAAACCGATCTCTCTGGAACGAAGTGGCCGGAAGAGGCACGTTGCTCTCCGAGGCGCCGGCCGGGGTCAGGCCAGAACGGTGGCGATTTCCGGCCCGAAACCGCATCATCGCCGGGTTGGCCGATGCTGTCATCGTCGTCGAGAGCCACGCTCGGGGCGGCTCGCTGTCCACGGTAGACGAGGCCCAGCGACGTGACGTGCCCGTGGGTGCCGTGCCGGGTCCGATCACCTCACCGGCTTCGGCCGGAACCAACGGCCTGCTCGCGGACGGAGCCGTGCCCGTGCTGGGTCCCGACGACGTGTTCGTGATGATCGGCTACGTGCCTCCCCGAGCCGGGTCGTCCGAGCTCTCAATGCCGCGCCCCGGAGCGCCGAGCCCGGAGTCATCGCCGCTGCTCGACGCCATGGGGTTCGAGCCCCGGCTGTTCGAACAGCTGTGCCTGCTCGACCCCCGACCGACCGCAGAAGTCGCTGTCGAAGTCGAGCGGCTCATCGCCGCCGGTCGGTGCATTCGCACAGGGCCCTGGATCGAGCGGGTCAGCTGAAGCCCCATCGCCACCCTCCGTCGGCTTCTGGCCGTCACTCGCTACCGTCGATGGGATGGAACAGCTCGTAGCGGAGTTCGTTCGCAGCCTCACCGGCGTCAGCCCTGCCACGGCCCAGGTGTACGAACGCGATGTGCGGGCCTTCGTCGACTGGCTCTCCCGCGGCTCGGTGACCGAGCTGTCCTCGGTCGACCGCCGTCGGGTCCGCCGCTACCTTGCCTACCTCGACACCCGCTCCTATGCCCGCCGCACCGTCAGCCGGAAGATGAGCGCCATCAGGCGGTTCTTCGACTGGGCCCGGCGCGCCGGCCACGTCGAGGTCGACCCGACGATCGGGCTCAGCACTCCCGGCGGCGGCCGTACGCTGCCCAACGTATTGCCCGACCGCGAGCTCGCGGGTCTGCTCGGCGACGATGACACAGTCCCCGTCACCGCCGGCGAGGGCCGTCGTCGGCTTCGTGACGACGCCGTTCTCGAGCTCCTCTACGGCAGCGGTCTACGGGTCAGCGAGCTGTGCTCGCTCGACCGCGGAAGCCTCGATCTGAATCGCCGCGAGACCCGCGTGTGGGGCAAGGGTGAGAAGGAGCGAATCGTTCCACTGTCCGAGCCTGCTACGGCAGCGATTCGGGCCCACCTCGACGCGAGTGCGGTCGACGGCCTGGTCGAAGAAGATGCGCCGCTGTTCCGAAACGCCCGTGGCAACCGCCTCACCCCCCGCGACGTGCGCCGTATAGTCGACCGCCGTTCGCCATCACCCACCCACCCCCATGCCCTGCGCCACACTTTTGCCACTCATCTTTTGGACGGAGGTGCCGATCTACGGACCGTGCAGGAGTTGTTGGGCCACGCCGACGTTTCGACGACGCAGATCTATACACATGTCAGCAAGGAACGTCTTCAGCGGGTACACAAGTCAAGCCATCCGCGGGCGTAGGTCGGCCTACGAAGAGGGATCAAGTGGACGATCGGGACAAAGCAGCGGCGGAAGCGCTATGGCAGAAGTACGCGACCAAGCCCACGCGCGAGCTTCGTGATCAGCTCATCGTGCACTACTCGCCGCTGGTCAAGTACGTGGCGAGCCGGGTTGCGGCCGGTCTTCCCCAGAACGTCGAGCAGGCCGACCTGGTCAGCTACGGCATCTTCGGGTTGATCGACGGCATCGAGAAGTTCGATCCGGCCCGCGGCTACAAATTCGAGACCTACGCCATCTCGCGTATCAAGGGCGCCATGCTCGATGAGCTCCGGTCCATGGACTGGGTGCCCCGGTCTGTGCGCACCAAGGCCAAGCGAATCGAACAGGCCAACGCAAAGCTCGAGAGCAAGCTCGGCCGGGCCGCCACCGACGAAGAGATCGCCAGCGAGCTCGGCGTCACCGTTCCCGAGCTCGATGACATGCTCTCGAAGATCAGCTTCGTCGGCGTCGTGGCCCTCGACGAGATGTTGTCCGGAGCCGAGCGGGGCGACAGCGTCACCCTCGGCGACACCATCCCCGACAAGGGAGCCGGGCCCGTCGGATCCTTCGAGGTCGAAGAGATGCGCCAACTGCTCGCCGAGTCGATCAACTCCATGACCGAACGCGAGAAGATCGTGCTGACCCTCTACTACTACGAGGGCCTCACGCTCTCGGAGATCGGCGAGGTGCTGGGCGTGACCGAGAGCCGGGTCTGCCAGATTCACACCAAGTCGGTGCTGCGCCTGCGGTCCCGTCTGCTGGCCAACGAGTACTCCCCGGCCTAGTCTCGGCCTTGGCCCCCATGCGGGGCCTGCTTCCCCCGCCCATGAGCGAAGGGAAGTCTCATGTATCCATCGGTTGTCGCAGTCGCGATCGCTGTGGCCCTGGCGATCGGCCCGGCCGCCGGACCCAGCCCAGAACTCACCGCTGCGATGGCGGTCGAACTCGACCGTCAGATCCATATCCGGCCGGTCGACGGACCGGTCGTCGACCCGTTCCGACCTCCGCCCCGACCATGGATGGCAGGCAACCGCGGCATCGAGATAGCGACTGAACCAGGATCGGTGGCCGTCGCCTCGGCCGCCGGCGTGGTCACCTTCGCCGGGTCGGTGGCCGGCCGATCCCATGTGACCGTTCGCCACAGCGACCGACTCCGCACGACGCTCGCCTTCGTCACCCGACCGCTGGTCGAGGTCGGCCAGCGGGTCGGGGCCGGCGATCCGCTGGCAATCGTGGGTGAGACCGTGCACTTCACCGCCCGAGTCGACGGCACCTACATCGACCCCGAGCTTCTGTTCGCTCGGCACCGATGGGTGGTGCGTCTGGTGCCGATCGAGTGAGGCGGTTTCGGTCTCGGGGCCGCTAGCGTTGTTCCGGGCAAAGTCTGCCCGCCGGCTGCCGCCAGCGGCCGTTCGAGCGAATACGGGATCCTCCCCCCACGGTCGCCCAGCGGCGCCGGAGGCTCCCGCCGCCTAAACCGTGGGAAAGGTGAGACCATGGCCGTCATAACCATGAAGCAGCTGCTCGACGCGGGCGTGCACTTCGGGCATCAGACCCGCCGGTGGAACCCGAAGATGAAGCGGTTCATCCACGGCGAGCGCAACGGGATCTACATCATCGATCTCAACCAGACGCTCGGTCGGCTCGAAGACGCCTACTCGTACGTCCGCGATCTCGTCGCCGGCGGGGGCACGATCCTCTTCGTCGGCACCAAGCGCCAGGCCCAGGAGAGCATCCAGGGCTACGCCGAGAAGTGCGGCATGCCCTATGTGAACCAGCGGTGGCTGGGCGGCATGCTCACCAACTTCCAGACGATCTCCAAGCGCGTCGACAAGATGAAGGAATACGAGCGCATGCGCACGTCGGGCGAGTTCGACGCCATGCCCAAGAAGGAGGCGCTGCGCTACAGCCGCGAGCTCGCCAAGCTCGAGCGCAACCTGGGCGGCATACGCCAACTCAGCAAGGCCCCTGACGCCGTGTTCATCCTCGACACCAAGCTCGAGCACACGGCCGTCACCGAGGCCAACAAGCTCGGTCTGCCGCTCGTCGCGGTCGTCGACACCAACTGCGATCCCGATCTCGTCGACTACGTCATTCCGGGTAACGACGACGCCATCCGCTCGGGTGACCTGATGTGTCGGGTCATCAGCGACGCCGTGCTCGAGGGCCATTTCATCCGACAGAAGAAGGCCGAGGCCGCCGGCGTGCCCGAGGCCCAGCCCGCCGAGCGCACGGCCGACGAGCAAGCTGCCGTCGACGCCGCTCAGGAAGAAGCTCGCCAGCAGGCGGCCGCCGAGGCCGCCGCCCGCGAGGCTCGCCTGGCTGCGGCCGCCGCCGAGGCCGATGCAGACGCGACCACCGGCGCAGAGGACAGCGCTGCCGAGACCGACACAGCCGCCGAGCCAGTCGCCGAGGCCGACGCTCCTTCGGCTGCGGAAGCGCCTGCCGAGGACGCTCCCGCGGAGGCACCCGCCGCCGCCGACGAGACAGTTGCGGAGGAGGCACCGGCCGAGGCAGCACCAGCGGAGACCGCTGATGGACCCGAGGGCAGCCACGCCGCTCTCGAGGACGGCTCGATGCCGGAGGGCTTTCCGATCAAGGGCAACGCCGACTCCATGAAGTACCACCAGCCGGGAGGCACCTGGTACGACCAGACCGTTGCCGAGATCTGGTTCGCCACGGCCGAAGCGGCCGAGGCCGCCGGCTACAGCGAAGCCGGCAAGTAGACCCCGACCCACCCCGATCAGAGGACGAATCATGGCTGACATCTCCGTAGCCGACATCAAAGCCCTGCGCGACGCCACGGGCGCCGGAATGATGGACGCGAAGAAGGCGCTCGAAGAAGCCGCCGGCGACCCCGACGAGGCCCGCAAGATCCTGCGCGAGAAGGGTTTGGCCAAGGCGGCCACCCGCACAGACCGCGAGAACGCCGAGGGGGCGATCGCAATCCTTCAGGAAGGGAACACGGCCGCGATCGTGCACCTCAAGAGCGAGACCGACTTCGCGGCGAAGTCCGACGACTTCCTCGAGGTGGTCGATGCCATCGTCCAGAGCGTGCTCGCCGACGGTCCCGATGCCGCGTCCGCCCATCAGGCGGCCATCGAGGAGCTGCAGATCACCAAGAAGGAGAACATCGTTCTCGGTCTCGTCGACCGGGTGGAGGCGTCGGGCGACAACCTGCTCGATGTGTACCTCCACCGCCAGGACGGCCGTGGCGTCAACGGTGTCATCGTCGAGGGCGATGGTGTCGACGCCGACATGTTGCACCAGGTGGCACTGCACATCGCCTTCGCCAAGCCGATCGGGCTCAGCCGCGACGACGTCGATCCGGCTGCGGCCGAGGCTGAGCGGGCGGCGCTGCTCGAGATAACCAAGAACGAGGGCAAGCCCGAAGCGGCCTGGGACAAGATCGTCGAGGGCCGACTGGCCGCGTGGTACGCCGACCAGGTGCTGCTCGAGCAGGGCCTCAACGGCGAGAAGACATCCGTGCAGGACTCCCTCGGGGGTGGCACGATCGTCTCGTTCCGTCAGGCCTACCTCGGAGGCTGACAGCGACCGACCGGAGCCCACTCATGACCGCTGACGCCACGCCCAAGCACAAGGCCCGCTGGGATCGCATCCTTCTCAAGGTGTCGGGCGAGGCGTTCTCCGGCGAGGACTCCTACGGCATCGACGGAGAGACCGTTCAGCGCATCGCTAATGACATCATCGACGTCCGCGACGAGTTCGATGTGAGTGTCGGCGTCGTGGTCGGGGGAGGCAACATCTGGCGGGGCCTGGCCGGGGCCGGGGCCGGCATGGATCGCGCCCAGGCCGACTACATGGGCATGCTCGCCACGGTCATCAACGCTCTGGCACTACAGGATCGACTCGAGCGGCGCGGCCAGCCGACCCGGGTGATGAGCGCCATCCACATGGCCCAGGTCGCCGAGCCTTACATCCGGCGCCGGGCGATCCGCCACCTCGAGAAGAATCGAGTCGTCGTGTTCGCGGGCGGCACCGGCAATCCCTTCTTCACCACCGACACCACGGCTGCGTTGCGGGCCGTCGAGATCGAGGCCGGAGTGGTCTTGAAGGGCACCCATTCGGGCACCGACGGGATCTACACCGCCGACCCCAACGTCGACGCCTCCGCCACCAAGCTCGACGAGGTCAGTCACATCGACGTGCTCCAGAAGGGGCTGAAGGCCATGGATTCGACGGCGATAACGCTGTGCATGGACAATGAGTTGCCGATCGTGATGTTCGATCTTCTCGGAGAGGGCAACGTGAAGGCGATCCTGCGCGGAGAGGCCGTCGGAACGCTGGTTCGGTAACGTCGGGGGGAAGCCATGAGTAACGAGATGATCGACATGATCCTCGAGGATGCGTCCTCGAAGATGGACTCGGCCGTAACCCACACGCGCCGAGAGATGGCCACCATCCGCACCGGACGGGCGAGCTCGGCCTTCGTCGAGAAACTCACCGCCGAGGCCTACGGCGTCGAGATGACCCTGCAAGAGCTGGCCACCTTCTCGGTTCCCGAGGCTCGCCTGCTCGTGATAACGCCCCACGACGCCGCCAACGTCGAGGCGGTCGAACGGGCGATCCGGGAGTCAGACCTGGGCCTCACGCCGAGCAACGACGGCCGGACGATCAGGTTGGGATTCCCGCCGCTCACCGAGGAGCGGCGCAAGGAGCTCGTGAGGGTCGTGAGCGGCATGGCCGAGGACGGCAAGGGTCAGATTCGCAATCAACGGCGGGCGGCCCGCAAGGATCTCGACGACCTCGAAAAGGACGGCGGCGTATCCGAGGACGACATCGAGCGGGCCGAGAACACGCTCGACGACTACACCCGGGCCCACGAGGGCGAGATCGAATCCGCCCGCGAAATGAAGGAGCAGGAGCTCCTAGAGGTCTAGCCTCGGCTTCCAGAGGGAGATGCGTCCGTGAGCAGCTACGACAACGACGACGAGGAACCGACACCGGGCAGCTCGGTGTTCGGCGACGATCCGGGGTTCTCGTCGGGTTCCTCGGTGTTCGAATCCGATGAACCCGATCAGCAGTCGGTGTTCGGGGATTCGCCGTCGATCGACGACGACCCGTGGGCCAGCACTTCGTCGGAGGAAGCCATTCCTCTCGACGTCGAGCCCACGGAATCCGACGACCTCGACGCCTGGTCCGTCCTGGGCTCGTCGTCGCCACGCTGGGGCGACAATCCGCCCCCTCAGGTCGAAGCCCCTGTCGACGATGCAGCACCCGAGGCCGCCGACGATGAGCCGGTCACCGTGAAGATCGGTGAGCCGAGCGAGCGATTCTTCACCTATGACGACCAGGGATCGGGTCATGCCGAGGAGGCGTTTGTCTCCACCGCCGGAGCCGGCCGCGACATGCAGAGTGCCATCATCACCGGTGTCGTTCTTCTCGCCGTCGCCCTCATCGCGCTGAGCCTCAGCCCGATGGTCGCCCTGGCTCTCATCACGATCGTCGTGGCCCTGGCGGCCGGCGAGTTCTTCAACGCCATCCGCATGGCCGGATACCAGCCCGCCACGCTGTTGGGCCTGGCCGGCTCGGTCGCCATGCCCCTCGCCGTGTACTGGAAGGGCCCCCAAGCGGCCATGTTGGTACTCGGCCTGTGCGTCGTGTTCGGGTTGCTGTGGTTCCTGGCCGGAGTCACGACCGACACGCCCGTCATGAACCTCGGCGTCACCCTGCTCGGCATTCTCTATGTGGGTCTCCTGGGTTCGTTCGGTGCCGCCATGCTCGAACTGGGGGAGCGGTTCAGCGACGGAGAGGGACGAGGTCTGCTGCTCGCCGCCATCGTCGTGGCCGTCAGCTACGACGTCGGCGCTTTCTTCGCCGGCCGCTCCATCGGGCGCACGCCGCTGTCTTCGGCCAGTCCCAACAAGACCGTCGAAGGGCTCGTCGGGGGCGCCATCGCTTGTTTGATCGCCGCAGTCGTCGTGTTCGGAGTGCTCGAGGTCGATCCGTTCGGCGACACCGTCCGCGGCGGATTCTTCGATGCCTTCATGCTCGGCATAGTCGGCGCCATCGCCGCCCCGCTCGGTGACCTCAGCGAGTCACTGCTCAAGCGAGACCTCGGCATCAAGGACATGGGGTCGATCCTCCCCGGTCACGGAGGCTTCCTCGACCGCTTCGACGCCCTCCTCTTCGTCCTCCCGGCCGTCTACTACCTGGCCGAAGCCGTTCTGTACTAGTTCCGCAGGCCGACGCTTGTCGGCCTGCGGCTGCGCCTGAGGCGCGCCTACGTCGCTCGTCCCTCGCTCCTGGCGATTTCCCTCTTCTCAGCCGCCAGCGAAGCCGGATCGAGCTATCTCGGTGGCTCGGGGTGTTCATAGACTCGGCTCATGACGACCGTTGCGGTCATGGGCTCGTCGGGGTCGATCGGCACCCAGACCCTCGACATCATCCGGACCGAGCCCGACCGATTCACCGTCGATGCGCTCGCCGTCGGGTCCGATGTCGCAGCATTGGCCGCCCAGGTCGAGGAATTCGGGCCCCGGCTCGCCGTCGTCGCCGACCCCGACCGATTCGCCGAAGCCAAGGAGGTGATAGGCGATCGGGCGACGGTGTTGGCCGGCGAGGACGGCCTGCGAGAGGCCAGCGCAGAAGCCGAGGTGATCGTCAACGGCGTCATGGGGTTCGCCGGCCTGGCCGTGACGATGTCGGCCCTTGAACACGGGCGCCGGCTGGGGCTGGCCAACAAGGAGTCACTCATCGCCGCCGGCCCCGTGGTTCAGGCCGTACGTTCGACGCCGGGGGCGGAGATCATCCCGGTCGACTCCGAACACTGCGCCCTGCACCAGTGTCTGCGTTCTGGTGAGCGCAGCGAGGTCGAGTCTCTCGTGCTGACGGCAAGTGGTGGACCGTTCCGGGGTCGCTCGGCCGCCGAGCTCGCCGAGGTAACCGTCGACGATGCGCTCGCCCATCCGACCTGGTCGATGGGCCCCAAGATCACGGTCGACTCCTCGACCCTGATGAACAAAGGGCTTGAGGTGATCGAGGCCCACGAGCTCTACGGCATTTCCTACGACGACATCGAGGTCGTCGTTCACCCGCAGTCGATCGTGCATTCGATGGTCAACTTCACCGACGGCGCCACCATGGCCCAGCTCTCCGATCCCGACATGCGGCTGTGCATCGGTTACGCCCTCACCTACCCAAAGCGACTCGATCGGCCCTTCGGCCGCATCGATTGGTCCGAGGCCTCGACCCTGACCTTCGAGCCGCCGGACCGAGCCGCCTTCCCCTGCCTCGACCTCGCCTTCGAAGCCGGCCGGCGCGGCGGCACCGCCCCGGCCTGGCTGAGCGCCGCCAACGAGGTGGCTGTCGAAGCCTTCCTCGACGGCCTCATGTCGTGGTGCGGAATAGCCGAACTCAATGAGCAGTTGCTCAATGAGCACGACGGTGCGTCCGCGGGCAGCCTCGAGGACGTACTGGAAGCAGACGCTCGTGCCCGCGACAGGGCGCGTAGCCGAATCCATGGGAACCTATGACATGACCGATACCGAGACGGTCGATATGGACTGGACGCAGTACCACGGCGACGCGCCCGACTCCGACGACCAGGACACGGAATCGAGCAGCGGTCTCGAGGTCGAGCCCGGTCGCTTCGGTCTCTTCCTCGGGGTTCTCGTCGCCATGACCGTGCTGGGAGGTTGGCAGCTTCTCGTCATCGTGCTCGCCGTCGTGGGCTTCATCATCATCCACGAGCTCGGCCACTACCTGACCGCCAAGTGGTCGGGCATGAAGGTCACCGAGTTCTTCATCGGCTTCGGGCCGCAGATAATCGCGTTCCGTCGTGGCGAGACCCTCTACGGAATCAAGGCCTTGCCGTTCGGCGCGTACGTGCGAATCATCGGCATGAACAACCTCGAAGACGTCGACTCGGCCGAGGAACACCGCGCCTACCGCAGCAAGCCGTGGCACAACAGGTTCATCACGACCGCGGCCGGTCCGGCCACCCACTTCCTGATCGCCGTCGTCCTTGCCACGGTCGCCATCTGGCAGGTCGGCGAGGAGGTCGAAGGGGCGTGGCAGGTCGAACAGATCATCCCGTTCAGCGCGGCCGAGGGCGCCGGCCTCGAGCGGGGCGACCAGATCCTCGCCCTCAACGAGACCTCGACCGACGATTTCGAGGTCCTCACCGACTTGGTTCAGGGAGTCCGGGGTGAGGTCGTCGAGCTGACGATCGGCCGCGACGGTGAGCAGTTCGTCGTCGAGACTCGAATCGGTGAACGCCTGACCGCTACCGGTTCCCGAGGTATCTCCGGGCTCTACGAGGGCGACCTGATACTCGCCATCGATGGGCAGGAGGTAGCCAACTACGACCAGTTCGCGTCGCTGGCCGCCGACCGCCTCGGGCAGCAGGCCACGGTCGACGTCGTCTACGACGGCGAGCGCCACAGCGAGCTCGTGACGATCAACAGGATCGCCACCGAAGATGCGGTCGTCGGGTTCCTGGGTGTGGCCCGGGGCGCCATTCGTGAACCGCTCCCCGTCGGCGATGCCTTGCTCGAGGGTCCTCGCGCCGTCGGCGAGACGACCGTGGCCGTGACAGAGCGCTTCGCCGACCTCTTCACCTCCCGCGAGGGTTGGTCGGCGCTCTTCTCGGTCTCTTCCGATGTCGAGCCCGAATCTACGCTCGTCGTCAACGATCCGGAGCAGATCCGACCTCGTCCCCAGATCGACGAGAACCGGCTTCTGTCGATCGTCGGCGCCGTCGCCATAGGTGAGCAGTTGGTCGACGAGGGGCTGGCCTACGTCCTGGCATTCTTCGTCGGGCTCAACATCTCGCTGGCGCTGCTCAATCTGATTCCGTTGTTGCCGTTCGACGGTGGCCACATGGCCATCGCCACCTATGAACGCCTGCGGTCGTTCGGCGGTCGGGTCCATCGGGTCGACGCCGCTCGTATGTTGCCCCTCACCTATGCAGTGGTCGGGTTGGTGTTGTTGATCGGCCTGTTCGCGATCTTCCGCGACATCGTCGACCCGATCCAGCTCTAGTCATGTTCCGCCGTGGCGACGACGGCGAGTCCCGAGATGATGATCGTCGCCGCATGGTGGCGACCGACCTCGAGGCGCGGGGAATCGCCGACCCCCGGGTGCTCGAGGCCATGGGTACGGTCAGGCGCGAGGCATTCGTGCCCGAAGGGCAGCGCCGATACGCCTACAGCGATCGGCCGCTACCGATCGACTGCCGCCAGACGATCAGCCAGCCCTACATAGTCGCCCTCATGGCCGAGGCCGCTGAGGTCGAGCCCACCGATCGCGTCCTCGAGATCGGAACCGGATCCGGGTATGGGGCCGCCGTGCTCGCCGAACTGGGCGAGCACGTCGTCACTGTCGAACGGCACGAGTTGCTCGCCGAGACGGCCGCTCGAGCTTTGGCGGCCGAGAGCGTCGGCAACGTGACGGTCGTCGCCGGAGACGGAACGCAGGGCCATGCTGAAGCCGCGCCCTATGACGCCATCGTCGTCACTGCTGCCGGCGCGGAGATCCCGCCGGCGCTGATCGAACAGCTCGCCGACGGTGGCCGCCTCGTCATGCCGGTCGGCGGCGTCGACGACGTGCAGAAGCTGGTCCGGCTGCGCCGCTCCGGGGATCGGTTCCACCGCGACGACATGGGCGCGGTGCGCTTCGTGCCACTGGTCGGCGATCAGTAGCCGCCGATCAGTAGCCTGAGCCCGTGGAGATCACCAACACGTTCGAACGGCGGCCGACCCGGCAGATCATGGTCGGCGACGTCCCTGTCGGCGGCGGTGCACCCGTCACGGTGCAGTCGATGACCATCACCAAGACCGCCGACCACGAAGCCACCCTCAGCCAGATCTACGCACTGGCCGGGGCCGGTGCCGACATCGTCCGCTGCACGTGCAATCGGGCAGAAGCAGCGGAGGGTCTCGCCCGGATCGTCCCCCGATCGCCGGTGCCGATCGTGGCCGACATCCACAACAACCACCGCATGGCTCTCGCCGCCCTCGACGCCGGTGTCCACTGTCTGCGACTCAACCCGGGCAACATCACCGATCCGACCAAGATCAAAGAGGTCGCCCGCGAGGCGAAAGACCGCAACGTGCCCATTCGAATCGGGGTGAACGGGGGCTCGCTCGACGCCTCTCTGTACGACCCCGACAGGGGGGTGACCCCCGAGGCCATGGTCGAGTCGGCGATGCGGGAGCTCGCCTACTTCGAGGAGGTCGACTTCGACCTGGTGAAGATCTCGGTGAAGGCGTCGAGCGTGCCGCTGATGATCGAGGCCTATCGGCAGCTGGCCGACGCCACCGATCATCCGCTGCACCTGGGCGTCACCGAGGCCGGGCCCCCGCCGGCCGGCACGATCAAGGCGACGGCCGGCATCGCCACCCTGCTCGCCGAGGGCATCGGCGACACTATCCGCTATTCGCTGACCGCCGACCCGGTCGAAGAGGCCAAGGCGGGCCGCCAACTGCTCGAATCGTTGGGT
>JAAUYH010115042.1_pt1 | contig 23053 bp, 14 predicted proteins | sample 7278061 | NCBI WGS metagenome assembly JAAUYH01 (sample SAMN14350203, study PRJNA611818) | marine sediment metagenome | isolation source: surface marine sediment (0.6m) | place: French Polynesia: Moorea | collected 2018-08 | reverse complement strand
GAATGACTAACTTCATTAAAAACAATATCTTGCCAAAGTTTCTTGTCGTTGTAGCGGGGCTTTGCTGCGCGCCCGCCGTGCTGGCGCAGGCGGATCCGCAGGGATGTGGCAATCCCTTTGTCAACGGCGTCGGCCCGTACGACTACACCAACGCGGTGCACCGGCGCGACAAATTGCCCATCGTCGAGCGTCACCATTTCACGCCGGACGTCGAGAAGCTGGTACGCGGCAGCACCACCAGCGACATCCTGCAGGACCTCGACTACACCCTGCGTGCGTCGCCGAACCACCATCGCGCCCTGATGTCCCTGGCCCGGTACCAGCTCAGGAATCCCGACCGCCAGTACGATCGGCGCCAGACCGCCGAGTGCTATTTCGACCGCGCCATGCGATTCCGGCCGTCGGACAGCAGCGTCCGGCTGATCTACGGCATCTACCTGGCCAAGCTCGGCGACACCGACCAGGCGCTGCAGCGTTACCAGGAAGCCCTGGAGCTGGTGCCGAACTCGTCGGAAGCGCATTACAACCTCGGCCTGTTATACGTGCAACTCGAAGACTACGAGTCGGCCTACGAGCATGCCCAGCGCGCCTACGCGCTCGGCTTCCCCCTGCCGGGTCTGCGCAACAAGCTGGTTCGTCTCGGCGCCTGGAAATCGGGCGACTGACCGTTTCAGACTACGGTGTTTCGGCCGCGCGCAGGTGTATCGACGGCGTCTGCCGGTCGGTGAAGGACAGGTGCAGGCGGGGCCGCCGCAGGCCCGACAGCATCAGCTGCAGACCGGCGATGCGAAGGAAGGTGGCCGTTCCCATGGGGCGCGCGCCGAGGCGCTGGTGGGACGACTGCGACGCGGCGTTGTACGTCGATACGCGGCTCAGCGACCACCCCACGCCCGTCTCCCGCATGTGGGCGAAGGCGGCGTCCCACAGCACCAGGAACACGCGTCCCATCCGGAAGCGGGGCGCGACATAGACATCGTAGTCCCACACGGCGTCGCCCGCCGGCACGGGTACGTAGCGGCACCGGACTTCGTCCTCGAGATACCCGCCGGCGTTGTACCAGAGGCAGCCGGCGAATTCGTCATTGACATAGGCACCCAGGCAGACACCGCCCTGGTCGAAACGCTGGTCGATGACGGCGAGCGGTCGCGGCAGGTCGACCAGGGCCTCGTCGCCGCGCTCGAGTTCGATGACACGGGTCTTGGACGATGCCCGGACGGGCAGCAGCGGCTTGTCCGGAATCGGCTGGGCGAAGAACCGGTAGCGATGGATGCGTGCGCGGCCGACGGTCAGGCGGGCGAACACCCTGTCTGTCCAGTAGAGCAGGGCATTGCCCGGGCCGAGGCGGGCTATCGTCGCGGAGAGTCGGTTCGCCATCGAATCGTGGTCGTTGCACTGTCGTGAGCGGGCCGGAATCACGCGGGGAATCGCCGACGTTGCACCCGGCCGGCACCACCGGAACATCCGCGAAAACGAGACGCCGTTACTTTACTTCAACCAGTCCGATCTGCATAATTTTTTGTTAAATCAGGCGCTAACCGCGCGCAAGGTAAATCCAGGGAGGCGAATTCCACGATGACCAGTATTCCAGCAAGAAAGACCAGTCTTATCGAGGTGCGTCAGTCGCTCGCGCAGACGTTGCAGCTGGGCGAGCGCGCCGACGGGTTTACGGCCGATACAGCGTTGCTGGGAAGCGTCCCTGAACTGGATTCGATGGCCGTCCTGTCCGTGATCATGAACCTCGAGGAAGTGTTCGGCATCGTCGTGGAAGACGACGAGATCAGCGCGGAGACGTTCGAGACGCTTGGCAACCTGACCGACTTTGTCGATGGAAAGCTCGGCTATCTGTGACTGACGCCAGGTGTGCGCCCGCGGTGCCGGTCTTCATCGACGGCACCCGCGGCAGCCTCTTCGCCCTGGATTACCCGCCCGCTGTCGACTCGGACCGCGGGCATTGTTTCGTTTGTGTCCCGCCCCTGGTGGAGGAAGCGAACCGGTGTCGGCGCATGCTGGCGATGCAGGCCCGCGCGTACCAGCGACTCGGGTTCCGCGTCCTGATGGTCGATCCCTTCGGTACCGGTGACAGCGATGGCGATTTCGCCGATGCCGACTGGGATGCCTGGCGCGCCGACCTCGGGGCGGTGATTGCCTCGGTGCCCGGCGAGACGATCGTCAGTCTCTGGGCGGTGCGGGGTGGTACGCTGCTGGCGGCCGACTACCTGCAGCGCACCGGCGACGCGCGCATCGCTCACCTGGTGCTGTGGCAGCCGGTACTCGACGGTCGCCTGTTCCTCAGCCAGTTCCTGCGCCTGCGGACGATCGCGGGCGTGATCGGTTCCGACGGGGAGCGTGAGTCGGTGCGGGATCTTCGGGCCCGGCTGACCGGCGGCGAGACGCTCGAGGTGGCGGGATATTCGCTGTCGCCGACGATGGCGGACGCGCTCGAGAGCTGCCGGCTCACGGACCTGGCGACGACGCGGCCGGTGCACTGGTTCGAATTGTCGCCCGCCGGCGCGACGGACGAGGCGGCAGAGCTGTCACCCGCCGGCCGGCGCGTGGTGGACGCCTGGCGCGAGCGCGGCATGTCCGTGACGACGGCGCTTTATCACGGCGAGCCGTTCTGGACCACGACCGAGATCACCGAAGCGCCGGCGTTGATCGACGCCACGTGCGACGCGGTGGCGAACTGGTGACACGGCATGGATCGTCTCGGCCTCAGCTTTGACTGCGAGAACGACCGGCTCTACGGCGTGCTGGACCGGCCGGCGAACGGTGGTGCCACGGGGCTCGGCGTACTGATCCTGGTCGGCGGTCCGCAGTATCGCATCGGCAGCCACCGCCAGTTCGCACTGCTCGCACGTTCCTTCGCGGAGCGGGGCGTGCCGGCGATGCGCTTCGACTATCGCGGCATGGGCGACAGCGAGGGCGAGCCCCGCGGCTTCGAGCACGTCGGCGCCGACATTCGCGCCGCGGTCGACTGCTTCGTCGAACAGTGCCCCGACGTGACCCGCATCGTTCTCTGGGGACTCTGCGACGCGGTGCCGGCCGCGCTGTTCTACGCGCCGGGAGACAGCCGCATCGCCGGACTCGTGCTCTTGAATCCCTGGGTGCGCACGGACAGCGGCCTGGCCAGAACCTACGTCAAGCGCTACTACACCAGGCGACTTTTCGAAGGCAGCTTCTGGCGCAAGCTGTTTCGGGGCGAACTGCCTGTGCGCCGGGCGCTCGGCGGCTTTTTTTCCGTGCTGTCGAAAGCCCGGTCGCGGGGCGGGGCGCCGGACCAGCCGGGCGCTGCAACCGCGTCGCTGCCGGAGCGCATGCGCGAGGCCATGGGGCGCTACGACGGCCCGTGCCTGTTCGTGCTGAGCGGCGACGACCTGACGGCGGGCGAATTCAAGGACCTGGTCGCCGCGGACCGCGCGTGGCAGAAGCTGCTGGCCGGCGACGCGGTGACCGTCGAGCATCTGCCCGAGGCGAACCACACCTTTTCGCGCCGTAGCTGGCGCGACCGCGTGGCGACGCTGAGCATCGACTGGGTGCTGGCACGATGAGTCGGCGGGTGCTCATGATCGGCTTTCACTATCCGCCGCTCGCGGTGAGCAGCGGACTGCAGCGCATGTTGAAGTACTCCGTGTACCTCGGCGAGCACGACTGGCAGCCGATGGTGCTGAGCGCGCACCCACGCGCCTACGAGCGCACCAGCGACGGGCAGCTCGGCGACATTCCCGGCGACATGGTCCTACACCGCGCCTTCGCCCTGGACACCCGCCGGCACCTGTCCATCGGCGGGCGTTACCCGGGCCTGCTGGCCCTGCCGGACCGCTGGATCAGCTGGTGGCTGGGGGCGGTTCCGCGCGCCTTGTGGATGGTCCGCCGATACCGCCCCGACGTCATCTGGAGCACCTATCCGATCGCGACCGCGCACCTGATCGCCCTGACGGTGCACCGTCTGACCGGTCTGCCGTGGGTGGCCGATTGCCGCGACTCCATGACCGAGGCGGACTATCCGCGCAATCCGCGCACGCGACGGGTGTTCCGATGGATCGAGCGTCACATGGCGGCGCGTGCCAGCCGCGTCGTGTTCACGACACCGGGGACGGAGCGCATGTACGCCGAGCGCTACCCGGACACCCCGTCACAGACGTGGCGCTGCATCCCGAACGGCTACGACGAGGCGGACTTCGACGCCGACGTCGAAGCGCCGCCCGCGCCGACGCCGGACGCGCCGGTTACGTTGCTGCACAGTGGCGTCATCTATCCCTCCGAGCGCGACCCCGGCCCTTTCTTCGATGCCCTGGCGGCGCTGAAGGACTCCGCGCGGCTCACGAGTCGCGACCTGCGCGTCGTCCTGCGGGCCAGCGGCAACGAAGCGGCCTACCAGCGACGGCTGGCCGAGCTGCGCATCGACGACATGGTCGAGCTGGCGCCGCCCATTGCCTACGCGGATGCGCTGGCCGAGATGCGGAGCACCGATGCGCTTCTGATCCTGCAGGGCGCCAGCTGCAACCACCAGATTCCGGCCAAAGTATACGAGTACATGCGCGCCGGCCGTCCGGTCCTGGCGTTGACGGACGATGCCGGCGACACGGCGGCGGTGCTGCGCGAGTGCGGGATCGACAGCATCGCGCCGCTGGACGATGCGTCGGCCATCCAGGCCATGTTGACGCGCTTCGTTCCCCTCGTGCGGGAACAGCGCGCGCCCGTCGCGGCATCGTCCGCGGCAGAGCGCTACTCGCGTCGCGCCCAGACGGGAGACCTCGCCCGGTTGCTGGATGAGGTCGTCACGCAAGGGACCGGCGCATGAGTCCGTCGCCCGGGCGTCGGCGCGTGCTTCCGGCGGCCATGAGCTTCCTCGCGCCGCTCGTGTTGTGCGCACTGGTCTGGCTGCCCGAGATTCGACACTTCTACCTGCCGGTCGAGGACGTGCCACCGGCCGTGGTGGAGACGTTGCGCGGGTCGCCCGCGACCGCGCTGCTGGACGAGCTGACAACCCTGCGTTTCAGCAACCCGGAGTCGCGCGGGTCGGCGCACATTCTTTCTAGCGCTCGCCGCATACTCGCCGGGGAACTGGCGCTCAGGGGTTACGACCCCGTGCCGATTTCGATCCCGTTCGCGCCCGGGGACCTGGAGCGGGGGGCGCCGGCGATACAGCTCAACGTGGCCAGCCTGGTCGCACCGAACCTGCTGCTGGCGGCCTACGAGACCGACGGCGACGAGGCCTGGTTCGACGCAGCGCGCAGCCTCGTCGAGAGCTGGTGCGGCTTCGCGAACGAATCGGTGCTGCCGCGCGGCTTCCTCTGGAACGACCACGCCATCGCCGCCCGGCTGCAGGTGATGCTGCGTTTCTGGCGCATCTACCGCGACCACGCCGACTACGACGCGGCGACGGCCGCAACGCTGATGACCGCCGTCGCCCGCGACATGGGCATGCTGGCGAAGCCCGGCCACTTCACCGCGGGCACCAATCACGGGGTGATGCAGAACCTCGCGCTGCTGCAGGCGGCCACGGCCTGGCCGGACCTGCCGGCGGCCGCGAGCCATGCCGACATGGCGCTCCGCCGCCTGTCGGATCAGATGCCCGTGTTCATCCATGACGAGGGTATCGTCTCGGAGCATTCCGCCGGTTACCACGAATTCGGCCTGGAACTGGTGTCGATCGCGCTGCGGACCCTGACGCTGCGGGGGCAGGCGTTGCCGGACGACTGGCAGGAGCGTCTCGCCCAGGCACGCCGCGTGTACGGGATGCTGCGGCGTCCCGACGGCACGCTGCCGATGTTCGGCGACACCGATCACTACGCCGACGAGCGGGTTCGGATGTCCAGCATCGTCGACGGTGCCGCGAGTCCCCTGACCGGCATCGAGCACTGGTACCGCAGCACGGATACCTGGCTTGCACCGGCGAGCGGTTACCTCGTGGCCTGGCGTGGTGCGCACGACTCGCTGGCCGCCGACGCGAGCCAGCTGGTCGTCACCTGGGCCAGCCTCCCGGGGGCCGCCCACAAGCACGCCGACGAGACGGGCGTCCTGTACTGGGCCGGCGGCACGACATGGTGGACCCACGCCGGGTATTGGCCGTACGGCCAGTCGCTGCGCCGCATGGCTGTCGGCTGGCCCGGCGCCAACGCCGTCTACCGCGCAGACGCGCCCCGGGCGGCAGCGGAACGGACGACGCTCGTCGGCGCCGTGTCACAGGGCGATCTCGTGTTCGTCGACCTGGTGCGCGAGCACTCGACCGGTTACACGGTGCGCCGCCAGGTCGTGCGGAACGCCGACGGGCTGGTGGCCGTGTTCGACGCCGTGACCGACGATGCCGGCGGACCCAGTCGGGCGCACTGGACCGCCGGACCCGGCGTGTCGATTACACCGACAGAACGCGGGTACGTACTTCAGGACGGCGTATCGGCCGCACGCCAGGTGGTGACGGTGACCGGGTCCGAGGGGCTGGCGCAGCGTCAATTGAAAGGGTCCAGGGATCCCTTTTCGGGATGGCTCGTCGTCGACAAGCACATCCGACCGGCAGACAGCCTGGTGCTGGACCTGCCGGGCAGGGGCTGGATGGCCATGGCGTGGCGACCGGACGATGCCGGGAACGCGACGCAGCCGATCACCGCAGACTGGACGGATGCCGATCACTGGCGGCTCGAGGACGGCAACGCATCGCTCGCTCGTCGCGGCGACCAGCTCGTGATGCAGGCGAGCGGTGGTCCGGAGCGCGTGGTGACCATCGAGCGAGGGCGTGACGTGTCCGCGGCGCAGACCGAGGTTGTCCGGCGCCATGCGAGCCTCATCGAAACCTATCCGAAGTTTCGAAGCCTGATACCCTATCGGCACACGGTCACGCTGCTGATCCTGGCGTGTGTCGGCCTGCACCTGCTGGCGCTGGTCGCGGCGGCCCGCTGGATGGCGAATGCCTGGACCACCACGCTGGTGGCCAGCCAGGTGGCGTGGCTTGCGCTCGGCATCTGGGTCCTCGGATTCCACCTGGCCGTGTAGCGCCGGCGAGGTCGGGTGCCCGTTTGAGCGGGTGATGCGGGAACGACGAACACCACGATGACACGAACAGCTAAAGCGCTCTTACTGGCCGTGCTGTGGGCGTTGCCCGGACTTCCCCTCGCAGCGGCGTCCGGGTCGGAGGCCGCGATCGCCGCGCTGGAACCGGGGCAATGGTACGAGTTTCCCGACAGCCACTTGCTGCATGTCATGCCGATGCGCCTGCCGCGTGGCAACCCCGAGCAGCTGATGCGTGGTTACAGCGGCGGAGCCTACGACACGACCAGGAACCGCCTGATCGTCCACGGCGGAGGGCACGCCGGCTATTCCGGCAATGAAGTGTACGTCTTCGACGTGCCCTCGGGTCGCTGGCAGCGGCTGACCGAGCCCAGCTACACGCCGCTGGAAAACGAGCACTCGCCGTACTCGGTGCATACCTACGACCAGCTCGAGTACCTGCCGCGCCAGGACCGGCTGTTCCTGGCCGGCGGGTCGATCTGGAAGAGCGGCCGGGCTGTCCGGGACACGTGGTTGTTCGACTTCGGGTCCGATTCCTGGACCCGCGTGGCCGACATCGTCGGCCGCCGATCGGACGTGTGGGAATACAACATGACCACGGCGTACGATCCGCTCACCGACCGGCTGTTGATGACCGGCTACCACGCCTCGGCGGACTATCACCCCGCCAGCGATACGTGGACGCACCACAACAACACGATGAACCGTCGCCTCGGACAGACGGGCGCCTTCGACCCGGTGCGCAGGAAGTTCGTGACCATCGGACGCGGCCGGGCATTCGTCTACGATGTCGATGCCTCCGGGCGCCTGGGCGATCAGCAGCCCCTCGAGACCACCGGCGCGAACGAGATCGAGCAGCCGGACGCGCCGGGGTTCGAGTACGACCCGGTGTCCGATCGTTTTGTCGCGTGGGCCGCGGGGCCGGCGGTCTACGTGCTGGATCTCGACAGCCGCAGCTGGCAGCGCCTCGCGGCAACCAATTCGGTGGATCCCGGCGATCCCTATGCAAAGAACAACTACCGCGGCACCTTCGGGCGCTTCCGGTACATGCCCGACTACAACGCCTTCATCGTCGCCTGGGACATTGCCCGCAATGTCTATGCGTACAAGCTGGCGTCGGCACCGGGTGAGGCGCAGGCGCGTACCGAGGCACCGACGGTTCCGGACAGCTACTCGCTCGTAACGAACAAAGAGGCGACTCCGCGGTTCGAGCCGACGCCGGCGCCAACGCGCACGCCGGCTCTGACGGCGACAGCGACCGCTGCGCCCGCGCCGCAGCCGCCGGCGGCCGCCAGTGCCCTCGAGACGACCGCCGATGCGACCTGCAGCGAGGCCGACTGGCGGGCGCGGTCGACGGCACCGGAGGTGATCTACTCGAACAACTTCGACACCCGGGCAGACTGGCTCGACAACGTGTTCGATCGCAGGAGCTGCCAGGCTCGGTATGCACCCGGCTGCCGCGCCAATGCCTGGGACACGAAGGTCAAGGCTTCCGGCGGCGGATCGGTGCGCTTCGACGTCCTGTCCAACACGGGCCAGGCGGCGGTGGGCAACGTGGTCATGAACTTCGCGCCGGACCCGGCCGACCAGATCGGGGCGAACGACGAGGTCTGGATCCAGTGGCGCCAGCGCTTCGATCCGTTCGTGATCGAGCACAAGTACAAGCACAAGAAGGGCAACGCGGGCTGGAAGCAGGTGATCCTCGCCCAGGGCAATATGCCCCGCCTGGGGGTCACCGGCCAGGCGTGCAGCGAGGGTCAGATCGTCGTCGTCAACGCCGGGCAGCGCGGCTACGCATCCAGCTACATCGAATGCAAGGCCTACGAGCCCTTCGATACGCACCTGGGCGGCGGCCGCCTGACCCGCCAGAACCTCGGCGTCGACAGCAAGGCGGCCAGCGGCTGCCATTACTGGCCGATGGACGCGGACAAGAGCCGCTGCCTGTTCTACCGCCCGGACCAGTGGATGACGTTCATGATGCACCTCAAGACCGGGTCCCAGGGCTCGGCGAAGAGCAGCGTGAGCAAGAAGCCGAGCAAGCGCGGACTGGTCGGCAGCCTCTACGAGTTGTACATCGGTTACGAGGGCGAACCGATGGTGCTGGCCCATCGCCAGGAGAACCTCGTCATTCCCCGCGGCCAGCGCTGGACGGAGGGCGAGGGGTACAAGGGCGGCTGGAAATCGAGCAACGCTCATCCCGAGGAACGCTTCGTCAAGCTGTGGCTGACCCCCTTCAACACCAAGAAGGACCCGACCGAGTCGCACGAGGACGCTTCCATCTGGTACGACGAAGTCATCGTGTCCCGGTCGCGTATCGCCGATCCCGGTTCATTTGCCGGGTGCGGCGAGGCGGCAACGGGCCCGGCGAAATGATCGTTTGTCGGGCGATGCATTAATTGCATCTCGTAACATTCTGATGATGTTCGGAAAACGCTGCACAACGTAAACCTATACAAAGTGTCGCCTTTGCAAGACAGTTGAAATTCCGATTCACCGGTGGCTTACTGCGACCCCGATTATGTGGAACGGGATCCCGTTTAACAGAAGAAAGTCAAAAAGTTATAGCCGAATCGATTTGTGATCGAGGTCACAAAAGGCCGGTTGCTACTGACTGATGCCTTCTGCATATTGGGGTTCTGAAAACGGCAAACTCATCGAAAGGTGAGGGCGCAAAGCTACCGGTCTAAGGAATTGCGATTCTACGACAGCGGGGTTGCCAGAAAGCGGATTTGGGCATCCGTCCCGCTCGTGGACGAGAGCCCGGGTGCTCTCTCGCCCGTTCTGTACCGACAGCGCATGAATTCCTTGCAGCATCGCGGCAAAACGCACGTGGTGTCGACCGACAGGATATGTCAACTATTGCAAGCATAGGGCAGGACCGCCCTTGAGGATCAGGGTTTGATGCGACTCCAAGCGACATCCGCCATCGTTATCGGAATACTGACCGGCCTGGTGCCGGTCTTTGGCGTTCAGGCCGGGCCGCTGCAGGACATCGCCGCGCTGCAGCCTGGCGAATGGTACGAGTTCCCGAACAGCCGGCTGGACGAAGTGATGCCCGATCCGTTGCCCGCCGGCAACCCGGAGCAGCTGATGCGCGGCTACAGCGGCGGCGCCTACGACACGCTGCGCAACCGCCTGATCGTGCAGGGTGGCGGCCACGCCGGTTACGCGGGCAACGAGGTGTACGTGTTCGACGTGGCGACGGGCCAGTGGGAGCGTCTGAACGAGCCGAGCTACGCGCCCCTGGACAACACGAATTCGCCGTACTCGGTGCACACCTACGACCAGCTGGAATATCTGCCGGAGCAGGACAGGTTCTTCCTCGCCGGTGGTTCCATCTGGGGCAGCGGCAGTGCCGTTGCCGATACCTGGCTGTTCGATTTCAATACGAATACCTGGGAGCGCAAGTCGAACATCATCGGCCAGCGGGCGGATGTGTGGGAATACAACATGACCACCGCCTACGACCCGCTGACCGATCGGCTGCTCATGGCGGGCTACCATTCGTCCGCGGACTACAACGCCGCGACGGACACCTGGACCCACCACAACAACGACATGAACCGCCACCTTGGTCAGACGGGCTCCTTCGATCCCGTCCGGCGCAAGTTCGTTACGATCGGGCGCAACAAGGCCTTCGTCTACACGGTGGACAGCAACGGCCGCCTCAGCGATCAGCAGGTGCTGTCGACGTCCGGCGCCACGGAAATCGAGGAGCCGGACGCTCCGGGACTGCAGTACGATCCCGTGATCGATCGTTTCGTGGCCTGGGCCACGGGATCCGATGTCTACACGCTGAACATGGATACGCTGGTGTGGACACGTCACTCGGCGACCAACAACGTCAACCCGGGTGACCCCTACATCAACGACAACTATCGCGGCACCTTCGGGCGCTTCCGCTACATGCCGGAGTACAACGCGTACGTCGTCGCCTACAGCATCCGCAAGAACGTCTTCGTCTACAAGATGGCCGAGGGCGAGGGTTCGCCGGGGCCGGGGCCGGGCGCCGACGCCGAGGCCGACTGGCAGGCGCGGTCCACCGGTCCGGACGTGATCTACGCCAACAACTTCTCGGACATGTCCGACTGGCTCGACAACGTGTGGGACCAGAGCAGCTGCGACCCGGCCTACCTGCCGGGCTGCCGCGCCAACGCCTACGACGAGTCGGTGTTCAAGTCCGGCGGCGGGTCGGTGCGCTTCGACATCAACTCCAACACGGGGCAGGCGGCCGCCGGCAACGTGGTGATGAACTTCGGCGGCACGAACCCCGCCAACCAGATCGGTCCCAACGACGAGGTCTGGATCCAGTGGCGTCAGCGCTTCGATCCGTTCGTGATCGAGCACGACTACGCTCACACCAGCGGCAATGCCGGCTGGAAGATGGTCATTCTCGCCCAGGGCGACCTGGAGCCCGACGTCATCGGCAACGCCTGCAGCGAGGCGCAGATCGTGGTGGTCAACGCCGGCGAGCGCGACTATGCCTCCAGCTACATCGAGTGCGGCGAGTATGACGCCTTCGAGCAGAGCCTGGGCAGCGGTCGCCTGACCCGCCAGAACGCCCGGGAAAACGGCAGCGGTGAAAAGAACTGCCTGTACTGGCCGACCAGCGGCGACCAGAGCGGTTGCCTGTGGTACGAGCCGAACCAGTGGATGACGTTCATGATGCACCTGCAGACCGGACCGGTGGGTTCGGCGCCGAGCAGCGTGAACAATGCGCCGCAGAAATCGGGCTTCATCAACAGCACCTACGAGCTGTACATCGGCTACGAAGGCGAGCCCCTGCAGCTGGCCCATCGCCAGGAGAACCTGGTCATTCCGCGCGGCCAGCACTGGGACGAGGTCGACGGTTACAGCGGCGGCTGGGGCCCGGCAGACGGTCATCCGGACGCCGAATACGGCAAGCTGTGGCTGACCCCGTTCAACACCCACAAGGACGGCAGCGAGACCCACGAAGACGCGTCGATCTGGTACGACGAGGTGATCGTGTCGCGGTCGCGCATCCCGGACCCGGCCGGTGTCGGTTCCGCGTCCACGCCGCCGAGCGTGTTCCTGTCGGTCTCGCCGGGAACGGTGCAGGCCGGTGGGTCGGCCAACCTGTCCTGGTCCACCAGCAACGCCGATACCTGCACGGCGTCGGGCGACTGGAGCGGTGCCCAGCCCCTGCAGGGCTCGCTGAGCGTCGGCCCGATCGAGGCCGCGTCGACCTTCACGCTGAGCTGCACCAATGAGGACGGCACGACCAACCGCTCGGTGAATGTCTCCGTGGCGCCGGTGAACAGCGGTGAGTTCTTCCTGTACGTCAGCCCGAACGCGGCGCACCCCGATGCCAACGGCAACGGTCTGACCGAGCTGGACGGTTCCGAGATCAGCGGCGACGTCTGGATCTTCACCGGGCCGGAATCGGGGGTGTCGTCCGTCGAGTTCTACCTGGACGATCCGGACGCCAGCGGTTCTCCCGACCAGGTCGAGAGCCGGGCACCGTACGATTTCGCCGGCTCTGCCGAGCGCTTCGATACCACGACGATTGCTGACGGCGCGCACACCATGACGGCCATCGTCAACCACTCCGGTGGCATCGAGTTCCTGACCGCCAGCTTCGTGGTCGACAACGGCGGCGTCATACCGCAGCTGCCGACCGTCGACCTGGACAGCGATTCCGGCACCGTCAGCTACTTCGATACCGCCATCCTGAGCTGGTCGACGACCAACGCCAACAGCTGCACCGCTACCGGTGACTGGAGTGGCAGCAAGTCGACCAGCGGCAGCCAGGTCGTCGGACCGCTGACAGACGACGCCAGTTACACGCTGACCTGCACCGGGCCCGGCGGCAGCGCCAGCGCGACCCGGACGATCTCGGTGATTCCGCCGGTCGCGCCGACTGTGACGCTGGCCGCAGTGCCGTCGTCGGTCGGTTACAACGGCATCACTACGCTGACGTGGTCGTCGACCGACGCCGACAGCTGCACCGGCACCGGTGACTGGTCCGGCAACAAGGCCACCAACGGCAGCCAGAACGTGGGTCCGTTGACCGAGAATTCCACCTTCGGTCTCACCTGCACCGGTCCCGGCGGCACCGATTCGGTGTCGGTCTCCGTCGATGTCGGCCTTCCGGCCCAGCCGGTGGTTCAGGTCCAGGCCACGCCCGGCCTGATCGACTACGGGCAGACCACGCAGATCACCTGGTCTGCCCAGAATGCGTCCAGCTGCGTCGCCAGCGGTGGCTGGTCCGGTCTGCGCACGGTCTCGGGCAGCGAGACCGTTGGACCGCTGACCCAGGACACCAGCTTCGTACTCACCTGCAGCGGCCTCGGTGGCTCGGGTTCCGACGTCGTCAACGTCGTCGTGACCGATCCGCCCGCACCGCTGCTGTTCCTGGTGGCCGATTCCACGGTCATCGAGACCGGCTCCAGCGTCACGCTGTTCTGGTTGTCGGCGAACACCGACAGCTGCTCGGCCAGCGGCGACTGGTCCGGCGCGCAGCCGACCACCGGATCCTTCGAAACCGCGCCGCTGTCCGCAGATGCCGAGTTCACGCTCACGTGTAGCGGGGTTGGCGGGTCGACGTCGCGTACCGTCGACGTCACGGTCAGCGAGCCGGGCGCGCCGACCATCACGTTCTCGGCCAGCGACGGCATCGTCGATTCCGGAGACTCGGTGACGCTGACCTGGTCGACGACCAACACGACGAGTTGTTCGGCGACGAACGACTGGAGCGGCGCCCTGCCGCTGTCCGGTGAGCAGCTGGTCGGACCGCTGGAGAAGGACTCCGAGTTCGGCATAGCCTGCACCGGCCCCGGCGGCGATGTCTCGAGCAGCCTGACGGTCGTCGTGGTGCCCGACGTGGTGCCGACCCTGACGCTGACCGCAGATCGAGACGTCATCAACACCGGTGAGCAGGTCACCCTGACGTGGGAATCCGACGCAACGGAAGTGTGCACGGCCACGGGCGACTGGTCCGGATCGAAGGCGCTCAGCGGCAGCGAGACACTCGGTCCGCTGACCGAGAACGCACAGTTCGCGTTGACCTGCTTCGGCCCCGGCGGCCGTGCGGCACGTATCGTCTCCGTCGTGGTCAACGAAGAAGTCTCCATGCGTTTCGAGGCCGACGTGCGCCACCTCGCGCTCGACACCAACGTCACGCTCATCTGGCAGACCAGTGGTTACCAGAGCTGCCTCGCCGGTGGCTCGTGGAGCGGCAGCAAGCCGCTCAGCGGCACCGCCGTCGTCGGTCCGGTCATCGTGCAGAACCGTTACGACCTGACCTGCAGCGGTGTGGACGGTGACGAGACCCAGAGTGTCACGGTGTCCTTCGTGGACACCGACGAGGATTCGGTGGTCGACGTCTGGGAACTGCAGTTCTTCGGCACCACCGACCGCGACGGCACCGGGGACGCCGACGGCGACGGCCTGAGCGACGGCGACGAGTATCTGGCCGGTACCGATCCGCTGGTGGCCGATACGGACGGCGACGGCGAAAGCGACGGTGACGAGGTGTTCCTCGGCAGCGATCCGCTGGATCCGTCCAGCAGCTGGGAGGCCAACCGGCCCCTGACACCGACGCTGTCCAGCATCGACAACCTGCCGCTCTGGGCCAACATCATCGAGGTCACAGCGCCTTACGTCGATCCGAACGGCGACGCGCTGGACATGTCCGAGTGGGAGATTGCCCGCGATGCCGGTTTCGAAGACATGGTGTTCCGCCGGGAAGTGGCCGACGGTACGCGCGTGACGCTGCCCGCGGGCATCCTCGACCCGGGCCAGGCCTACTGGATCCGGACGCGGTTCTGGGATGCCAGCGGCACGGCGTCGCTGTGGTCGACCGCCGTGCGGATTACCGCCGCCGGCAGCTATCCCAACGATGCTGACGGCAACGGCATTCACGATGCCTACCAGGTGTCCGGTTCGGCCGATACCAACGGCAACGGCATCGACGATGCCAGCGAGGGCATGTGCAACCTGCTCGACGCCGAAGGCGGCAACGTCGTCGGCCTCGATGCCGATCAGGGCACGATCCAGTGCTTCCGGTCGTTGCCGGCCTCGGCCGCGTCGGACACGGGCGATCTCGACCTGGACTACGGGTTCTTCAGCTTCCGTATCGTCGGACTGCCGGTGAATCCGTCCAATCCCGCGACGGTTCGGGTGACGGTGTACCTGCCGGATGAACTCGATCCCGATTCCGGTTGGCTGAGCTACGACGAGACCATCGGACAGACGGTCGACCTGAGCGACCTGGCCACCGTCCAGGGCAACTCGGTGACGCTGACCTTCGTCGACGGCGGCCCGGCCGACCAGGACGGCGTGGTCAACGGCGTGATCGTCGATCCGAGCGGCCCGTCGCTGTCGAAGTCGTCGAACCCCGTGTCGCCTCCGCCGAGCCAGGGCGGTAGCGGCGGCGGTGGCTCCGGCGGCTCGGGTGGCGGTGACGGCGGTGGTGGCGGCGGTGCCGTGGGCATCCTGATGCTGCCCGCCCTGCTGCTGATGGTCGTACGCCGCCGCAGGCGCGTCTTCGCCGGTTGACCCGGCACGGCCTGACGAGCCCCGCGATGCGGGGCTCGTCGGTCCGACCGCAAGCCGCCTGCCCGCACGGCGGCGCCAGCCGGGACGATCTGTCGCCCCGACGTCCGTAAACCCTTGTGGGACTAGCCGCGCAGAGCCGCGGCGATCGTGCGCCGGACCCGGCGCAGGAATTCCAGGGAAGAGTACAGCGCCGGTTCGAACCAGCGCAGGCGTGCGGCCGGAACCGCGCGCTCGTAGCCGTAGCGCTCCAGCCAGTCACCGGCGACGGCTTCGTACTGGCGCTGGCCGGTTGCCGACAGCGCCGTCCGCCACTTGCCGAAGTTGCCACGCATCGGGCTGTCGAGCAGGCTCCTCAGCAGTTCGGCACGCCGTTCAGGCGCCAGCGCGACGCCGGTGAAGCCTTCGAGCCTGGCCAGTTCCCTGTCCGGCTCGGCCAGCAGGTCTTCGTAGCGGACGACGAGCAGCTGTGAGTCGTCGACCGTGGCGGAGAACGCCTCCAGCATCTCGAGATCCGTGGCCCAGCTCCGGGCGCACGCGTACGGCGACTGCTCGCCCCAGTGCATCTTCATGCTCGACAGGGCAACGTCGCGCCCGTCCCGCAAGACGCACAGGTAGCGGGCGTCGCTGCCGAACAGGCGGTCGAGGAGCGGCAGGCAGCGGCTGTAACCGGGATTCTTGTTGCCGACATGGCGCCTGCCCTGGAGTTCGGCAACGCTTTCGAATACGGCGCGCACGAGCGCGGCATAGGTGGGTTCGCGGGCGCGCTCGACCAGCATGTCGGCGGTCACGTCGATGGCCATGTCCTGCGGGTACTTGTCGCGCATGATGGTGAGCATCGTGCAGTTCGCGAGATCGTCGGCGAGGCGGCGGAAATTGCCCACGTCGCTCAGGGGTTCGTACCGGGACAGGCGGCGTGCGAACTCGGGCACGAAGCTGCCCTCCGGGCCCATGCCGTAGTCGAACCACTCGTCCAGCAGTTTGTTGACGAAGGTCGTGCCGCTGCGGGCCGAGCCGAGGACCAGGAGCACCGTGGAAGGTTCAGGGCCCACCGGCGGGTCTCAGACCAGTATTTCCTGGCAGGCGGGGTGGCTCAGAAAACGCGCGGGGCTGGCCGTCGGACCGTAGGCGCCCGACTGGAACACGACGACCAGGTCGCCGACATCGGCGCGGGTCATCTCCATGCGATCGGCCAGCAGGTCCAGCGGCGTGCACAGGGGGCCGACCACCGAGACGCGGTCGCGCTCGTCGTCGCCGAGCCGGTTGCCGATGACGACCGGGTAGTTCTTGCGGATCACCTGGCCGAAATTGCCGGAGGCGGCCAGGTGATGGTGCAAGCCGCCGTCCGTCACCAGGAAGACCTGGCCACGCGACTCCTTCACATCGACGACGCGGCACACGTAGACACCGGCTTCGCCGACCAGGTAGCGGCCGAGTTCGACGGCGACCCGGGAATCGCCCAGGCCGGGCCTGGCCGCGGTCAAGAGACGGTTCAGGTTGTCGCCGACGGCGGCGAGGTCCAGCGGTTGCTCGCCGGGGAAATACGGAATGCCCAGGCCGCCGCCCATGTTGAGCAGCCGCATCGGCGACGGCGCGTCGGCGGCGAGGCGAACGGCCAGGTCCAGCGTGCTGGCCTGCGCCTGTTCGAGCGCCTCGGCCTTCAGGTTCTGGGATCCGGCGTAGATGTGGAAGCCGATGAACTCCAGCGGCAGTGCGCGCAGGCGATCGAGCATGGCCGGTACGCGTTCGGCGTCCACGCCGAACTGCTGTGCGCCACCGCCCATCTTCATGCCGGAGGACTTGAGCTGGAAATCCGGGTTGACGCGAATCGCGACGGGCACCCGCAACCCCTGCTGCGCGCCGATGCGCGCCAGGCGTTCCATCTCGTTTTCCGATTCCAGGTTCACGGTTATGCCCGCCGCGGCGGCGCTGGCCAGTTCGGCATCGGTCTTGCCCGGCCCGGCGAAGCTGATGTGCTCGCGCGCCATACCGGCGTCGACTGCCACGCGCATCTCCGCGCTGGACGCCACATCGAAGCCGTCCACGAGCGGGCGCATGTGGTTGACCACCGCGGGCATGGGATTGGCCTTGATGGCGTAATGCAGCTGAAGATCCGCCGGCAGGTGCTTGCGCAGCTCGCCGACGCGCCGGCTCAAGGCCGCGCGATCGTAGGCGTAGAACGGGGTCTGGCCGACGTACTCGGCCAGACGGTCGACAGGCTGGCCGCCGATGAGCAGCCGGCCGTCCTCGACACCGAAGGCGTCGATCGGAGCGTGTTTCTCGAAGAATATCCTGCTCATCCGGCTGCCTGCTCCGCCGCTTCGGCGAGTTCGGCGGCAAGCTGCTTGCGGTTGATCTTGCCGTTGGGGTTACGGGGCAGGCTGTCGCGCCACAGGATCTGCGACGGAACCATGTAGCCGGCGACCGTCTGGCGAAACGCCGCCAGCAGGGTCTCCGAGTCGGCGTCGGAGCCGTCACGGGGCGTGACGACCAGGGTGATGCTCTGGCCCAGCGTCGGATGCGCAACGCCGATGGCCGAGGCCTCGGCGACCAGGCCACTCGCGTAGGCCACTTCCTCGACTTCGGTCGGACTTACGCGGTAGCCCGAGGTCTTGATCATGTCGTCCCGCCGACCGATGAAATAGAGAAAGCCGTCTTCGTCGGCGCGGACCGTATCGCCGGACCAGACCGCCAGCTCCGGAATCACGATGCCGGCCTGGTGCCCCGGTATCGGCCGAAAGCGCTGGTTCGTGCGCTCGGGATCGTTCCAGTAACCCGCCGACACGAGGGCGCCGCGATGGACCAGTTCGCCGGGCTCGCCCGGCGCGCAGGGACTGCCGTCCTCGCGCAGCACCATCACCTCGGCGTTCGGGATCGCCTTGCCCATCGACTCGGGCCGGTTGTCGAGCTCCGTCGGCGGCAGGTAGGTGGAACGGAAGGCTTCGGTGAGACCGTACATGAGGAACACCTGGGTCGCCGGCAGCGCGTCGCGCAGTTGTCCCAGCGTGGCCGTCGGCATGGCGCCACCGGAATTCGTGATGTAGCGCAGCCGTTTGCTCACCGCTTCGGGCCACGGAAGGGTGGCGAGCTGTGTCCACAGCGGCGGCACGCCGGCAAGCCCCGTGACGTCGAAGCGCTCGGCCGCCCGGATGACGTCCCGCGCCAGCAGATACTCCATGAGCGCAACGCTGGCACCGACATGAAAGGCGGTGGACAGCTGGCTGAAGCCGTAGTCGAAGCTGAGCGGCAGCACGCCGAGCAGGCGGTCGTCGGCGGTGTTCTCGAGATAGCGGGACACGCTGTCGGCGCCGGCCACCACGTTCCGGTGCGTGAGCACGACGCCCTTGGGGTTTCCGGTGCTGCCGGACGTGTAGAGGATCGCCGCCATGTCCGTGTCGATGACGCGATGGTGCTGATCCGGCGGCGTGGATTCGGCCGCCTCCTGCCACGACACGCGGCGCACCGCGGGATCGGCATCGGCTGATGCATCGCCGTCGGTCAGGACGACGACATGCAGGTCATGGCACTCGTCGATGTCGTCGGCGAGCTCCCGATCGCGGGCCGCCGAAGTCACCAGGATCCGGACATTGCAGTCGTTGAGGATGTACGCGACCTGTTTCGGGCGCAGCAGCGGATTCACCGGCACGAACACGCCGCCGGCGCGGGCCGCTCCGAACATGGCGGCCACCGCATCGACGGTCTTGGGCAGGTACACCGCGACGCGCTCCTGGCGGCCGAGGCCCAGTGCGCGAAACGCGGCGGCCCAGCGGTCGATGGCGGCTTGCAGATCGGCGTAGGACAGTTCGCTGTGCTTGTCACACAGCGCGTCCGCGTCCGGTGTTCGCCAGGCGCTTTTCAGGGGCAACTCGTGAAGCAGAGCCGACATGGTCAGGTCCTGTGCAGGTCGTGGTAGGGCGGCGCGATTATACCGTACCCATGGTGGCCCGAAGTGTGAAACGGGTCGTGACTTGCGACCGTGGAAAGCCCGCCCGCGGCGACGGGCGGACAGGCCTCACGAGGCGCGTCGGGCGGCGGCCTCGCGCAGCAGCGACGCCAGGACGTCGGTGCGCCTGTCCCAGCTGTTCTGCCGGCCCACGGATTGCCGGCGCTCGGTCGTTCCGGCCCCGCCGCCGGCGAGACCGGCCTCGATGGCCGCGATCCATTCGTCAGGCGAGTGGGCGATGGCGATGACCTCTGCGAACTCGCGAACGCTGGGCACATCGGCACTGACGACCGGTGGCCCGGCGCTCAGGTACTCGTGCAGCTTCAGCGGGTAGATGCCGCGCGTCCAGACGCTGTCGTCGAGGCGGTAGCACATGGTGTTGACGTCCATGCGGGCGACATAGTCCGGCAGTGCCCCGGGGGGCTTGTGCCCGAGCAGGTGCACGTTGTCGCACGAGCGCAGCCGATCGAGGTGCGCCTTGCCCGACTCGTCGAGGCGGCCGATGCCACCGATGACGACGATCTGCCAGCCGGGTCGCTGCTGCGCCATCGTTGCCAGCAGCCCGAGATCGACCTTCACATTGAGGTTGCCCGTATAGCCGATGCGCGGGCGTCCGATCGACGCGAGGTCCTCCGGCTCGGCGGTGCCCGTGTCGACACCGGCGTAGCGTTCGTAGTCGGCCCCGTTCGGAAGGAAATGCACCGGCCGCTCGGGTCCGAGCCCGTCGAGCTCGTCCTTGATTGCCCGCGAGGAAGCGAGCACCAGGTCGGCGTCGCGGACGAGGCCGGCCTGCTGTTGCGCCAGCGTTTCGTTCCAGCCCGGCGTGGCGCTGTACGTGTCGTAGGCGTGGTACACGAGCAGTTCGGGGCGAAGGCTGTGCATGTACGGTGCGAAGGCCGGATGGAAGACATAGCCGACGAGATGGTCGGTCGTCTCGGTCGCAAGCGCCCGTCGCCAGCGTCGCGCCGTCATCCCGAGCACCAGCTTGTCGGCCGCGGGAACGGCCGGCACACGGAGCATCCACCGGGAGGGGTGGTCGATCAGCACGCCGTCCTGTTCGATCAGCCGGCTGCGCGCAGCCGCGGCCTTCCAGTCGGCGCCATGCCGGTCCCAGATGTTGAACAGCCCTGTGGAATAGACGATGCGGTGTTCGTGCCCCAGCCGCGACAGCAGTTGCTGGCGGTTCATCCAGGGGCCGGACCAGGAATTGGGAGCGAGCGCGACGATGCCGAAGCGTCTCTCCGGTGCATCGGCGCCGGGTGCGCGGCGCGAATTGTCTGGTAGGCTGGTCACCGGATTTGACGGAGTATATCAGAGTCTTGTCGCGTTCCATCGAAAGCTCGCCGGTCGCTGCGCGCCTGTTCGTCGTCGGTACTCCGCGCTCGGGTACGACGTTGTTACAGAGCATGCTTGCCGCCCATCCCGACATCCACTCGCTGCCGGAAACGCACTTCTTCGCACGCAGCGTGCCGCGCGGTCGCGTGAAACGTGCCCTGGGCCTCGTGGGCCAGGAACAGCGCGCCTTCGCCCGCGAGCGGCTCGCCGATCTCGGCTGCAGTGACCAGGGCGGCTGGCGCTTCGCGTCCTGGGCCCGGGCGTTTCAGCGCCACCTCGATCGGCAGACCGTGCAGGAAGGCAAACGGGTCTGGCTGGAAAAGACCCCGCAGCACCTGCACCGCATCGACTGGATATCGGCAACGATCGACAGTCCGCGTTTCGTGCATATGCTTCGCAACGGGCAGGATGTGGTCGCGTCGATGTACGAGGTTACCCACAAGCACCCAGACGTCTGGGGCGGTGCTCGCAGCATCGGAGCTTGCGTCGAACGCTGGCTCGGCGACGTTGCCCTGAGCCTGGCCTATCGCGGCCAGGCCGGTCACCTGCTCGTCAGCTACGAGCGCCTGGTCGCCGACCCCGCTGCGGTGTTGACGGCCATCTGCGACCTGGCCCGTTTGCCCTACAGCGAGGCGATGATCGCCGGCTACCGCGAGGCGTACCGCGAGCGCGTGGCCGAAGCCGGGGCGGAATGGACGGCGGGCGTCGACGGCAAGCTCGCCGCGCCGTCGTCCAGGAAATTCGACGTCGTGCTGGACGAGGCGCAGCGTCGACAGGTGACGGCAGCCATCGAGGACGCCGGATACGCGGATATCGCGACCCTGGTCTAGCCCGATTCCCCGGCGGTGCGCTCCGGGCGGGCTGCCCGGGGCGATGCGTCCGGCGCGCTCTGTCGGAAGTGCTCGAGCACACCGCGGGCGGTGTCTTCCCATCGCCAGCTGGCGGCGACGCGGCGGTTGGTGTCGGCGATGGGTTCGAGATCCAGTCCGGGTACGGCCTCCATGGCGCGTGTGAGCGCGTTCACGTTGCCCGCCGGGTAGACGAGGTTCCGGCCGGAGGCGAGGACCGGTCCGATGCAGCCGATGTCCGGACCGATGACCAGTCGACCGAAGGTCATGCCCAGCACCGCCACGCCGGAGTTCAGGCCGCGCTTGTGGCCCAGCACCAGCGCATCCGAGGCGTTGAGAAAATACTGCACGTCTTTCTTGGGTACGCTGTTCAGCACGGCCAGCTTGTTGCGGCTCAGCCGTTCGATGCCGGTGAGCTTCAGGTTGTCCAGGCGGCCCTGCCAGCCCGAGTCGCGTTTGTACTGACCGGCGATGATCAGGAACTTGCCGGGTACGTCGGCCTGGTCGAAGGCGGTCAGCACCGAGTCGAGCCCCTTGTAGCCGCGGATGGCGCCGAAATGCAGGTAGACGACGGCATCGCGGGGAATGCCCAGGCGGTCGCGGCTGGACTCACGCGTCGCCGTGTTCGCGTAGCTCAGATAGTGGCCGTGGGGATGGACGATTTCGGCGGTGGAGCCGGGAAGCTCGTAGCGTTCCGCCAGCAGTTTCTGCGAGCAGTCGCAATGGTGGACGATCAGGTCGGCGCGCTCGATCACGCCGCGATAGGCGCGCTCGTCCGGGTCGCTCTTCCGGTACTCGTGGGGGTTCAGGTTGTGAAGAGTCCACGCCAGTCGCGCGCCGCCCTGTCGACTGCGGTCCAGCCGGTCGAGAAAAACGTCCACGCGGCGATCCACGGGTCCGTCGGAGTAGCCTCTGTACTGGTCCTCCGGCCACTGCAGATGGACGATGTCCGGGCTCAGGTCCGATTCGAACAGGTTCTCCGGTCCGTAGACGACCTGAGCGCCCAGGCCCTGGTAGGCGCGCCCGAGTTCGCGCACGTAGATGTTGCCGACGATACGGTGCGGGATCAGTACGAGGGGGCTCGTTGAACGGCTCATGGGTTCCTGGGCAGTCGATTGAAGGGGGGTTGGGCGCAAGGCGTTCTTGCGTGACCCGGCGGGGCCACGCAGATCGCGAGTATAGCGGCAAAGGACCGTGCTGGCACCGGCGGGCTGTCGAAGCCCGCCGGTTGCCCGTTCGAGGAACCTACGGCCCGTAGTCGATCATGGCATCGGTCATGGACCGGTGCTGCGCATCGATCCACTCGGCGGAGCGGGCGATGTTGCTGATGCGGACCTCGTCGAGCATGCCGTCGAGGTAGGCGGCGCCGCCGCTGCGACGGCCGATGGACAGGGCGATGGAACCG
>JAAUYH010131487.1_pt1 | contig 23057 bp, 15 predicted proteins | sample 7278061 | NCBI WGS metagenome assembly JAAUYH01 (sample SAMN14350203, study PRJNA611818) | marine sediment metagenome | isolation source: surface marine sediment (0.6m) | place: French Polynesia: Moorea | collected 2018-08 | reverse complement strand
TAGGACAGAGAGATTAAATCAGTTACTTCTTTGTATTTTATTGCGTCACAAAAGAGGTTGAATATAGAAAAATTTATTAAATTAGCGTTATCCTTTAATATAGTACTTAATAGTAGACCTTACAAAGATTTATCTGTGTCTATTTGAAAATGTATAATGTTACACTAAATAAACATAATCTAAAGTGTAAGGGAAATATTCGAATCTTTACGTTTCATCAAATCCGTCGATTAAAGGAAAATCTGCTCATCACTTTTTCGTTTCTGTTATGATTCATTCGAATACAAACTATTTCAATCCGTATACCCATAAAACGATAATATGTGCACAAAGCCGAAAAATCTTTTTTGATAGCGCTATTATTGTAGGTATAATAAAAAATAGAAGAAATCGTATGTTCGATGGAGAGGGCCTTCTGTTCATAAGAAAAAGCAGACGAAGAGATCTGTTTCGCAATTTTTCATCATAACTGCATACCGCAATGCGGCCTATATGATTTCCAGTCAGTTAACAACTTTGAGAGTGAGAAATTGAGCAGTTTAGGAAGAACACGGCATGGTAGACGGAGAGATTTCATGAGTTGATGGTGAAAAATCCCGAGGAAAAGACTCCGGAATTCGAGTATCTGAATTTCCTGAAACAACAGACAAGGATATACAGAGTTACATACATTAGCTTCGAGAATGTCGATCGGATACGAGTAGTTATGGGAGAAGTGAGCAAGTAAGATTTCTCGACACTGGGTTTGAAGAATACAGAAGGGTTAGTACCTGCAATGGGTGCTTTAATCATGAAGGAAAGAACACATACGACTGTAAATAAAAATCCTTGGACCGTTTATGAACCGCAACTAAATTCTCTGTCAGAGAACCGTTTATGACCGTTCATAAGTTTCGCTGGTAGAACCGGAAACGCACCGTATCCGTACTCTATTTGATTATGAGCTCATCAGGCAGACCGATCCAGATACGGTCGCGCAATCGTCCGATTTCAGTCCCCATGTCGAACGCAAAACACTCTGAAAATCCAGTTCTCTGGAATGAAGCTCGAGCTTAAAGCGTTTACACAAAATAGATCTGTCCAACAACATGCAGGAACCCACTGCACACAACAATTACTTGAGTCCTACGAACTACTGGCACCACCGCAACGACGCACCTTATTCATCTTCTGCTGCAACACCCGACAGCGATGCCACATCGAAAAGCTGCTTTGTTCTTTACATTCGCCCTTATCACAAGTGAATACGTCACATACACCACAGTATATTTAGTTTTCTTCCCACTGCAATTCTGAGCATTTTTCACGTTCCATAACGAGCAGTGCTGATAGCCTGTAGCTTTCACGGTGCAGTCGCCACCCACTACTAGCCGCAATTTCTGACCGTCCTTGCAATTAAACCATTTTAGTCTTTAGCCTTTTCTCTTGTCCAGTTCTGCAAACAGTTTCTTTGTCTCTTCTTCACTTGGTATAGGAAACGGTCCATGGGAGTGGCGGAAGAGAATTGGAGTCCAAAGAGTCGGCTAAGCGGCGAGAACGCACCAAAGACATTGTTGATTTGGTTTGAAAAGCATTGAAAGGCAGAATTTATGTAGAGCTGTCACTTGCTTTTTCTCCAAATATAACTTCATACGACATTTAGTTTCTCGCGAAGTGTAACCAAGCAGGAACAGCAAAAAACATAGGAAGTTTCTTTATGCCGATAACGTTGATTCTGGAACGTTGTAATTTGTAACAAATGAAAGCTGCTCAGAAAGGGACCGTATTACGATGATTTCTTCCAGAGTTCGGCTTCACAGAAATGAACGGTAGTCTGTTAAGATAAGTTTGATAGCCGAGAAAACTCCTTCACTAGCAGAAGATGATACTGGCTTAGCCAGAACACTTGCTGCAATTGAATACGCAGCGGGATGATGGCGCTTTCTATCATACCAGAACCTGATTACAGAATAAGTAATCTTCTAAAAAATTTCACCATCTTCTTTGATGTGGCTCGGATTCATTTAATTGTATATTGCCACTTCATCATCTTCTGTGTTGTGAGTTGGTTCTGAATCGGCTAATTCCAGAAGACTAAGTACTATTTTATTTCCTTTGATAGATGGCCTCGGCAACTGAATACTTGGACCATTCTGTATGGGTGCATTACCTGTCAACCCATGCTGTGAGTCAATGTCAATGGAGTCGTCGCTAAACATCGCAGGAGTATGTGATGTAGTAGATACCTTTCCAAGCGTAAGTTTTCGAGTGTTCTCTTCTGCTTTGACACGCATAATTCGTCAAGTCAAAATACCTGACACAAACTCCATCCCGCGGGATAGAGGATTAAGATAGCACCCTACTAGCAACAATGGATGTACTTTCAACTTCACTTGCAAGGATTGCGCTTATTTTCGGCACATAAGTTTCGAATATATGCTTGGTAGGGCCATTCTTGACTCGTTCTCCAGCTAAACTTCACCTCCGTTCGCAACTGAGTTATGTTGTCGCATCGCTTTGTACAGCATCGGTAGCGCGATATGCATAATTGACCTAGAAGAAACTTCAAAACGGTTCAAGAATTCCATAATGATACTGAATGCGTTATAAACGGCCTCCATAGCGGAATATCCAACGATGTTACCGTCGGTATCTGTTTTAGCTTTAAAACTTTGAAATGAAGCGGTTGATTGTGGACGGTTTCGGGACTCTAATACACCTTTCACACTCGATGAAGATTATACAAAAGCGCTCGGCACCCTTGTAATGAGTCTCGAAGCGTGTTTCGACTTCTTTAAGAGGTTTCATCCGTCTGGAACGTACTGATTCCATCCTCATCTTTTTGCATCTTCTACAAGTCTTCTCATAGCCCTGAAATCTGCCTCTACGACTTGAAGCATATTGTCGCGATGGAAATTGGCAAAAGATTGCTTCATTGCATTGTTCAGAAAATGGGCCAGATATCCCAACCAACATTCATCTGAAGTACGCTGGTCTGAACTTACTGATGCATGAGCTGCTTGCGGTATAACAGCTGCGCACAATTCTTGAAGGAAAGGTCCAAATATGAATGGAAATTCAGCAGCAAGGCTACTTCTAGTTGTTCCCGGATGTTAGTTGCATTAGCCACATCAGGTCCTTCAACTAATACCAACGACTTGCTTGGTATTTGAAATCTTGGTTCTTCGCATGCTCGCGTGTAATTCTTACGGATTTAATGTGCTGTGAAGTAGTGATGATGTCTTCCATTTGCTTTCAGGTGAACTCCATCAACAGAAACAGATACATCTCCTTTATTTTTCAGACTCCAATTTGCCATTTCCTCTACGAATTGAGAGCGAAATGAGCGAACCAGTTCATTCACAGTGGCCGAAACAGACGTTTTCCCAGGTAAACAAGCTCTGGGATCCACTTTTTCGTGGATAGGGACTGTTTGTTCTAACTCAAACAAAGATTTGGCGAATTCTTTCATTGCTTTGTGTCCATCACAAAATGACAGTCGGCGTAAGTAAGAGTGACTGCTAATGCCGCTGATTTTGCGATACTGACCTTTGCAGCACGTGTTAGCATGCCCGAAAAGCATGAAGATGTAGTTCCTTTTGCCGTATGCAACTTCATGTGACGGTCTAACTTTGAAGTTCCTCCACGAACGGTCAGAAAGGCAAACACTGACTTGTCGGCGGTGCAGCCACCATTTTCGATGTATCGGCAAATCAGCCATCCTGCAGATCGTGTCGTGTGAAGATGATACAGAACGAAGAACTGTTGAAAATTCTAGGACCGCAATAGAGCAGTTTTGTTGAATGTTTCGAATTCAATAAGTTCAAATGCGCATTCTTGTTTCTTCAGCAGTTCTCCCACAATTTTCACGGTATCCTCTCTACTTTCCAGTAATCTTCTGGAACCTGGCGAAATAATGTTGAACAAACGGGCCTATTCGAAGTAGAGAAGGTTTTCGTGTTCGATTGGTAGAGTTCAAATAGATCAATCACTCAACTGAACGAATATCGGACCGGACCGTAGTGGTGTACAATGCATGTACAAACTGTTCACGTTCACTTTCAACACAAAAAATTTCCGTTTAGCACGCGTTTATTTCTTAAAATTTTCGAGTCAGTCCATTCGCAATTTAAAATATTATTTTCGGTTCAGTCCGGAAATAGTCTCAAACCGTCATGTAGCACCTCTAATGAGTAGTTGAAGTAAACTAATCACGTTTTGACACAACTTCTACTGTGTATTGCCAAATTGTTTCACAGATATTGGCATTGTAATAGGAAACTCCAGGAGCTTGGGCATTTAATGAGACAATCAAATGTTCTGCATATCATGTTACAATCCTCAATCACTAACTTTTTTATTTCCAAACAGGTCCACTGAAGATCCTCTGCAGCATAGCTCTCAAGATCTACCTTCGATGACCGGGAGATGAAAAAGATGATAATGCCTTCTACAAAGCAGTGAAATACAAAATATTGAGTTTCGGTCTAGCGATAGCACTGGGAAAGTTCACCTCGCAAAAAAGTAACGTGCATGATCCGAATAATTTCGCCTCAATTTTGGTTGTTAGAAGCCCCAATTTAATAATGTAGTTATTGTCGATTTCAGACGTTCTCAGATTATTCGGTTTATCGAATTTTCGATTTATCCTTTTCCAAGAGTCTATAAACGTGGGAATTAGCATAGCCTCGATCAGCTATTACTAATTAATACGAACTTCATTGTAGGTTCAGTCCATTTCTAAAAATTGAGGTATGAGATAACAAACCATTTGGCCACTCGCCTTTAGCAGAATAAATTTTGTTACACTTAATTCTATTACGAGCTGGTACTCTGCGCTATTCAGTTTATGACGTCGTCAAGCCGTTTCTATTACTAAATCCCTCTTTGACTGTACAATCAGGCCAAACAACTGAGAAGTAGGATTGCTAGATTGTTCATCTATTAGTCTCTCATTCTAAGAAAACCTTTCGCAGAATGTTTGCAGAATTAAAAGTGTTTGAAGGGATTTTCATATAGCGTTCAATCTACTTATTTTCGTCTACTTGTATGCTTGTAAAGTTTGTCCGGCCAATTCATACAGTTCAAGGAACCCCTCTCTTCTGTACAAGTGTCTCATTTTGTACCATATGGGAATATATCTTCTAAATGAAGCCGAATAAAATCACATGTCCTAGAAGACACAGTAAAGCAGCTGAATATCTCCGATAGATTGGTAAAGTCGCCAAGAAATGTTCATGATACAAAAATTTCGAACAAAGAAGTACCCATTTATGAGCGGAGAGAAAAGATTATGCAATCAAGAAACGACAATCGGAGAAATAGCATTGCATATCAATTAAATGGACATCTATTACACATGACTCGTAAGACATCTTTCGTTTAATGTTATCGGCGTAAAATACAATTTTCGTAATTTTTAATTTCTAGCACTCTTAGATGTGACAATATGTAGTATAATTTAACAAGATGACATTTCGTAACTGTACCGGTACCGTAAACTTCTGAGGGGTAGACGATGTAGTAAATTAGAAGCCACAGCGTTTATTCTGATCAATGAAAGCGAAAAGAAAGCTATGAAGTGAAATGCATCAAGCTCAGTCACGAAGCCCAAAAATTGCTTAGGAATCCTGAATGTAAAACTGTAATTGTGGCGGTTTCGCCAAAAATTTACGTATCCGATTGGCTCGATTGCTGAACAAATAAAATAGTTCTGAGTTGAACTGTGATTCGCGGTTTCTTCGTTATATGGAATATGCATCATTTTTTGAAGTGATGCCGAAGCTCTTTGTAGAGAATCTCGTTACTCACAGTCGAATAGTTGTTGATACAGAAGTGAATAGAGAAATTATTGTGGAGAATGCAAATGTTGGAGGTGTGAAGCGTATCTCGGATCTCATCGATGAAGAGAAACGGAACGTGCCGAAGGTGTTTCTGGAGTCGGTGATTCGGACCTCGGTTACATACACGGAGCAAGTGTGGTGCTTGACGATAGTGGCGCTTGACGTCGTGTACAGTATACGTTTAAAGGACAAGGATGGATCCTGTACGGGTTCGGCTCATAAGAGATAGAACTAAGTGTGAAGGTCACCCAAGTGATATTGCTTTCCATACTTCGATTCGATTCTTCGTATTCTTTGTTGTTCAGGTAAATAACAGCCACGCCTCGCGTAAAGCCACGAATGTCAAGAACACTGGTTGGGTTCCTAGTAGCGTCTAGTTCATCAGCAATGAGCTGTACTCAACTACCGTTACTGGCATTCACAGCCAATGCAAATCCTGGTCCCCTGCCACTATCAATGCACAACAATCCCTTCCCTTGTTAGCAGTAAATACAGTATAACTGTACGTTTCAACAGAGAGAAATTTCAGTTGATTTCAATCAATTACAGTTAAGATTTCGTATAATCTTGCAGTACTGTACAGTATCAGCTTGGCCTGAACCGAATCGTCTGCCTTGATAAGCCGACGTTTCTTATCGTGTAGCTGGCATCTCTTGTGTTTTTCGAGCGCCCGATCCATTCGGTATCAACAAAAATGGATGCGTTTGATTATGCGGAGCATCCTCATCGTCGTTTCAATCCGCTAAGTGGCCGATGGGTCCTCTGCTCTCCCCATCGTGCGAAACGACCGTGGCAAGGTGCCGTGGAGGATCTGCCTCCGGACACACGTCCCGAGTACGATCCCAAGGATTATCTCGGACCCGGCAATTTCCGTGTGAATGGTACGAAGCAAAATCCCAAGTACGAACACACGTTCGTGTTCGACAATGACTTTATGGCACTTCTGCCTGATACCCCCAAAGGCGAGGTTGGCGACTTGAAAGCGAAGGACTTGCTCGTCGCTCGGAGCGTGACCGGACGTTGTCGAGTTGTATGTTTCCATCCCGCCTTGAATCGCACCATTGCTGAAATGCGTGTCGACGAAATCCGTCATGTCGTCGATGCATGGACCGCGGAATATGCCGAGTTGGCCAAGGCGCCGTACATCAGTCATGTTCAGATATTCGAGAACAAGGGTTCCATGATGGGTTGTTCGAATCCGCATCCGCACGGACAGATTTGGGCGAGTGGATTCGTTCCCGATGAACCGCGTATTGCATTGGAGAACCTGGAGAAGTATCACAAGGAGAAAGGCACGCACATGTTGGAGGATTACGCCAAGCTCGAGGCGGAAGCGAAGGAGCGAATCGTCTGCGAGAATGACTCGTTCCTTGCGGTTGTCCCATTCTGGGCTATTTGGCCGTTCGAGGTCATGGTTTTCACGCGAACTCGAGTTCCATCTTTGCTCAACTTTGATGACAAACTGAAAGATGACCTCGCAGATATCTACCGAAAGGTGACATGCCGATACGACAATTTGTTTACTACCTTGTTCCCGTATTCGATGGGCATTCATCAAGCGCCCACCGAAGACATCGACCCATCCGAGCATCCTTACTCCCATTTTAGGATGCACTTTTATCCTCCTCTTTTGCGTTCGGCTACTGTGAGAAAGTTCATGGTTGGGTTCGAACTCCTCGGTGAAGCGCAACGTGATCTCACCGCGGAACAGGCAGCAGCTCGTCTTCAGAAGTTGTCTGAAGTCCATTTTAACGATGAGAAGAAGTGAGGCGTCTAGCTAACAAGTAGTAAAAACCATGCTGATTGATAAACTTTTACATTTCTTTATTGTTCCTCCTGACTACTCGCGACGCAATATTACACACACGAACTCTAACAATCACAAGCATGTACAAACTGGGACGAGGTTAAAGATATGCCGTGCGTCAGCCAGACATTTACTTATCACTGTCACAGACGGTGAAAACACGAAATCGAACGCGATATGTCACATACCACTAGTATCTATCTCAAACATAAGACAATATCAACCACTCTTCACATACCACCGCGGAGACGAAGCACCAGATGCAGCGTCGATTCCTTCTGAATATTGTAGTCCGATAGAGTACGACCATCTTCAAGTTGTTTTCCGGCAAAGATGAGACGTTGCTGGTCCGGCGGAATTCCCTCCTTGTCCTGAATCTTTGACTTCACGTTCTCGATAGTATCTGAAGATTCAACCTCGAGCGTAATAGTCTTGCCTGTCAGTGTTTTCACGAAGATTTGCATTCCACCACGTAGGCGAAGCACCAGATGCAGCGTCGACTCTTTCTGAATGTTGTAGTCCGATAGAGTACGGCCATCTTCGAGTTGTTTTCCGGCAAAAATCAGACGCTGCTGGTCCGGCGGGATTCCCTCCTTGTCCTGAATCTTTGACTTAACATTCTCAATAGTATCCGAAGATTCGACTTCGAGTGTAATCGTCTTGCCTGTCAATGTCTTCACAAAGATTTGCATTCCTCCACGTAACCGAAGCACCAAGTGCAGCGTCGATTCCTTCTGAATGTTATAATCCGACAAGGTTCGACCGTCTTCAAGCTGTTTTCCGGCAAAAATGAGGCGTTGCTGGTCCGGTGGGATTCCCTCCTTGTCTTGAATTTTCGACTTCACATTTTCGATGGTGTCCGAGGATTCAACCTCCAGCGTAATCGTCTTGCCTGTCAGCGTCTTCACAAAGATTTGCATGCCACCACGCAAGCGGAGCACCAGATGCAGAGTTGATTCCTTTTGAATGTTGTAGTCCGATAATGTGCGGCCGTCTTCAAGCTGCTTGCCGGCGAAGATGAGGCGTTGCTGGTCCGGCGGGATTCCCTCCTTGTCTTGAATTTTAGACTTGACGTTCTCAATTGTATCAGAGGACTCCACTTCCAGCGTGATAGTCTTCCCCGTCAGAGTCTTGACGAAAATTTGCATACCACCACGGAGGCGAAGCACAAGATGAAGCGTCGACTCCTTTTGGATGTTGTAGTCGGACAGAGTACGGCCATCTTCGAGCTGTTTGCCAGCGAAGATGAGGCGCTGCTGGTCCGGCGGAATTCCTTCCTTGTCTTGAATCTTCGACTTCACATTCTCAATCGTGTCAGAAGACTCCACTTCCAGAGTGATGGTCTTGCCGGTGAGGGTCTTGACAAAAATCTGCATGATGGAGAAGGTTGTGGCGTAGTGTCTCGTGGGGTGTTGGTTGGGGTGAGTCAAGTTAATGGGTGTCCGACGTAGGAGGGCGTGCTGAAATACAAATTGATAAGCGCAAGAATTGCATGAAATACAATTCCAGAACGTGCGAGATATTTCTGGAAGCAGATTCTGGAAGGTTTGGAAAAACTGAATTTGAAAACTGGAATTCCGAGAGGAAAATTAACTTGAAATTAACAGTACCCTGCCATTGCCTTGGAAAACAGAAATTCACAGCCCGAATGCCAGGTGTGTGTCTACCCTGAGATAATGGTACAGCTGCCCGGGACACCCTGAATTGACGAGCGGGACACCTAGGCAACGAACATGCAACCCAGAAGAACTGGCTGTTCGTTTGAATGCTAGTGAGCCCACGTCGGGCTTACTTCATATCCGGGGAAGCCACTTCGTCTTCTCTTCGGGTAGCAATGCCGGTGCTTAACGCGTTCAGTCGTGTTCCAGTCGACCGCAGTGCGTTGACAGCCAAGCTGAATCACCTCATTCGCCTATCGAAGAAAAGCATCGGTCTCGTGGCCGAAGATTTCGGCACTCGAGATGCCCCGTCTCTACTCGACCGGTCGATTGTCGACGGGTTGGTCAATTTCGACCATGTGACCGAAAGGAAGAGCGTTCTTGTAGTGGTCACCGGTTTACAACGTGCGAGTTGCCTCGAACTGTTCATTTCGAAAATCGCACCTACCGTTAATGTCGTTATCGCAAAAGACTCTATCACCTCGTTCTTGAAAGACGAGAATGTAGGTGTAGTCATCGCGAGAGCTAGCATTGTGGAGGAGTCTCTAGACAACGGCACGTTCACCTTGGAGGATACGAGTCTCCTCGTGTTTGATGAAGCACAAAATGCGACGAATGATGCGTCCCCAATCCCTGTTATCATGCGGAACCACTTTAAGAAACTAAACCCCAGAACACAGCCGCGCGTGTTTGCCATTGTGAGTCAACCGAGTAGATGCCATCTTGGAGCGATTTCTCGATTGCTTCACGTCGACTTCCCTGCTCCCCAAGTGAACAATGTGAGATTCCGTCTCAAACCGTCACACGTCGATAACCGATACCCGTTTAGGTTGCAGTTTTTCGATGTCACTGGTGGTCCTGCTTCTTACGACGGAGGAGAAGCTGCGTCCGGACTTGGATTTGTGGCCGGTGAACTCGGTGCACCCGCGGCAGTCATTTATCAAAACTGGTTCAGTAGTAGTGGGAATCGCCAGCAACATCGAATCATGCTCGATACATTTGCGAAAAATGAAGGGCGGTTACTAGTTTGTCTATCGCACAAGGCCAACGTATTTCTCGGCATTATTTGCCAGGAGCTCAAGAAGCTGCGAGACAAGATGTCAGCAATCGTCTTTGTCGAAGCTCCCATTATTGCTGTGACACTCCAACTGTTGATGACCACTATCCCTAGGTATAACATCTTGAAGATCAAGGTTGTTCTGGGTGAGAACTTCTTCGCTGAAAGTATCGGCGATGAGGGCCGTACCATTCAGATTCGAGATATAGACTCGGAGCGTGAGTCCATCAATGGCTTCTCTACTGGTCAGGTCAATGTGCTTATTATTGCAAGCAAGAATATGAAGTCGATAACAGATAATTATGTGATTCCATCGTCTCCTCTGATCATTGATTTTGATGCGAGTGTGTCGAATGATTTGAACGAGGCCCTCTCTGCTAGCTACATTGAAAGGGGAGAAGAATCTCGTCTGGTTGTTTTTCGCTTGAAAAAAGAGACTCGCAGTCATCATTATCGGGGGAGTCGTGAGAGGAGGAAGCGCAAACGAGAGGAGTTTGAAACAGCCACTCCTCCCGAAAAGGATTTATCTGGCAAACCATCTAATGAAACTGCAAGTCCAGAACCGGTATCCAAATCATCTCCGAAAGAGCACCGAAAGGAGAAGAGACAAAAACGCTCGGACGAACCCAAAGTGTTGGCTCCATTGTATCAGAAAGCTGCCAGAGCGCTTATTGGCCCGTCTGGCGTTGAAGACGAAGTGTCCCATCTCTATGCCATGCTACTTCCTTCTGAGAAAACCGTTTTTGACCCATTTTCTCGCAACATTGCTCGTCCTCGTTCCCATTTCGGTGTGGTTCTATCTGAGAAGCTCGAGGATGATGACCTCACGCTAGACATGCGAAACTTTGGATACGTCACCAAAGCATCTGCTAAGAACGTAGAACTGGCGTATCTCGGACCACTCAGTCTTGCAACAGAGACTTTGGCGCTTATCCGCGAGTACATGGCAGAACTTTTCTCAAACCTTTTCGGCGAAAGGATTCCAAAACAAAGTTTCAATTGGGGCGTTAGCAAAATTGAGAAGGAAGGTTACACGCGAGACTTCCTATTCAACTATCTTGTTGTGCCTTTGATATCAGATAATGTGAAGAGTTGTTTGGAAGAGGGGAATGCCCTTGGAACGATAGCTTTCGGGAAGATGGCGATGCTTCGGATGGAGAAGCGTTCGATTGGTCATCATCCCCCGGAAACATTTGAGAAAATGTCGGCCCACATTGACGAATTGGAAGGTAACGTGATCTGTGGTGCGAAGGGCTTCCTTCCGGCTATTGCGGGATATGCGCAACACTCGAAGAGCCCAATGTCCGAATTCTTGTTCTCGAAGCGGTTTCCCTTGAAAAAGGACGGCTCGTTTGTCGACAACAACGACGAGGACATTCGCAATCTCGTTGACGCCTATGAAATACCTGATGAGGACGGCATTGCTGAACCGTGTGGAATTTTTCCGAAGCGAGTGGACCCTCACACGAACAAGTCGCAGAAATACAGCCCGAAGAGCAATCGGGCTAGTAAACGCGCTTACTGGTTCGGGAGCATCAACAGCAATTGGGTCCGGTATGTTCTTCATTCCATGGAGGAACACGTTGTGTCTCTTCATCAGCCAATGCTCTTAACCACGGTTCCGCAAATAATGACAATGGACATGTTTTGCGATCTGCTGACGGGCACGCCGTTGAGAACGGTCGTCTGCGAGTTGGTCGAGAAATGTGTGAGTGCAAAGATAGAGCCATGGAAATTCTTGAGAGTTCCCGAAACGATGCGAGTTCACCCTGTTCTTTCCGTCGAAATGCTGTACTTACCTTGCTTGCTGATGAACTTGGAACGCCATGTTTTGCTATGCGAACTTCGCAAACTGTTGCGGAAATTCAATCATGTGAACATTCCGCTTGGATTGATACGAGAAGCAGTGACGTCGTTTTCAGTGAGTCGAAATGTGAATTACGAGCGCTTGGAGTTGCTCGGAGATGCCGTACTTGACTTGTCAGCGACGGTCCACATTTATGCCGAAAATTCCCAAGTCCGCGAAGGAGAGATGCATAATTTCAGAAAGGACTTGGTCTGTAACGAAAAACTTGGGGTAATTGCGGAGAAGGAGAAATTGGTCAAGTACTTGAACTTCAAGCAACGAATCGTGAAGGAGTGGGTACCGCCTGGGGCGCATCGCGAAGGAACGTGTGTTATCTTAAATGAAAAATCGCTAGCGGATGTCACAGAGGCTTTGTGTGGAGCGATGTACTTGTCGGGATATTTCCAGGAAGAGATGAAGACTGGTGAACAAGATTGCAATGTCCATTCAGTGACTCGAGGCTCGTTATGTCCGAAACGTGTTGTTCGAGCTTACAAAGTGGGTGCTCAATTCCTAGAAGGTATTGGAGTATTTGAAAGTGCAGAACCTTCACAATTGGCAATGTTGCGATCTACGATTTGCACACTGAGAGGGAACAGCACAACAGCGGCGAGAACATTTCCAAAAAATGACTCACGAGTAGAGAAAAATTGGGAGCAAGTGGGGAGGCCGATGGAGGAGAAACTGCAATATAAATTTAAGAATCGAGAACTGCTGTTTTTGGCGTGTACGCACAAGTCTTACGCAAGGTCAATCAACAGGGACTATTGGGATGCCGGATTTCAGAGGTTAGAATTTTTAGGAGATGCTATCGCAGGTTTTATTGTTATCGCAAACTTGTACAACATGTTCGAAGAACTTGGACCCGGTGCACTCACCGAGTTGAAAGGTCTATGTGTGAGTAACGAGACATTCGCTCGTATAACTGTCAAACACAAACTAGACAATTATTTCTACATTGAATCGGGTCACCTCAAACATGAGATAGCCAACTTCAAGGCAGCAATCGATCCACACCAATCGCACAGATTCGGCGACAATGTCACGGAAATCGGCGCACCGAAAGCGTTGGGTGATTTGTTTGAAGCGTTGATTGGTGCAGTGTTCGTAGATTCAGGCATGGAGTCGGCTTGGAATGTGGCGATGCATTTGATGAAGGAGACTTTGGAAGAGAAAGCAGACCCGCGCAAGTTCGACTTGCCATCCTCAGTTCATGTGATTCAATACGTCCAACGAAATCTTGGATTTTCAAATTGCAATATCGTCAAGAAGCATAAAAAGCTGTGCAGAAAAGATCGAGATACCTTCGTCACGACGCTCACTCTACTTGAAGAGGTGATTGGCGTTGGGCGGGGAACAAACAAAAAATTATCGCAGAGCAACGCCTATGACAGGGCTTTGAAAGACTTGAAGGAGCCCGACGATGCGATGAAGGAGAAAATTGGAAGAATGAGAGCCAACTACTCGATGTCAATGCCAAGTGCGGGTGGTAGTCGATGACATTACTGGACCTGCATGCATTTGGAACTGTTTGGTTTTACCAAGTGAGTTGTAAAATAAAAGTAAATTACCTCTCCGCAAAGGAGGAAGGATCGTTTGTTCATGACTTCAATCTTCGGGAGGAACGAACAAAAACTCAAATTAGTCAAACTGCTGTTAAGAAGCAAAGACTGACTGTTTGGATGACTCGAAAGATTGAGTATTGTATCCTGCTCACTTGTTCAATTGTTGAACATGGCTCCAAGCTTCGCAGATAAGGCTTTGATTTCTGCTGCCTTATCTTCATTTTCCGTCGTAGCAGACGCCGATTTGAATGCATCCAATTCTCGTCTTGCTTCTTCATCTCCGCAATCCAGCTTGTATGCCAGTTCCCACATGTCTTTCGCTCTTTCCGGTTGTTCCATTTCTGCTAAACATCTCGCACATCCCTTGATAGCAGCCACTGACTCTGGCTCTATTTCTTTCGCCGCTTCGTAATCTTCGAGTGCCATGTCGTAATCCTCTAATTTCGCATAGCATTTCGCTCTCCCAACTCGCAGTTCTGCACGTGCTCCAGAAGCCGGTGACAATGTGAGATATGCGTTCTCAACACGAAGCGCGTTGGAATAAATGTGCATCGCCTCTGCATACTCTCCTGCCTCAAGCGCTGAACGAGCCGCATTTGCATTACTATCTAGCTCGTCATGGAACGCGTCCACACATCCAGTCAAGGCACTTTGTGCGTCCTCTCGACTCGCCACACTCAGCGCTTCTTCGTATCGCCGCTGGTCGATTAACGCTTCCACGAGGCCCGACACACACCTCTGAAACACATTATCTCCTGCACCGCGGCCTTCTAACAAAGCAATTGCTCCGCGGTAATCTTCTTCCGCACCTGTGGAATCTCCGCTGATAAGTCGGGCAGCTCCACGCCCGCCCATCGCTCTCGCATTACCCGCATCCGCTTCGATAGCATCGTTGAACAACGTTATAGATTCTTCTATTCTGTTATCCATCATGAGTGCGTGTGCTTTCTGCGCCTTGATTTCCGATTGCGTAGGTGGCGCCGCCGGTGGTTCTGAGTTTACGCTTGATGACTGAGGCGATGTCATTTGGGTTGATGGGGTGACCGCAGATGGCGGTGACATATGTTTCGGTGTGAATAGTCCGCCGAAGTGGGGGCTGTTAGGCATAGAGGGAGCCCGCGAACCACCGGCACTCGAACCATCACCTCTACTAGTAACCGCAGTCACTTGTAAGTTTATGGTTTTGCCCTTCAGTAGTCTGGCATCTGCGAGACATGCTGCCAAGTCTTCGTCATTCCCAATAAGAACTGCATCGCCATCCTCGTCAATGTACTTCATTTTTATCGAGTTGGGTGACTTGGAGGAGCCAAAGAATCTCCGTCGCACATCGATGACGAGCTGGTCGAAAGCACCAGGTGATATGGTGGACGGTACACGGACTTTGCGGAATTCGTCGTTCATGTCGCGGAACTTGAACGAAACAAAGGTGGCGTCGGTAGCCACATCTCCATACATTACTTCACGTCGGCTCAGGTTAGAGAACGCTCGTTTGTCAGCCGAGCGCGAAGGGGGTGGTAACGATTTACGTTTCGACACAGGAGGAGGCGGTGGCGCATAGGATGCACTCGAAAATAAGGATGAAAAGAACGTGCCGATTCCACCTCCAGAACGCATCGAACCAGATGGCGACCGGCGTGGTGTCGATAAGGAACTGCTCGGTATAGGCGACCCGGGGGATGCTCGAGAAGACGAGGAGCTAGATTCACCCCTTGATGTTTCCAATAAAGTATCGGATGCTAATTGGAGTACATTCACTAATCCAACGACCTTTCGACTGTGGTCTTCAACCACAGGCAAGTGCCGATACGAACAGGCCTGCATCCTTTGTAAAGACTCGAGGATTGTGAAGTCGGGAGAAGCACTATCTGGGTTGAGCGTCATCACATTTTCGAGTGGTTCATCAGGATCGAGTTCCTTCGCGACAACTCTTGTGCTCACATCCCTGCAAGTGAAGATGCCATCGAGAATCCCATGTTCATCCACAATGACAACGGCAGCGAGATGATTACGAACTATGGCCTCGCAAGCTTCGGTGACGGTATTTTTTCGTTTCAGAGTGACAAGAGGACTTGCCTCAACTATCGGGCGCAATGTCGGCTTTTCGATGGTTGCTCGTGCAGCACGCAAAAAGTCAAACGTGCGTCGGCTGGGAATCATGTCGTAACTAGCTTGCAGTCGAGTGATTGCGTCATAAGCAAGGTGCAAAACGTCGACTATGCCAATAAGTTTGTTATCCTGCATCACGGGAATGTGTCGAAATCGGCCAGAGCGCATGATTGAAAGTGCGCGAACGGGGGATTCCTTGTGAGTAAGTGTGATAGGGGATGTGGTCATGATGGCTTCCGCAGTGATTTCGGAAAGGTCATCGCGGCGTGCAACGCAAGTGGCGATATCGCGAGAAGTAATGAGCCCCAGAAATTCGCCATCGAAACGAAGAACCGCGACAGCATCGACACGCTTCTCGTGAAGGACGCGGGCGAGCTCGACGACAGAATCGGTTGGTTGGACGGTTACGAGGGGCTCGGAACGCCGGACGACGTCGCCCAAAGTACGGATAGCCATCCTGATTCTCACTCCGTCGGATGGTGGTAAAAAGCACTGCATTGGTGCAAGTTCGAGCGAGCGAAGGAAGCAGCAGCTACTTGGTTCTGAAATGAATCAGAACAATTCCAGACACCATTGGCCAATCACAATCGGGCCGTTACCTCGACCTGCGCGTAACGTCCGGATCATGATACATCAATTCTAGTTCAGTACTTTACCGTTTCTTCACCGCTTAACATTCTTTTTGTTCCCCATAAGTCTACTTAGCAAGTCGATAGGTCGTTGGATGTCGTCATGTTTGATCCACTCTTCAATGACATTGCAACAATCAATTACAACTCCCTCCAGCTCGGTCCGTTCTGCTCTACTAAACGAACCGAGCACATGGTCTCTCCATTGATCTGGTCCGCCAGCTTCACCAACTCCAATTCTCAATCGCGCATACTCACGGCCTCCGATAGCCGTCTCAATCGACTTCAATCCATTATGACCACCTGCCGACCCGCGAGCCCTTAGTTTAACACGGCCAACATCAAGTGCCATATCGTCTGCAACGATAAGTAATGCACGTGTTGGAAGTTTCAACTTGCGAACAGTTCGACCGCTCGCATTCATGTAAGTGCGCGGTCGTACTAATAAAACATCGCGTTCTCCAATGTTAACACGAGCAACTTCGGCTTCCAGACTGCGATTCGTACTGAAAGATGCACCATGTGTGGCTGCTAACGCAGTGACAACATCGAATCCGATATTGTGGCGGGTTCCATTAAAATTTCTACCAGGATTCCCTAACCCGACCACGGCAAGAGTATGGCCTCGTGACGATACAGTTTGAGATGCGGATTCAGCAGCGGGCGTCTGTTGACACCGAATAGTTAATTTTCGATTACCGACCTTGTTATAGACATTTCGAGTAGGGATTGTGCAGAGACTTTGCTGTTGTCGGAAAGATTTGAACGCAAGGTTGAGTGGTTGATTGAGTGGCGAGATACAGAAAGTAAGCGGGACATGGAGCGCACGCTGAATTGATTCTCTCCCAGACATTGTTAAACCGAACTACCAGTGGTGCGGAAGTTGTCTTTGCGAGAACACTCTCCAGAAAAGAGAAAATTCCCGTTAGATAATTGGTGGTTAATTTAGTTCAGCTTAATTTCAGTGTAGTTTCATCGTATTCTGAACCACCGATGGATGTGAAGAACGCTCGTCAATAAGCCAGCAGACCAATAGTATTCGCGATCTTGACAACTGTACTCGACCATCCAAGGTTTCGTCGGCGTTCTGTCTGACTATTGAAGATGTCGAGAACACGCGCACTGCGTAGATTCTCGTCGACACTTGTACCATTATCACAATCGCGGGTTTCTGGTTCTCATGGGCTTCATCGTCTCACAATCTCGCCGCCCTCGACAACGTTCCGAACTTCCTATCTAATCCGTCGGTCCGCATTCTGGACTATCGCGACACCTTCCCCTGCTGCCGCTACTCAAGAGCGACACACGATTCACCCTAGAACACCAAGTGACCCTGCGCTCTGGGTCAGTAGCCTTGGCCTTCGAGTGTCGGACCATATCGCTACTGTCAATCCGTTTTCGCTTGCCCTTAGTGAGCTCGATAAGCTGACTGAAGCGTTATTATCCACTGTGCGCGTTCTTCAACTACCAGTTCTCGATGCCGCCGCCGCTCATCTACTATCACTTCATGGAAAGCGAATTCGCCCAACAATCGTCATTTTAATCGCGCAAGCCGCTGCCGCCGGTTCCACCGAGAACGCTCCCTCATCATCTTCAATTTTGCCATCGCAGCGCCGACTTGCCGAAATAACGGAACTAATTCATGCGGCCTCTCTTCTTCACGACGATGTCATTGATGATGCATCAACTCGTCGCGGTGCACCGAGCGCCAATGCCGCGTTCGGAAATCAACTCGCAGTTCTTGCCGGGGATTTTTTACTAGCGCGCGCCTCTGTCGCACTCGCTCGACTTCGCGATTGCGATGTTGTCGAGCGACTCTCTACCGTAATCGAGCATCTCGTACGAGGTGAAGTACTACAACTTCGGGCGGCAAAATCTACCATCGACACACGGCCGTTGATAGATGGGCGTAAGGTGGACTATGATGCGCCCAGCACAGCTTTCGAGACATATCTAGCGAAAACGTTTTTCAAGACAGCAAGTTTAATAGCCAATTCTAGTCGTGCAGTTTGTATGTTGGGTGGTGCTGACGAACGAGTGGCAGACGCCGCATACGCATACGGAGAAAATATCGGGATGGCCTTTCAACTTATCGATGACGTGTTGGACTGGACCGCCGATGCAAGCACGTTGGGGAAGCCGGTCTGCAATGATTTGAGACAAGGACATGTGACTGCGCCAGTATTTTTTGCGATGGAGACCTACCCCGAGATGAAACGAGTAGTAGAGAGACGTGATGTGCAGAAAACGATGGAGTTCGTGGAGAAGGCGGGCGCGATTGAGAAGACCAAGGCGCTCGCCGAACAACATGCAAGCGAGGCTGTACGCGCACTCGTCGACCACATGCAACCAAGCCTGTATCGTAGCGCCTTGATCAATCTTGCACACAAAGTACTTACAAGAGAGAAATAAACAACTCACACGGTAACTCCACCGGCTTAACTTTTTACTGACTACGACGAGTTGGATACCGCGTTAGCTGCGGCGATTTTCGCAGCCGCTATCGCCTCCTTATCGGCCGCCTCCTTCGCCACGCGTTGACGCTCGGCTTCTTGCTGAACTGTTTTCAAGCGGCGGAATTCCTTAAAGTGATGCAGGCATTCGAGATAATCGTCTCGGAAGAGTTTGCAATCCATCGGCTTCTCCGCATCGGCTGTCGTGGTACGCGAGCAAACAAGTTAGTGGCAGCGAGGACTACAAGGGAATTTAACACGCACATAAACACTTGGTGAAGTCAAGCCACAGCGGGTAGCATCGTCCGGATCCGCCATTCACTCCGATTCCCGAAGCCATTATGTTCGTTCAATGAACAGTCGTTCGTGGCTGAACTGATGGCGTATGCAACAGTAACAGAGGTGAATAAACGGATAGAAACGGAAAAGTCCCAAATAGACATCACTTAAATTTCGCGGGTGCATGCCTCAATTGGCCCGCTTGGCATCTACCAGCGCTACGCGAGTGGGTGCGCACCCATATCGGCCGGACAATCCAGCGCATAAACAAGAGCAAGCATTCTTGGCTGCCAACATCTCGTGCGTTTATCGATGACCATCACTACGATCGACTGCTGCTCCTTGTTACGCTTGGCGTGTACTACAAGTTCCCCCACCCCCCGCGAGACGGCCTGAGCCTGGTCGCCGGTTCCCACCTGCTCACTGCCTACTTTTGTTGCCCGCCTCTTTCACTACCATTCAACTGCACACACGCGTGGTCCCGTGCCCCTCCTCTCTTCTTCATATCGCGCACATCCGTCCTCCTATCATGAACACAATTTTGCCAGCCCCACCCGACTTATTCGCCATTCCCGACCATGTCACCGAGTATCTCGACCCTGCCTACGGCCGACCGAGTTGCATCAAGTTCAATCGGTACGGCAATCTTCTTGCCATTGGTACGCGTTCTCAGCTAGTGCTTTGGGATGTCGACACCAAATCCGTGGCCGCGACCTGTGGTTCTGAACATTTGCCAGTAGGCCATGGAATCAAATCGGTTGCCTTCCCCGCGCCTCGCACAGGTGTAACGGTTATGGCTGTCCATGAACATGGCCTGTTGCGTGTCTGGGATACCTTGGCGAGAAAGGTCATGTGCGAGGTGATGTTTGATGTCCCGTTACTGTGTGCGGAACCTCACCCGAAAGATGCGTCGCTGGTTATTGTTGTCCCTGACCAAGGCCCACCCGTGCTTGTCCAGCTGCACATGGGTTGTTACTCATGCGACTACAGCAGCATGAAGTTCGACACCGTTCCTCGCGAAGACTATCGTGGAGCACTCGATTCGGCAACGGTGTCGAAAATTCGGAAAGCATCGAACCTTCCTGAACCACCCAAGCTGGGCAAGCAGCATTACAAGCTGAAGAATCACAAGTTTGTATCTGAAGTTGCGTCGAAGTCTGCGCGTCATGAGAAGGAACAATACGTGGTGCGTTGGACCCATGATGGGAAGTATGTCATTCGCGGGTCGATGCGAACGGGCGTCGTCGATACCTTTCTTTTGGACAAAGAATCAGTGACGATGAAACGTCATGGCTCATGGATTCTTGGCAACCACGAACTAATCCGCGACATCGTTCTGACTGTGTCTGGTGACAAAATGTTGATACATACTAACCGTGAACTACGTGTAGTCCCTACTTGGGCTGTTCTCGAATTAGAGGCACGCGGCAAGGCTGGTACTCCTCCCCTGTTGCCAGTTGATGTCCAAACGACATTCAAAGATCGTGTGAACAACTGGAAGTGGAACTGTTCGAGCATCTCGCGCAACGGAGATATCATTTCGGCCTGCGTTTCAGCGGCGGAACATAAGATTTGTATTTGGGACGGGAACACTGCGCAAATTCTATGTTGTTTGGAAGGCCCAATAGAAAGCGTCGACACGATAGTGTGGCATCCACGGCGTTCTGGGTTTGCGAGCATCGGGAAAAATACCGGTACCGTCTACTTCTGGGACCGCAACGTATCCGAGAACTGGAGCGCCTTCGCTCCTGATTTTGTCGAGCTTGAAGCGAACGAAGAATACGAGGAGAGAGAAAGCGAATTCGACTTACCTGACGAGTCTGATGAACTCGCCCAGAAGAACGCACGTGAAGAAAAAGAGAAGGACAATGTGGTGGACATTCTTGGCGATGACTGTAAAGATACAAAAGTGCCAGGTGCCGAGACGGATGACGAGAATGCGCCATTCTTCTTTATTCCCGCGAAACCAACCAGCGAATACAGCCAGGGCAACAAGAGAAAACAGGGACCGTCGAAATCCAGCGCCGAGGACGAAGAAGACGTCACCCAGAACGGCAAAACAAGTCGCAAGCGTTTGCGTTCGGAGAATGGCTCGCCGACGAAACCCAACGGCGTGTCAATGGGCAATGGACATGCCCCGAACGGGACCGAGAAGCATTTTCGATAATCTAGCAAACAACTACCTAAGCTGTGAGTAACACATGTACTAAAGTTTAACTTGAAATGAATTCTCTTCCCGCATTGTAGACAGTGGTAGAGGCGCGGAAAACTCGTAGATTCAAATGAAGCCAAGAGGGGTCTTTAACGACAGTGGTTACGCAGAAGATAGGAACTAGTAGATATACATTACAATGTGTGCTTTCGAGAAAAGCTAATTGTTTGACGCTTGACCGGCTTCGTTTCCAGGTCGCATGCCAGAAATACTGTAGTTAAGCAACTTTTCGATAAGTTCGACATGAGTCAGGAGCATTCGGCGACAACAGTAGCGTTTCAGACCGAGGGAATCCAACACTTCGCCCTCAGAGTATTCGCGGCGTAAAAGGTCAAGATAGAGGTCCCATTTGTTGCCGACAACCTGAGCATTGTCTCGCGTTAGTACGAGAAGAAACGCTGTCGCGCTCGAGTGTATCGCACGTACTTTACCGCAAGTGAAACAGCGGATAGGAATAATCATCGTGAGTCGAACGAAACCAGACTCTTTGTGACACAAGTGAAGAACGAAGGCAGGAAGATTGGCCGTGAAGCGATGTTGAGCTGTTCCTGGGAATTGTACGGCATTCGGATTAATAAATTAAACAAATAGTTTCCAAAGTGCCCTATTTTGTAGTGTGCAATCCCGCCGGCGACATGCTTGAATAGTACACCAAAATAATAAAAATTAGATCTACGTAGTGCACTCCATCATACCCTACCCTACCCTCTCGCCGGCGACCCAACCTAGCACCCAGCCTCTCATCGCTCAATCACCCGAAAGTACAAACGACGCGTGCGAATAAGTATTCTCGACAAGATGGCGGTGATGATGCAAGGAGAGGAGTTTCAGCATATCCTTCGTGTGCTGAACACCAATATCGATGGGCGCAACAAGGTGATGTTCGCGCTGACGGCGATCAAGGGTATCGGCCGTCGCTTTTCCAATCTCGTGCTGAAGAAGGCCGACGTCGACCTCAACAAGCGCGCGGGCTCGCTCACGAACGAGGAGATTGACCGTATCGTGACCATCATCCAAAATCCGCGCCAGTTCAAAATCCCCGACTACTTCCTCAACCGGCAGAAGGATTTCAAGGACGGCAAGTACACGCAGCTGATTGCGAATCAGCTCGACTTCAAGGCCCGCGAGGACCTCGACCGTCTGCGTAAGATGCGCTCCCACCGTGGTATGCGCCATTACTTCGGACTTCGCGTGCGCGGTCAGCACACCAAGACCACCGGCCGTCGTGGTCGTACTGTTGGTGTGTCGAAGAAGAAGGCATAAGCTTCGACCTGTATTGATGGTGTGAATGGTTGGATTGTGTTAGGAATACGTTTATCTGTCACGTAATAAACGCCATTAAGTGCAAGCTTTGGTGCCATCTGGTGCTGTTTCGTCGCTCGTTGTTTGGTTATCCTAGAGACCTATGCAAATCCTGTCACAAATCAGACTAATGATTGATTGTTTGTCTTTATTGTGAGGAAGATCTGATATTGTAGAGAACTCCCGTTGTTCGAGACGAAATGCAGATCTAGTATCACAACAGTCAAGTAATGAGAAAGTAAATGACTGTCATTGCCAGCACAAACGCTTTCCTAAGGGTAACCCTACATTTGTGATGAACCTGCTATCGATCGATTCTTT
>JAAUYH010204149.1_pt1 | contig 23062 bp, 20 predicted proteins | sample 7278061 | NCBI WGS metagenome assembly JAAUYH01 (sample SAMN14350203, study PRJNA611818) | marine sediment metagenome | isolation source: surface marine sediment (0.6m) | place: French Polynesia: Moorea | collected 2018-08 | reverse complement strand
CACAGACCGGCGCCACGTAGCGGATCATGAAGCGCCAAAGCGAGAACAGCGTGTCCGGCATATCGCCCAACTCCGCCCGTACCGTATTGCGCGACAGTACGCGACCGGCATACACCGCAATCAGCAGCGCACCCAGCGGCAGCATGATGTTGGTGGTCAGAAAGTCGAGCACGTCGAAGGGCCGGCTGCCGAGCACGGTCAGGTCAGACCAGACGTTGAACGCGAGTGCCGACCCGATGCCGAGCACCCAGATCGTCGAACCGGTCAACAGCGTGGCGCGACTGCGCTTCCATCCCGTGCGACGCTCGACGTATTCCACGACCGGCTCGAGCAGCGCGATGGTCGATGTCAGCGCCGCCAGGGTGAGAAACAGGAAGAACAGCGTCGCGGCCACCGTACCGCCGCTGATTTGCGCGAAGGCCACGGGCAGGGTGACAAACAGCAGCCCCGGTCCGGCACCCGGCTCCAGGCCGTTGGCGAAGACGATCGGGAAGATCGCCATGGCGGCAAGCAGCGCCACCAGCGTGTCGAGCCCGGCGATCACGAGCGACGCCTTGCCGATCGACAGATCGCGTCCGAGGTGAGCGCCATAGGCCATCATCGCCGTCATGCCCACGCTCAAGGTAAAGCAGGCGTGGCCCAGCGCCACCAGCACGGCCTTGCCGGTCAACGCGGAGAAGTCGGGCCGGAAAACGAACCGGGCCGCGGCGCCGAACTGGCCGGTCGATACGGCCGCGTACACGACGAGCGCCACCAGCAGCACCAACAGACCGGGCACCATCCAGCGCACCGCGCGCTCGACGCCTGATCGGATGCCGCCGGTCACCACGACCATCGTCGCCGCCATGACCAGTGCGTGGCACACGATCATCGTAGTCGGGCTCGCCATCAGCCCGGCAAACAGCGACGCCATGGCGGACGCCGTGCCGGTCGGGTCGGTGGCCGCCGCCGCCAGATCGCCGGCGACGGCGTGACCGAGGTATCTCAGCGCCCAACCGGCCACCACGCTGTACGACGCCAGGATGAGAAAGCACCCGAGCGCGCCCATCCAGCCGACCAGCTGCCAGCGCGGCGAATGCCCTTCGAGCGCAGCGAGGCGACGCAAACCGTGCACCGGGCTGCCGCCGCGGCCCCTGCGGCCGACGAGAATCTCGGCGATGAGAATCGGCAGGCCGATCAGCGCAACGAAGGCGAGGTACACGAGTACAAAGGCGCCGCCGCCGTACTCACCCGCGATGTACGGGAATTTCCAGACGTTGCCCAGGCCAACGGCCGAGCCGGCCGCGGCCAGGATGAAGGCCATGCGCGAGGACCAGCCCGCGTCGGCCCGGGGGCCGGCCGGCGCGGCCGCCCCCAGCGATTCGATGCGAGCGTTCATCTCACGCTCCCACCGCCAGGTCCGTGGCGCCGCCGACCGTGGCCGCGATCTCGGCGACGTGCCGCAGGTCGGAGCCGCAGCATCCGCCGATCACGTTGACCCACGGCATGCGCTCGACGAGCGCGCCGTACAGCTGCGCCAGCTCACCCGGATCGCCGGCGTCCAGGTCCGTGCACGCGTCCAGTTCCGCATGGCTGCGGCGCGATGCATTGCAACGCAGGCCGCGGATGCGCCGGAGCCAGTCCGAGCCGTTCAGAGCCTCGTCGAAGTGGTCGGGGTGGGCGCAGTTGATCATGAAATAGGCGGCGCTTCCGCGCGTGGCGGCGTCCACCTCGATGATGGCGTCGGCGAGACCCTGCCCAGTGGGCAGCGCGCCGTCGGTTTCGACCGTGAACGACACCACCGCCGGCAGGTCGACGGCGCGCGCCGCCCGCAGAAAGCCGATGGCCTCGGCCGACTGGGTGAAGGTCATGGCCGACACCATGTCCACCTGGGTCTCGGCCAGCCAGCCGAGCTGCTGCGCATGGTAGTCCTCAGCCTCGCCAGCGCCGATCGCCGATTGCGGTGCATAGGCATCGCCCCGCGGGCCGACGATGGCATTGAGCACGATCGGGCTGCCCTCGCCGAGGAACTCGTTGCGCAGACCCAGGGCGAAGGCAACCGCGTCGCGGTTCGCCTCCCGGAGCTGCTGCTCGCTTGCGCCGAGTTCGTCGGCCCAGTGCGCGTGCGCCTTCCAGGTCGGCGTATCCAGCACGAAGCCGGTGCCGTGGGCCCACGCCAGCGCCAGGAAGCCGCGGAAATAGTCCGCCAGATGTGCCCGGCCTTCCGGGTGCGCCAGCAGGGTGTGCGCGGCGAAGTGCGGAACGTCGACGCCCCGGTTGAAGATCAGATCGGTCTCCAGGCCGGCGTCGGTGAGAAACAGTCCGCCGCCGTGCTGCGGGAGCTGATGCCTGTACATAGCCATGATGTCGTACCTCCGTGTTGTCGCTGCCCGCGGGTGCCCGGGGAGCGGTGTTTTGACCGGTAGCAGTGTGACCCGCCCCCGTTGGAGCCCACGTGGGAAGCGCCGTGGTAATTGGCCGCAAAAACGTGGAAACGGGCCGGGGACAGCGCGTGCCGGCGTCAGAGGAGGCTTCATGGCGGTGGTCTTCGGTTTATGATGCGCAACGATCAAAGGCGCCTTCACCCCATGAGCGATACCGCTACGACCGATACCATTGCCGCTGTCGCAACCCCGCCGGGCCGCGGCGGCGTTGCCGTGCTGCGCGTCTCGGGACCCAAGGCGCGGTGGATCGCCGAGGCGGTACTCGGATCGTTGCCGCCGGCGCGGCGGGCGGTCCTGCGTGCGTTCCGCGACGGGGACGATCAGCCCATCGACCAGGGACTGGCGCTGTACTTCCCGGGGCCGGCCTCGTTCACCGGCGAGGACGTGCTGGAGTTGCACTGCCACGGCGGCCCGGTGGTCACCGGGCTTCTGCTGGCCAGGCTCACCGGTCTCGGCGCCCGCGCCGCCGAGCCGGGGGAGTTTTCGCTGCGAGCCTTCCTCAACGACCGCATGGACCTGGTGCAGGCCGAAGCGCTGGCCGATCTCATCGACAGCGGCTCCGCCGAGGCGGCGCGCGCTGCGGTGCGGTCCCTCAGCGGCGAGTTCTCGAAGCGCGTCAATGCCCTCACCAGCGCCGTGACGTCGCTGCGCGTCTACGTGGAGGCGGCGATCGATTTTCCCGAGGAAGAAGTGGATTTTCTCGAGGAAGGCGCCATCGGTGCCCGCCTCGACGAACTCGAGACGCAGTTCGACGACCTCGCCGCCAGCGCGCGCCAGGGGCGCCTGTTACGCGACGGCATGACGGTCGTCATCGCGGGCAAACCCAATGCCGGCAAGTCCAGCCTGCTCAACCGCCTCGCCGGCTACGACGCCGCCATCGTCACCGACATTCCCGGCACGACCCGCGACGTGCTGCGCGAACACATCCAGCTCGACGGGTTGCCGCTGCACGTCATCGACACGGCGGGTCTGCGCGATGCGGGCGATGCGGTCGAACAGGAAGGCATGCGCCGGGCGCGCGACGAGATGAGCCGCGCCGACCGCGTCCTGTTGATCCAGGACGACACCGAGGCGTCCGACGCACCCGGCATCGACGCGCATTTGCCGACCGGTGTGCCGGTGACGATTGTGCGCAACAAAATCGACCTGAGCGGCGCCGCGGCGCGCGTCGAGGACACGGCCGGTGGCAGCAACGTCTGGCTGTCGGCCAAAACAGGCGACGGGGTGGACGGCCTGCGCAAGCACCTGGAGGCCTGCATGGGATTCGTGGCGCCGCAGGGGGGCGTCATGACGGCCAGGCAGCGGCACCTCGACGCGCTCGACGAGGCGCGGGTGCACGTCACGGCGGCCCGGCAGTGGATCACCGACGGCAAGGAAGGCGAACTCGTGGCGGAAGAGCTGCGCCTGGCGCAGGGCGAGCTCGGTGTCATTACCGGCACCGTGACGGCGGACGATCTGCTGGGGGAGATCTTCTCGAGTTTCTGCATCGGGAAGTAGCGAACGCCGGCCGGGCCGGTGCGGCCTTCACGGCCGTAGCGGCCATAAACCCCATGCGTTTTTGCATATCGCCCAGGCGCGAATAGGCAATTCCTGTTCGATTCGCGCATGTCTATAGTGGCGCCACTTCAACGAATCAACGCCACTTCCAGGGAGGGCCCACCATGCTTCAGATGATGGAACGACTCGCACTTCTCCTTTATGTCCTGGCCACGCTCGGTGCGTGTGCCACGGTGCCGTCCGGCGACCCGCCGGCCGACACGATTGCCGACGAGCGCGTGGAAACGGACCATGGCACGCGAACGAAGCGCGCGATGCTCGCGATCGGCGGCGCGCTTCTGCTCGTGGCGGTCATCGCCCACGAGGCCGAGGACGGTACGAAGGACGCCGTGCGCGACGCGATCGACCCGTGATCAGGCCTGCCGCGCCGCCGCCACCATGCGAAACAGGTCGGCCACCGACACGGGTCGCTGGCCGAGCGCGCGATTGGCCGCACCGATGCGAAACGCCAGCTCCCACTGGCGGAACAGCACCCGGTAGGCCTTGAGCAGGCTGTTGCGCGGGTCGTAGATGTTGGTGGCCTCCGACGTGACCCCGTTCAGCTCCACCACCTTGTAGTTCTCGCCGCGCGCGAAAGCTTCCACGTCCGTCGTGCGGATGTCGTAGCGGCCGAAGAAAAAGCCGTCGAAGGTCTTGCTGACGCGGTCGATCTCCGCTTCCAGCGCCGGAGAGATCACCCAGTTGCCGTCGAGAAACAGACAGCCCTTGCAGTGGGTGCCGATGTCGACCAGCGGCACTCGCTCGCCGGCTTCGGGCACGTCGAACAGGCTGGCCGCGTGGCGGTCCATGAAGGTCTCCGCCATGCACACGGCCCTGTCGTCGCACAGGATCAGCTCTTCGAGCGTGCGCTCTCCGTCGCCGGTGACCACCGGCGGGCGTTTGTCCGTCACGGCGAAGATGCGTCCGGTGCTTTCTCCGGGTATCCGGTAGTAGAACACCCCGAACTCGTGGCCAGGGGCGAACTCCTGCACGATGACGGGTCCCTGTTCGCTGGCCAGGTACGCCGCAACGGCATCGTCGTTGTGCGCGATGAGCACCCCGTTGCCACGCTCGCCGACATCGGGTTTCAGCACCACCGGAAAGCCGAGTTCGCGCGCTTCCATGAATGTGTGCACCTGCGCCTTCCGTTCGGTCGCGCTCCCCGGCGCGAGCACGGCGAACTGCGCAATGCGTTCGCCGGCCCCCGACAGGCCCTCGAGTATGGCGCTCTTGGATTCCCCGACGAATCCGCTCGCCGGCATCGCCGGGTTCGACGCGGTGATCAGGGTAAAGCCGCGATAGCGCAGCCCGAGGTACAGCACGTAGACCAGCAGCGGCGGATAGAACGCCCACATCGGCCAGAACTCCCAGCGCGTCTTGCGACGCCAGGCTGAAAGCAGCAGCCGGCGACCACGGAAACTGAACAGCGGCACGACGATCTTCACCGTGAGCCACAACAGCGCGATGAGCCCGAGCACGATGGGAATGCTGTAGCGCTGGTAGGCGGCCAGGAACTGAAGCGCTCCGGCACCCAGCAGGTAGGCGCCACCGACCAGCAACGGTGTCCAGACGATGGCGGCCAGCAGGAAATAGAAGGAAAACCGCGCCAGCGACATGCGCAGCACGCCGGCGGCCAGGTAGGTCGGCAGCCGTGTGCCCGGAATGAAACGACTCAGGAAGATCACGATCGGCCCGCGCTGGTTGAACCACTGGCGGCTTCGATCCAGCTTGCCGACATCCACGAACCACTTGAGCGGCGCGCGCGCGACCGCAGGCGCACCCATCGTGCGGCCCGCCACGTAGAGCAGCAGATCGCCCGTGTAGATGCCGACCAGGCACGCGGCCGTGGCGGGGAAGAATTCCAGCATGCCGCGCGCCACCAGCAGGCCGGCGGTGATGCAGGCCAGGTCTTCGCTGACATAGGTGGCCAGGGCCAGCAGCAGCAGGATGATCGCCAGCGTGAGGCCCTCGAACGCCGGAACCTGTCGCCAGTCGAAGGGCACGGCGGCCGCGCGCAGCCGCTCGTCGGTGGCATCGGCGAGCGTGGCCGCTGTGCCGGCGTCGACGTCGTCGAGGAACGCGCGAACGGCGCCGCCCATGCCGTCCGGTTCGGTGAATACCAGCATATGTCCGCCGTCGAACAGCTCCAGCGTGCTGTGCGGCACGATGCGGTGATGCTCGCGCGCGGCGGCCAGCGGCACCAGCTTGTCGTCGCGACCGTGGATGACCACCGTCGGCACGGACAGCGCTTCCAGGATGCCGCGCAGCGGGCGCTGGTCCGAGTCGTACACGTTGCGCGCGTACGCCACGTTCAGCACGGCCGTGTCGAGATAACCGAAGTGCGGCACCAGCCACTCGACGCCGCGCAGCAGCCAGAGTTGCGCGACGTACAGCGCGCGGTTCAGCCGATAGTCGCCGAGCAGCTCCAGCTCCTGCACACCGATGCTCGAGACCAGCGCGATCGAACGCACGCGCTGCGGCACGTGCTGCGCCATGGACAGCGCAACGCCGCCGCCCTGGCTGTACGCCACCAGGTGGGCGCTGTCCACGCCGAGGCGGTCGAGGAACGCGGTCGTGACGCGCGCGTGGGCCGCGAAGGAATAGTCGTCCACCTGCAGCGACGACCCGCCGAAGCCGGGCATGTCGGGCACGATGACACGCCAGCGATCGTCCAGTTCGCGGGCCATGGGCATGACGGCGATGCCGGCCACCGGCGTACCGTGCAGCAGCAGTACGGGCGTTCCATCGCGGGGGCCGATGTCGCGGTAGGCGACGCGCACGTCGGTGCCGCCGTCGACGACCTGCACGGTGCGCTGGTCGTCCGCCGGCACGTTGTCGGCGGGCCAGAGCAGCCGCACGGCGGTGGATGCCAGCAGCAGGACAATGTAGGCGAGCCCGAAACGCCGGGCACGGGACAGGGCGGGCATGGTTCGGGACCCTAGGGCGCCGACTCCAGGTACTTCAGCGTCGATGGCGAGACGCCGAAGCCGTCAACCGGTTCGCGCCCTTCCAGCCGCAGCATGACGGCGACCAGCGCATAGTGGTGCACGGTGTGGCTCACCAGGAACTGCAGTTCGCGCTCGACCGACGAGCGCGCGTACAGGCCGGCCTCGTCGGGACCGCCGCCGAAGTCCATGTGCACGGACAGCTCGCTGTCGCGAAGGCTCTGATCGATGGCCTCGAGTCGTCGGATCACCGAGTCGATGGCGGCGGTCGCCGCCGCGCGATCGGTCTCGACCGAGGTTTCGCGCGTGCGGTCGTCGTAGTCGATGTTGCCGGTGACCAGCCCGGCCAGCAGGCACTCGTAGTGATCGATGATGTGCCGCATGTGCGTGCCGATCGGGCTGACGAAGCTGGGCGGAAAACTGCGCACATACTCGTCGTCGCTCAGGTCCGCCAGCAGGTCGAGGCCCTGCCGCAAGAACGCGATGTTGTCGCTGGCGAACGGGTGCGGTTCGGTTGTCGTTCTTTTTATCGCCGTCATGTCAGCCGGCCTCCGCGTATTCGGCGCTGATTAGAGTGTGCAAGCGCCTCGCCAGCTGCTTGCGGTCGTTCTCCACGACGGTGCCGTCGCCGAAGCGGACGTTGGCCTCGAAGCGCGGCAGCCCGAGCAGCCGGACGAAATGCGTCGCGAAAGCCGTGTCGTCCCACCAGCAGACGATATCGCCGGCCTCGGGGTTGCCCGCGGGCGTCGTGTACCGGATCGCCGCATACGACACCGGAAACCGCCGGGTCGCCGGGATATCCAGCAGCGAGGGCTTCATCGGCAGTACCTCGTCGCCGCGGGAACTGGTGCCTTCCGCGAACAGTACCACACCGTCACCCCGGTCCAGGGCCGCCTCGATGCTGGCGTTGGCCAGGCGAATGTCGCGCTTGCGGGTGCGGTCGATGTACACGGTGCCCATCGAACTGACGATGCGGCCGACAACCGGCCAGTCGGCCACCTCGGCCTTGGACACGAACACGGCCGGCAGAAAACCCGACAGCAGCAGAATGTCGAGGTATGTCAGGTGGTTGGTAACCAGGAAGCAGGGCTGTCCGGGCAACGGGCCGTTGATCCGGACGCGCATGCCGACGACACGCCGATTGACGCGCCCCCACCAGCGGAAGATCGTCCGCCGCCAGCGCTGGTCGGCCCGCCTCGTCAGGAACGGCCTCGCGAGCACCCGCATCAGGTAGAGCGTGAACGTTACGGCCAGGAAAAGCACCAGCCTGACGCAGCTTCTGAGCGTACGCATGCCGCTGATCAGTCGACGAACATCCGACGGATGCGCGCGTCGATGCCGTCCATGTCGAACACGGCCAGGAAGTCGATGGTCTTGAACAGCCGGTCGATGGCGGGAGGCCCGGCGATGCGCGCGCCATACTGCAGATAGGTGCGCATGAGGCGGGGCACCTTCACGCGGCCCGACGCCGGCGCGCTGCCGGCAACGCATTCGTAGCCCGTGCGCGGTTGCACCCGCCATGTCGGATCGATCTTCCCGCGTTCCTCCAGGTGGCGATAGACACGCAGCCCCTCGTCCTGGTCCTGGCTGGTCAGCGAGCAGCAGCCGAAGAAAAAGCGCTTGTCGTTGTGGCGCATGTAGGCGGCCAGGCCCCGCCACAGCAGGAACAGGACCCGGCTGTTGCGGTGCTTCCTGGCGATGCAGGCGCGGCCCAGTTCCACCGCGCGCGGCAGGAATCCGGCCTCGAGCGCCGACAGGTCGAATTCCGACGCGGAATAGAAGCCGGCGCCCGCCATCTCGATGCCCTGCATGCGATAGGTGCCGACGACCTCGCCGGTCTTCATGTCGCTCACCAGCATGTGGTGACACGTGTGGTCGAAGCTGTCTTCGTCGCGCAGCGTTGCGTACGACGTGTCGAGACCCTCGCCCATCTCCAGGTTGAACACCTCGAAGCGCATCCGCTGAATCTGCTCGAGGTCGTCGCGGTTGCGGGCGAAACCCAGGGCGTAGCGACCGGATTCCTCGTGCACCTGCGGAATGGCCGCAACCAGCGGTGGGTAGGCCGCCAGCGAGCGATCGGTGGTGTCGGTGCGGTCGGTCATGCCGGGAGCGCTCAGTACAACCGTCGGAACGAGGCGGGCTCGGTGCGCAGCACCAGAAGACCCCCGTCGCGCAGGATCTCGCCGTCCAGTTCGATGGGGTCGGCGACGTAGTCCAGGATCTCGTCGTTCAGGATCCGGTCATCGCTGCCCACCAGCAGCAGGTGCATGGACGCACCCTCGTGGTCCCGCGCCACGAACACCGCCGGAATGCCGCCGCTGATGCAGCGAATGGCGCAGGCGCGATGGGCCTTGAAGTTGCCCGGCTTCATCACGCCGAGATAGCACTTGCTGTCGACGATCTCGCCGCTCAGCCGATACGAACCCAGCGACGTGGTTTCCGTTGCCGGCGCATCGGCGCGCAGGCCTGCCAGCGTCTCCACGCTGTCGGGCAATACCTCGACCATGGTCTGGTCGTCGCGGTAGATCAGCGTTCCGGACAGGCGCACCCGCTTGCCGTCGAGGCCGGCCAGCGCTTCCTGGGCGCCGAACTTGCCCGGCACCGACAGGAGGTAGCGCGAAAAGGGCACCGCCGAGTTCTCGGCGAGGGGCCGTTCGACCAGCAATGTCGGATAGGGAAACTCGCTGACATAGCCGTCGAAGGTTCGATGGTTGCCGAACTCGAACCACGCCGATGCAAAGCGGCCCTGGGCCGCCACGAGCGCGCCGGCCAGCACCGCCGACAACAGCAACAGCGCGATGACGCGCCCGCGAACGAAGCGCGCGGTACCGGCCGGGGCCTGCTTGCTGTAACCGACATAGAACTCGTCGTTGCGTTCAGCCATGGCTTGCCCCTGCGTCGATCAAGGCCGGCTCGATGCGGGTGCCCGGCGGATTCGGGCGCGGGTCGACCATGACGCGACCCGCTTCCACCCGCACCGCGAACGTCGGCACACGCTCGGTAAACGGGGCCGGCGACTCGCCGGTGTCCGGTCGATACTGGTAGCCGTGCCACGGGCAGGTCACCAGGCCATCGATCACGCAGCCTTCGCCCAGCGGTCCGTTCTGGTGCTGGCACACGGCCGACAGCGCCGACACCTTGCCGTCGTAACGGAAGATCGCCACGCGCTCGCCGGCCAGGGTCACCACGCGCGCCCGCTTCTCGGGAATCCGGTTCACGTCGCACACGTCCACGAAACCGGCGTCGGCCGCCGCAACGACAGCGTCGGCCGGCCGTTCGCGCCATCCGGTTGCCACGTGCAGGCCGAAGACGACGACCACACCGACGCCCAGCAACGCGGCCAGCACGGGGCTCGTCTCGTTCTGCAGCACGCCCAGCGCCACGTGCGCGACGATGAGCCCGTAGGCCACGTACACGAACATGTGCAGCGCCTTCCACACGGGCGCCGACAGGTTGGCGAGCCAGAAGTCGTGGCTGGTGGCGGCCATCAGGAACAGGATGACCAGCGCGGCCAGCCCCAGGGGTTGAAACGGGAACGACGCGACGGAACCGAACTGGTCGTTGCCCGCCAGCACCGAAACCAGCGGATTGACGTTACCCAGCGCGTGGAACTGGATGATCGAAAACACGCCGTGCACGGCCGCCAGCAGAAACATGGTGACGCCGAGGTGGCGGCGGTTGTACAGCAGGGGCAGGAAGCGCCGGTCGAGGCGTGCCAGCGGGCCAATGACGAGGATGACGTGCAGCAGCAACAGCGCCGCCGTTCCGAAGGCGCGGATGATGAGCGTCTCGGCGGTGATGTTGGGGCGCAGCAGCACCGTGGCCACGATGAACACGACGAGATACAGGCCGACACCGGCCGCCAGCGTGCGGTCGTAGATTTTCTTCTGCCGGTTCCAGCCGACGGCCCGATAGCTGTGGCTCATCGCCGGTCCCCTTCGTTCGGCAGCGACCAGCCCGGTTCGATGCGGCGCTGCTGGGCGAGGCTGTAGAACACGAGTCCGCCGCGCCCCGGTCCGGCCCCGTCGGGCAATGCGAACACGCGCGCCTGCGCCCCGGCGAGGGTCCCCAGGAAGAACGCCTCTTCCGGCGGCCACGACGACACGCCTTCCGCCGACCAGTACACCAGCACATCAGCGGCATTGACCGGCTGCCCGGCCGCCGGCTCGAAGGACACCGCGTACCGGGCCGGCTCGGTGCCGCTGCCCAGCAGCGTCAGGCGCACCGGCGCGTCGTCGATGCGAAGCTCGTCACCGTCGGCGACGGTGCGTGGGTAGGAATCGCCCGTCACTGCCTGCGTATCGGGGAGGGTGTCCATGACCGGCATCGCCGGCCGCATGGCCAGCGCGGCGATGAACACCAGCGGCACTACCACGGCCAGCGCGGTGGTCATCCAGCGATGGCGGCCGCGCAGACGCCGGTTCATCGGTCGGAACCCGACGTACGGCGCGCGGCATCGCGATGCGCGTTGCGTTCTTCCGGTGGTGTCCCGTCGCCCCGCAGCCAGCGCAAGGCGAGCACCGGCCAGAGCGCAATCGAACCGGGCAGTATGAGCAGCCGGAATCCCCAGGTGCCCTCGCGGGCGGCCGGATCGATGCGCCCGGCCCCGGCGATGACGAACGGCACCGCGAATACCAGGCCGACGGCCAGGTACAGGCCGAGGATGCGGACGACAAGCGTGGCGACGGTTTCTGTCATGGCAGATATCCTGGCCGGATCATCACACGCACCGGCAATCACGGCAAATGATGCGACCGCCGGTGGCGGTGGCCTTATACCATCCGGCGCGGTCGCAAGGTGTCACGCTGGCGTAACGATTCCGGGTTACGAGCCCGTCGGTCGTTCCCCGGAGATTGCTTCGCTTCGCTCGCAATGACGGAGCCTGGATTGCGCCACGACGACGTCAGGCGGACGCGGTGCCGCCGAACCGGTCGCGGTTCAGGTACAGCGTGGCCGCGCAGCACAGCCAGGCGATCACCGCCATGATGAACAGGCTCGGGTCGGCGCTCTCGGACCCGGGGAACGTGACCGCAACGCCCAGCGGCGTGGCAACGTGGAAGAAGATCGCACCGGTCAACAGCGCCAGCCCGAGCACCGCACCGTAGTGGCGGGTTCGCGGAACCAGCAGCAACACCGCGGCGACCGCCTCGAGCGCGCCGACGACGTATGCGCCCGAGTCCGAAAAGGGCTGCGCCAGGAAGTCGAGACCGACGGTGCCGAACCAGGCGCCGATGGTGCCGAAGATGTGCTGGGTCGGTGCCGCCGCCGTGAACTTGAACGGCAGCGACTGCAGGAACACGAAGGCCGGGAATATGACCAGGATCCAGGGCAGGTACTTCTTCATGGCTTTTTCCTTGTGGGGACAGGGACTGGTGATTGGTTCGCATCGGCGGCTCCGGCGGATGCTCCTTGGGCATCGATGGCCATGGCGCGCGTGATGGCGCGGGCGTCGCCGGTGAAGATGGTGTAGCTGGTGTCGTAGCGCTCGTGGATCGTTTCCGACCGTGCCTCGAGGCCCGAGAGGATGCTGTCCAGGTGCCTCGATACGATGCCGGCTACCATGCCGTCGGGTATCCACCCGCCCAGCACCGTCGAAACATGGGCGGCGACCAGCGTGCGGTTTCCCGGGAGCTCGAACATGGTCCAGCCGCCGCGATTGATGGGCAGGTAAATGGCTTTCCGGCCGTCGCGATCGTCGAGGCCGTCCACCGCACCGTCACCGAGCAGGGCCATCGCCGTATCGTAGCCGCCCTCTTCCAGGCGCCAGGCATGCTCCCAGGCGACACCGGCGGTGGCCAGGGTCAGGTCCGTGTTCTTGCGGTTGCGGATGACCCAGTGCCGGTTCCTGATGGGCCAGGGCAGCTCCATGTGCTGGTACCACAGGCTGTCGCCGCCGTCGTCGGCCCACATGAGGTGTTCGGTGAGCCGGTCGGCATGCTGCTGACCGATATCCAGTGCCGACAGCCAGATCAGCAGGCGAGGCCGCTCGAAGTAGCGGTAGCCGACGATGCGGATCCGTTCCTCGCGGCCGCCGGTGCTGTCGGACATGGGCATACGACGCCGGACCTTTACCACCTCGCCCTCCAGCAGCCGGGCCAGCTGGTCGGCTGACGGCATCGGCAGGCCGACGGCGTCGTGGGCGTTGTACGCCTCGACGGCGGCCAACAGGGTGTCGCCGACGGTCGGTGCATCGGAAAGCGTCCCGGCCCGGGCATTCGGCAGCATCGCCGCTACCACCACGGCTGCCGCGGCAACGGCCAGCCAGCGGCCGGCATTCCACCGTGTTGTCGGTGACTTCGAGAACATCGCAAAAAACCGGTGCAACCTCGCGCGCAGTTGCCGATCCCCGGGAACGGCAGGGGCCTGGCAGTCTCCAGAACAAGACCCCCGGGGCCGTCAGTTTATTACAGCCGCCGATCTGTGGGGCGCCACCGTCGCGGGTGCCGGCGTCGGCAGTACCCCGGGCTTCCGAACCCTCGACCGTCTAGCCAATCACGCGTCAGAGCGCCACGCGCAGTCCGGGATCGCCCTCCTCGGGGTAACGGGTGGTGTAGCCGAACTTCTCCTGCAACAGCTCGCTGGCCCACAGGCCGTTGAGTTCGCTGGTGTAGTTGAAGCACAGCTCGGGCTTGTCGCCGCCCCAGGTCACCACCCGGGCGATGGCCTCGCGATGTGGGTGAAAGAACCGGCTGCCGTCCGTGGGCACCAGGAATCGCCGGCAATCCACCACGTCCAGCAGTTCCCTCGTCATGGCGTTTCCACTGCCGTGATGCGACAGCTTGAAGGCGTCCAGAGCCAGCCGCTCGCCGGCCTTGCCGCGGGCTTCCTGCAGGGTCGCGATGGAATCGCGCAGCACGCCGGCGTGCGCGTCGCCGGTGAACAATGCCGAGCGACCGTCGAACTCGGCCAGGAACGCGATGCTGCTGCCGTTGGCGACGCTGGTGTCGCGCTTCGGCTTGGTGTTCGCCAGCTCCTCGAGCGGGAAGCCCTCGAAATCGGTGACCGGCGGCGGCGGCGCGCGACCGGCCAGCAGCCGTTTCTTTTTCATCTCGGCCAGCGCCTGGCCCCAGCGGCGGGCCAGCCGCGTCAGCTCGTCCTGGCCCGGCGACAGCAGCGTGATGACCATGCCGTCGGCCAGCTCGAAGCTCGGCAGTCCGTCGTTGCCGATGGCAACCGGGCGCGGATGCTCGTCGCCCGGCTTCGACATGGCACGGTTCCACGGCAGACCGCGCTCCGGATCGGCCAGCATGCGTGAGAACTCTTCGCCCTGCTTCACGCTTAAGAAAAGCTTGAGCTGCTTCCAGCCGTTGAACCAGATGTCCTCGAACGTCGCCGGCAGCGCCTTGTCCGCGAACAGCGGGATGGCGCCGCTGATGTGATCGGCATCGATGTGGGTCATCACGAACAGTTCGAAGGCCAACGACCCGCCGTTCGCTTCCCGTGCAATGCGATCGCTCAGTACCCGGGCCGCCGACGGCGCGCCGCAATCGATGAGTATGCGCCGGGGTGCGTCCGGGTCGCCGTACTCGATCCACAGGCAGTCGCCGTTCTCCGCGGGCAGCATGTCGATGTCGAAGCGGGTGGCCGACGACGAGCGCCGGAGGGATCTCGCCCTCGTCGCGCGCTTTTTCTTCGTGGAGCGCTTCCTGCGTGTCGACGGAGTTGCGGCAACGGCCGCGGCTTTCTTCTTTGCGGGCCGTTGCTTCTTCGGGGTGGCGCCCGGCGCACTCAGCCGCGCCACCGCCTCGCGCGCCGTCGCGATGAGACCGTCGCTGTCGTGCCAGTGCTTGCGCTTGGGCAACCCGATGGAGTCCAGGTACTCCGAGAACAGGGGACACCCCCACCAGTCGATGTACCGTCGGTACTGACGCACCGTCGTCAACGCCTGCTCGGAATTGCGCGGGCACAGCGAGACCAGCTTCTGTACGTGATTCAGCACACGGCGCGAGTACTCGGCGCGCTCCGCGGGTTTGGCGGTGGCATCGGCCAGCCGCAGCAGCCACAGTTCCGCCAGCGTGGAATGACCCCAGGCCCGCGCCTTCGTTTCGGCGCGCTCGAGTTCGTACTCGGCCGACAGCATCGCCGTCATCCAGCCTTTCTCGTGGAACGGTCGGCCAAGGATCAGTTCCACCGATACGGCCTGGCTCAGCAGCCAGTGCAGCGTGGCCTTGCGATGCACGTCTTCCGTCGGTGACGACATGTAACGCCGTACCCCGTCCCAGTACAGCACCAGGGCGTCCTCGAGGCGCCGATGCGATTCGCCCAGGTAGATGTGGCGCGTGGTGGAGTCCGGGTCAACGACCTCCGCGACGCGAAAGGCGATGTAGGCCAGGCGTTTGTTCCCCGCCGCACGCAGCCCGAGGCACTCCACGGAGTAGGGTCCCGATGTCGGCAGTGCCTTGCTGGCGGCCGCCAGGTCGGTGAACCAGCTCGGCTTCTCGCCCGTGAATTTGCCGTTCGGCCCTTCGGGCAACGCAGCGGCGACGGTCTCGGGTTCGATGTCCAGGCGCAAACGGTTGAGCGCCACGTCGAGCGCCCGCTTGGCCTGCCAGTAGCGCAGTTCGCTGCACTGGACCTCGAAGTTGTCCGGCAGCGCCTCGTACACCACCAGGCTGGCCCAGTCGTGGAAGTCGCGACCCATCTCCGAGTGCAGCCGCAGCCGGATCTCGTACATGGTCTTCAGCGGGTGCACGCCCCTGAGCTGGTCGGAATAGAAGCTGTCGACGAAGGGCACGGAACCGGGGACGCTCAGCGGAAACTGCGAGGCCACCACGAACGGTATGCCCTTGCGATGCAGCTCGTAGGCCACGCTGGAATCGGGCATCACCACGTCGCCACCCGCGCCGCTGTCGCAGGTGGCCATGGTGACCACCGTCGGCAGGTGCAGCAGATTGTCGTGCAACGTCGTGATGGCCGAGGCGAGCTCGACCCCCGACACGACGTCCTGGCCGAGATGAATGCCGTACCGCGTGTAGGCGGAGTTCGGGTCCTCGGCGCCGTGGGCGAGGATGTGCACGTGCGTGTACCGGACACGCGAACACTCGGCGCGGATGTCCCCTAGGCTGGGGTTCCTCATGGTCGTGAGCCACGCGTCCTCCTCGCGCGGCGCATTCGGGTCCGCTGCGAGGTGCGCCGGGCGTCGAATCCACGGGCTCAGGGCACGAAGAAGAGTCTGTTCGTGCTCGTCCGTGGGCACGTCGTGGCCATCGCTGGAGATGAACAGGATGCGCGGTCGCGTATACCACCGCACCTGGTCGCTCCTGACCGAACGGATGTGGCGTGTGAGGCAGGTGGGCGAGCGCGTGTGCAGCGCCAGACGGCTGTCCGGGGTCGCGGTGCCGCCGGCCGGTATGCGCGACAGTTCGAACGGCAGCAGCGCCAGCTCCGACGCCGACAGCGTGAGCCGCAGGTGCAGCAGCTCGTCCTCGCCGCCGCGGCTGTTGGTGAACAAACCCGCGATGCCCGGAATCTTCGCCAGTATCTGGGCCATCTCCGTGCCGGCCTCGTCGATGACACCGGCCAGCCGGCCCGGGTTGTCGGCGGCAGACACCTCGTAGCGAAACTCCTCGCGCATGCGCTCGAAGCGCGCCTGCTCGAACGGCAGGGTAACGACGCCCGCGGGATTGTCGCCGCAGATACCGAGGTACTGGGTAAGCGGCGACAGCAGCTGGTTGTGCCGGGGACCGGCCCGCAACAACTCCACGTTCACCTTGCGAATCTGCATGTCGACCACCGTGCAGCCTGGCCCGGTCAACCGGAGCCTGTCCATGACACGGGAAAAGCATAGGCAATTCGCCGGATGTTCTCCAACCGGGCTCGGCCATGCTCCCGTCATTGCGAGGAGCGTAGCGACGCGGCAATCTCGTTCGGGTGGTCGCGAGGATTCCCGGAAGCAGCCCTCACGTAGACATCACGAGATTGCCGCGTCGCTGCGCGTCTCGCAATGACGGTTGAAGGAGAGGCCCGCGACCCCAGGAGCGGGCCGCGCGCGGGAACAACGCCCCTCGAGGCGACCTGCGGCTAGCTCTCCAGCGTCAGCGGTACACCGCTGTTCAGGAAGGCCCGGAATCCGTCCTTGTCGCGCGTGGCGTCGCCCAGGCGGCTGACAGCGTTCTCAAGATCGGTCTCTCCGGTGGCGACGGAAATGCGAATGAAGTGCTGACCCTCGCTGTCCAGCGTGCAGAACGAACGCCGGTCCATCGTCGCCACCTGGTAGCTGTGCAAAAGGAACAGCTGGAACAGCGTCGCCGGGCTGGAGTTGCGCCTGACGTCCTCGGGCAGAGCGTCGAAGGCATCCAGCGCGCCGAGCTCGTCGAGGGCGTCGCCGATATTCGGAAACACGTAGAAGGCACCCTTCGGTTTCTGGCAGCTCACGCCGTCGATGGCGTTCAGGCCGTCCACGACGATGTCGCGGCGCCGCTGGAACGCATCCACCATCGCCCGGATGGCCGTCTCGCTCTCCGGCGATTCCAGTGCCGCCACGGTGCCGAGCTGGTTGTAGGGCGGAATCGACGCGAAGTAGTTGATGTTGAGGTTGCGGTGCACCTTCGCTTCTTCCACCGTCGGGTAAACGGCCCAGCCGACCCGGCCGCCGGTCCACGAATAGGTTTTCGATACCGCCGAGGCGATGATCGTGCGCGACTCCATGCCCGGCAGCGAGGCGATGGACAGGTTGGCTTCCCCGTCGAAGGTGATCGCCTCGTAGGCCTCGTCGGAATACACGCGCAGGTTGTCCGGTGTCTTGTCGAGGATGTGCTGCGCCAGCGCCTCCATCTGCGCCCGGCTGGCCACACCGCCCGTCGGGTTCGACGGGAAGTTCAGGTAGATGAGCTTTGTGCGGTCGCTCAGCAACGGATCCAGCTCTTCCGTGGTCAGCGAGAACCCGTGATCTTCGCGCAGGTGGATCGGCACGGGTTTGGCGCCGACGTACGGGATGTAGGCCTCGTACAGCGGATAGCCGGGCGTGGGATAGATGATCTCGTCGCCGTGCTCGCAGTAGGACTGTTGCGCAAAGCCGATGGACGGTCGCGCGCCCGGATAGACCACCACGCGTTCCGGGTCGATGTCCGGCAGGCCGCGATCGGTGGCGATCTTCTTCGCCAGCGCCTCACGCAGTTGCGGCAGGCCCTGCGGATCGCAGTAGGTGGTCTGGCCCGCCTCGATGGCCTCGATGACGGCCCGGGCGATGTGCGCCGGCAGCGGAAAGTCCGGCTGACCGAGGTTGCAGCGAATAACCGGTTTGCCGTCGGCCTGTTCGACGGCCACGATGCGCGAGCCGAAACCGAAGGCGGCCTCGGTGCCCATCAGCTCGACACGCCGGGCGAAGATCGCGGTTGAGTGCGGGACAGAGTCGCTATCGTTCATGGCTGCAACACCTCGGGGTTGACCGGGTTCTCGGGGGCGCGTCCCTGCAGCACGGCAACCGCGTTCTCGGCGGCCATGGTGCACATGCGCGTTCGGGTCTTGATCGACGCGCTGGCGATGTGCGGTGCGAGGACGACGTTGTCCAGGGCCAGCAGACGTGGCGATACGGCGGGTTCGTTTTCGAACACGTCGAGCCCGGCACCGGCGATGGCGCGGCGCTCGAGTGCATCGGCGAGGGCCGCCTCGTCGACGACGGGGCCGCGGGCCGTGTTGACGAGAATGGCGCCAGGTTTCATCAGCGCCAGTTCACCGGCGCCGATGCAGTGTGTCGTGGCGTCGCTCAGCGGCACGTGCAGCGACACGAAATCGGCCTCGCGCAGCAGCGTTTCCAGTTCTGCGAACTCGATGCCCATGGCGCGTTCGTCGTCGTCGCTCGCACGATTCTGATCGTTGTACAGCACACGCATGTCGAAGCCGCGGGCGCGTCGTGCCACGGCGCGACCGATGCGACCCAGGCCGACGATACCCAGCGTGTGGTGGTGAATGTCATGGCCGCACATCATGTCGATTTCCCACTGGTGCCACTCGCCGGACCGCAGGAAGCGCTCGGCCTCGGTGACACGCCGTGCCGTCGCCATGAGCAGCGTGAAGGCGAAGTCGGCGGTGGTATCCGTCAGTACGCCCGGGGTGTTGGTGACGACGATGCCGCGCTCGGTCGCCGCCGGCACGTCGACGTTGTCGAAGCCCACGGCCACGTTGGCGATGACCTTGAGGCCGGAAGCGGCGTCCATGAGCCGCGCATCCATGCGATCTGTCAGCTGGCTGACGATGGCCTGCTTGTCGGCGGCGGCTGCGGCGAGGCCGTCGGCGCCGAGACCTTCGGACGAATCGTTGTACTGCACGTCGCCACACGCCGACAGGATGTCGATAGCCTCCGGATAGACGTGCCGCGAAACCAGGATGCCGGGCTTCATCGCGTGTTGCCCCCTCGGGTCGTGTCAAGTGGCGCGGTGGTCGCGGGGTGTCGTCGCAAAGTCGACCACATTGGGAATATTACCTTTGCCCCTCGGAAGTTACATACGTATTCGCCGTAGCTGTCGTGGCGCCGGGGCCGTCGGCCGGCGGGGCGCTAACCCGCCCGTTCCCTTGTAATTCACCCATTTTTCAGGATTGACGCCGCCGTCACGCATGGTGAACGCGCGTTTCACACGCGGCCCGGCAGACTGCCAGCCAACGTCAAGGCAACCGGGATCAAACCGATGTCACTCACTCTCAAGAATCTCATCCTGTTCAAGGCCGGCTGGGCCGCCTGCGTGCTCGGCGCTGCCAACGGCATGGCCTGGCTCGGGGCGGCGGCGGTCGCCGCCATTGCGCTGGAGCACCTGCGCACCGCGCGCGTTCCCGGGCGCGAGATCTCGTTGCTGGCCATCGCCGCCGGTCTCGGCCTCGTTTGGGAATCGACGCTCGTCAGCCTCGGCCTGCTGGACTACGGGTCCGGCAATTTCCTGACGGGTTTCGCGCCCTACTGGATCGTCGCCATGTGGGTGCTGTTCGCGACCACGCTCAACGTCGGCATGAAGTGGCTCAAGCGTCACTGGCTGCTGGCCGCCATGGCCGGCGGCATTGGCGGTCCGATGGCGTTCTTCGCCGGCGAGAGAAGCGGCGCTGTCACCTTCGCGCACGCACCCACTGCCCTCGCCGCCATCGCTGTGGGCTGGGCTGTCCTTCTACCGCTACTCACCGCGCTCGCCGATCGTCTCGACGGGCACGGTGACCTGATGCCGGCACAGCCGGCAAGGAGTTGATCGTGTTCGACTGGACCACCTACGTGGCCGGCCTCGTCGTGCTCTGCGCGGCGGCCACCATCACCTGGATCGTCAGCCTGGCCAAACGTGACGTGAGCATCGTCGATTCGTTGTGGTCGGTGTTCTTCGTGCTAGCCGCCGTTACCTACGTCGTGACGGCGCCGACACTCGGGCCGCGGGCGAGCCTCGTGCTGCCGCTGGTGCTCGTCTGGGCCGTGCGGCTGGCCGGCTACATCACCTGGCGCAACTGGGGCGAGCCGGAAGACCGCCGCTACCAGGCGATCCGCGCCCGGAACGAGCCCAACTTCGCCTTCAAGAGCCTGTACCTGGTCTTCATCCTGCAGGCCGTGATCGCCTGGGTAGTCTCGCTGCCGCTGCTCGGTACCACCACCGGACAAGCGCCGCTCGGGCTGCTCGATCTCATCGGCGTGGCCGTCTGTGTCATCGGCATCGCCTTCGAGTCCATCGGCGACTACCAGCTGGCGCGCTTCAAGGCAGACCCCGCCAATGCAGGCAAGGTGATGGATCGCGGGCTGTGGCGCTACACGCGCCATCCCAACTACTTCGGCGACTTCTGCGTGTGGTGGGGCTTCTACCTGCTCGCGCTGGGCGCCGGCGCCTGGTGGAGCCTGCCGGGGCCGCTGCTGATGTCCTTCTTCCTTCTCAAGGTGTCCGGCGTCGCCCTGCTGGAGAAGGACATCGCCGAGCGGCGTCCGAAGTACGCCCGCTACATCGAATCGACCAACGCCTTTTTCCCCGGGCCGCGCCGCGCTCCGGGCCCCGAGACCACCGACCGCGCCACCACGCGCGAGGAGTACGCGAAATGAGTACCCGGCTGTCCTTCCTGTTCCTGTTAGCCCTGGTTGCCGCGGGCGCCGGGCTGCTCAGCAACCCCGCCGTGGCCAACATCCCGAAACCCACGATCACCCAGGAGTGGAACTTCAAGGTGTTCCTGGACGACAAGGAGATCGGCTTCCACGACTACCGCGTCATCGGCCAGGGCGAATCGCGCCGCGTCGAGACCGAGGCGAGCTTCGACGTGAAGATCCTGTTCTTCAATGCCTACAGCTATCGCCACAACAACGTCGAGACCTGGGACGCCGACTGCCTCACCAACATCGATGCAGCCACGGACGCCAATGGCGATCGCTTTTCCGTGATGGGTGAGAGCCGTGACGACGCGTTCGTCGTGCGTACGGCCGACAGCGAATCGAACCTGCCGGCCTGCGTGATGAGCTTTGCCTACTGGAATCCCGAGATGCTGCGCGCCACCCGGCTGCTCAACTCCCAGACCGGCGAGTTCGAGCGCGTCGACGTGCGCAGCCTCGGCCGGGACTCGGTGCGCTATGGCGACGAGACAGTGGCGGCACAGCGTTACGACCTGCTGGTGAACGATCAGGCGGTGTCCCTGTGGTACGCCGACGACGACGGGCGCTGGCTGGCCCTCGAATCGCCGGCCCGCGGCGGACGAACGATTCGCTACGAACCGGTGTTGTTGCCGCCGGCCTCGGTGGGCGCCAACGGTAGCGACGCGGAGGTGTCGGACAATGGCTGACCGGATTCGCAAGACATTGTTGCTGGCCGCCGCGGTCAGCGTCCTGGCCATCACCGTCAGCGGCTGCCAGAGCATGCCGCCGATTCGCACCGCCGAGTACGTGGACCTCGATCGGTTCATGGGCGACTGGTACGTCATCGCCAGTATCCCCACGTTCATCGAGAAGAACGCCTACAACGCCGTCGAGTCCTACGAACGCGACGGGGACGACCGGATCGCGACCACGTTCTCGTTCCGCAAGGGCGGTTTCGACGGCAAGGAGAAGGTCTACGAACCGACCGGCTTCGTGCGCGACGACGCGTCGAACGCGGTCTGGGGAATGCAGTTCCTCTGGCCCATCAAGGCCGAGTACCGGGTGGTGTACGTCGACGACGACTACGGCCAGACCATCATCGGTCGTACCGCACGCGACTACGTGTGGATCATGGCGCGCACCCCGACCATCCCCGAGGAGGACTACACCCGCCTGGTGGCGCTGCTCGCCGAGGAAGGCTACGACACGACCGAAATCCGGCGCGTTCCGCAGCAATGGCCGGGGGGTCGGACCAGCGATTCTGCTGCAATAGCAGTCCCGGAAGGTCTTACGTCGCGATTCTGAGGGCTTAGAATCTCGTTTTAGGGCCGAAAACGCAGTCTAAGCCAGCAGCGCGTTCGATTCGTGGTCGGTGCTTAGATGCTGATTTTGGGGTCCAAATCGCAACGTAAGGGCAGAAAACCGCGATCTAAGCCTGCTTTCGCCTGCAATAGAAGCCTATTCGTTGGTCCGACCCCGAATCAGGTGATGACGTCCGGGGCATCGCGGCCGGTGCCTGTGCGGATGCCGGCGATGTCATCGCCCGCGGCGATGAGTGCGGCCAGGCCCGTTTGTGCGTCGTCGCCCTGCTTTGCCGCGTCGGGCTCGTAGCGTTCGAAGTACACGCGTAGCGTGGCGCCCTGGGTGCCCGTGCCCGACAGGCGAAACACGATGCGCGATCCGCCGTCGAACAGCACGCGCACACCCTGGTGTTCGCACAAGCTGCCGTCGATCGGGTCGTGATAGCTGAACTCGTCGGCGCCGACGACTTCGAGATCGCCGTAACGGCGACCGGGCAGCTTGCCCAGCCCGTGCTTCAGCGTCGAGAACAGGTCGTTGGCGCGGTCGGCGTCCACCGCCTCGTAGTCGTGGCGCGAGTAGTAGTTGCGTCCGTAGGTGCGCCAGTGGTCCCGCACCGTTGCGCCGACGGTGTTGCCGGTAGCGGCCAGTATGTTCAGCCAGAACAGCACCGCCCACAGGCCATCTTTTTCGCGCACGTGATCCGAGCCGGTACCGAATGATTCCTCGCCACACAGCGTAATCTTGCCGTCATCGAGCAGGTTGCCGAAAAATTTCCAGCCCGTCGGCGTTTCATAACATTCGATGCCCAGGGCAGTGGCGACGCGATCGATGGCCTGGCT
>JAAUYH010249652.1_pt1 | contig 23072 bp, 17 predicted proteins | sample 7278061 | NCBI WGS metagenome assembly JAAUYH01 (sample SAMN14350203, study PRJNA611818) | marine sediment metagenome | isolation source: surface marine sediment (0.6m) | place: French Polynesia: Moorea | collected 2018-08 | reverse complement strand
TTTACTTTTGACTGGGCAAATATGTAACAAAAAACTTGAAAACGATGGTATGTACTATGCTTCGAATAAAACAAAGGATCCGTACCCAAATGAAATTTCATGTTTCATAAAGAAAGCTACATTGCTTGCTCTCGTCGGCCAGTACAGTTTCAATAGCTCATAGATTTTTATCTTAAACCTAAAGCAATTTCAAGAACGGCGATTTTTTTGGACACCCTACAGTTCTGTGCATGTTTAGTCTAGCAAAACCCAAAATTGTGCCCAATTTATTCGATGGACAGCTTTTTCGATGTCAATGCCAATCAGCATAGGTAATTCTAAAAATTCTTCTCTTTCAATTGAGAACCAGATATGACAGGTCGTGGTACTAATATGATGAATTCAAAACATATTTGTAGACGGCTTCAAGACGCCAAAACTCAAATATCGATTTTAATAAGGTTCGCTGACAGTCCTAATGGGTAGGGCCTAAATGAGAGACGAATAAGACTGATCCAAAATATTTCGCTTTGCTTCGTTCGTAATCTTAGCTGTAGAATGGCGGTATGGTCTTCAATACACTAGCTCGCTTTTTTAAAATTGACAGTATAGCTGTCGCTGATATGCTTGTTTTTAATCAATCTTAAGCACAAGTACTCTCGATGTTCAGTACAAATCATACTTCAAGAATTTCGAGCATAAGTTTCGAGTCAAGAATTCATTAGATGATGGGTTTCCTTGCAGCGAAGCTGCATATCTTCAACCGATTTATTCAATAGTTTTTCTATTCTGAATAGAATAGTAGTTATGTAGTAGTATTTAAGCTTTTTTCTAGCCATATTTTAATCCAGAATGAATTGGGTCTAATACTAGAACTTCTCTTCGTATTATGCAGTTTATTATGCTCTTTAATTACTACTGGTCAAGGAAATCATGGTTAAGAAGAAGTAAAAATTTATAGAGGAGCACAGAGATTCGCAAGTCAAGGAAATTTGCCTGCTAACATTGACTATATTCGTAATGAAAAATAATCAAGCTAACAAGCGATCCAATCATAGACCAATTCATAAATTTTGTTCAAAAATGTTTCTTCAGCAGTATTATGAGGAAATTTCTGCGTCTGTAATCGGAAAGGTTAACGCGAGAGGAAAGAGGCCTGTTTCAAAGCTGTTGCCATACTTCACGTCTTCAAGGTAGCAATTTATTAGTCAAATTCAAAAACTTAGTTGTAGGATGGAGATAAAAAGTTTAAAATCGCTTCTTGTGGTAACTGAAACGAAAATGGAATTATTTCGAAGGAACGTTGTTCCCTTATTCCTTGTAGGAGTGTGAATTATAGTTTTTGCCGTTGTCCTAACCACCAAATTTAGGCCTATCCTTTCAATCAGAGAGAGCTATACGTTATATTTACGTTAGCGTGCCTCTCGAAAGAAAACAACAGATTTGGGTACTCTTTGTTGGAAGCAAATGAATTTGAAATAGTGAACTGCCATGATAGGTGCTAAGAAGTGATAAAGTACTCATTAAAAATACATGATCGGAACGGTTGATGGAAGTTACTTAATTGTTCTAATAACGCAACAGTCTTGGAAAATGAAAGCTATTCCACTCGAAATGAATGGTGATGGTTTTTTTGATAGTATTTGACATTGATCTTCTTATATTGCGAAGTACGAATCTAAGAGTCAAATAGTGGGACCTAACGTTTTCAGCTCAGTATCATTGCAGTTCATGGGTTTCTGATTGAACAAGATGAAAATCGGACTATTGCCGTAGGTGCTGTCAGGAATCAGAAAAAATTGGGTGACGCAAGTTAATTCCTAATGCGAAAGATGTGTATCAACAATTAATTGTATACTAACCGACTATCTGGCAATATATTCATAACAGACCATATAAAGGAGACTTATGTTTTTATCTATTTCTTTCTCTTCATGTGCTCGATGTTCCGTCCAGCTAAGGACATATATAGTCAGTTGAGAATGCAGTAAAACGCTCCGTACTGCCATTTAGTCGTGTAACCACGGTTGATTATGATATTAGTAAAATTAGAATTCGACTAGCGAATTACATAGATTGATCGACCACCAGTTAGCCTCAATTACCAAGAATACATCTCAAACTTTGACTTGGTTTTCGGAGAATTCTGCTGCACATGCTGAAACCATTTCTGGCGCTGTTCCAATTGAAAAAGAAAATCATGGCTGTCTTTTTGTTTCTTGCAGAATTCCGAAACCAGTCTTCTTCAATATGTTCTTTCAAATGATTCATGGCATTGTTTTCCGGATTTCCATCAAATATTTGATTATTTGATAATAGTTATGTATATTGTATCGACTACCAGTTGAACCGAAAGGTCCATTTAATATTTAAATATTTGAAAAGTTAAGTCCAAATACAGAACTGAACAAGAATGTCAATCTAATGCTTCATTTCAAATTTACTTCAATATCCATAGACCTAGTTAGAAAACTAGTCCACAGGTCAATTTTACGTTTTAGGAAAGAATAGTTAATACTCAGAATCGAAGACACAAACTTTCATTAATCACTTTGAATCTATTCTGAGTCGTCTGAAAACTTGAGGAAAACCAGCTTAGACATGACTTTCCAGTTTCATGACGAAGTCCAAGCAACAGAACAAATAGAAAACACTTTATTCAGCATACTGTTCTAGTTTGTTTCCATCAAATTTTCAAGGAGCCATTGTTGATTTAAACTATTGATCATTCTCATAGGCATGTTCTTCAGCTGAGCTGTTTGACCGTCAAATCACTTTTAATAGGAAATAGATTTGAAGCACAACTGACAACACTGTCGAATATTTCTATGCTCTGTCCCTTTGACAATAAATTACCTTTTCCAATATTGGGCATTTGTTCTCGGCCTTGTTAAAATATTAATCGCAAATTCACTTCGGCGCACAGGGCGCAAACAAGAATGGAATAATACTTCGTACTTCTCTTCAGCAGAACAGCCGAGAGAACTATGCTGCAATTACAAATCAATGTTTGGTCCTGTAAAAATGGTTTTAAGAGCCACGATCAGATCGAACATTCTAATCTGCATGGAAAAGGAAATGGCACGAATTATGTCAAATATATTCATTTCATTTATTATATCTACTGTATAATTGACGAGGCCATAAAGCAAAATCCCTGCAATTCATATTTTTAAATTTTGTAATTACTATGGACAATAGAATTAGGTTCTACCTACTCTATAATGAGCCTGAAAAAATACAGGATAGGGAGGCGGGCCGACCGCCCGGGGGCTAAGCTGAATCGAATGAGCATGGCACACGACCCGAAATCAAAGCAAGACATAAGTGGTGGTGTGAATGATGAGAAACAAATGGCAGCGCATACGAATACATCCGGTACGACGAAGCTAGCGTTTACATGCACCAGAAAACGGTATATTTAAGTCGATGGTGATGCCTGTACCTGAATTTCTGCGAGTGGGTGGAGGATACATAGTTTGAGTATGGTTAGCGAGTAAAATTCGTAATACACACCATTATGAACTATGGGTGGTGGGCACAAAGAGGAACTTTTGAAGCACAGCGGGAAAAAGTGGGACGTCTACTTCTATGTCGCAATGTTGGTAGGAGTGTGCTGAAGCGGAAACGGCCTATTTGACTACATTATGCCAATGGATAACCACTAGACAATGTGTAGGGCGCGTGGGTGGTTAGGTTCACCGTTTCTGCGCGAGAGGGTGGTGCGTGATAGCGACACGGCTTATATTAATACATTATACTGCGAGTGGGTCAGACGGAGGGCTATTCAATCGGGAAGAGCGGGAAGGAGAGAAACAAAGCACGGACTGGTGGTGGGTTCTGTCTTCAGGTTTCAGAATCTGCTGTGTAACGGCTCGTATTGTTATTCTTGGGTGCGTAATTCTACCACAAAATGGAAGGTGGTACGTTTGTGGTAGAAGAAGAACCCAACAGGTATGTTAATTCTATTAGTACTGTATAAAAAACGATTATCAACACAGGGAACAACTCCTACAATGCGGATGTATTATCAAACCATGCGTGCGAATCGATTAATGCATATTACGGCAGTCCGCATTGCTCTTGACGGCACAGATGAAATCACGACAATGAAATTTAATTGAAGCTCGAGGCAGCAGTAGCGAGATTTTCAATGCGAGCTCAATTTCATTTCGTGCGTATTTCTTTGACAGTAACGTTTCTAGATTTATACATATACGGCACATTATTCATTTATTATGCGCTTACACTATTCGAAGGAGTCACAAGGGGACTTATGGTTGTTGAGTGCTCGGGTTAGTATTGTCGTCGTGCGCAATGCTGGTTTCATTTGCAGACGATACGAATTGCCGTCATGCGAGTACGCCACTTTCGTTCTTGTTTTCTCGATTGTTGATTCTGACTAACGCGTTTACCAGTTCTATTCGTTGAGAATCCTGCTATTCATTCTTCGTACTAGAATCTGGTACTTCGAAACATACGACAATATCGTTTGTTTGAAATTGGTCGTATTGATTTGCGACAAGGTTAATTATTGGATCACCATCATTATCGTCATTAAACGAAATGTTACAACTTTCCAGCAATGAGCGCAAGCACAACGGTGTCGATTTATTCTCTCTCATCAATATTGTAATGCCACAAACTTTTACGTCGCACGGGTGGGTGACTCTGGCCAAAGGACGAACAGTAGGTTGGCACTCCGCACTGCATAGATGTACATCTAGAGGTTTTTCCATCCAGAGTGCACTGCAGCATTTATTTTGAGAAGATTAGTTTTTGAAACTTGTACTTTTTTGTACGGACTACTATAAGTATTGCGAGGACTCTTGTGAGTAAACCAAGAAGTACGTCGCCCCAAACCTGCGCCCCTGGGGTTTTCAGTTCTTGTCTACCACTAGTGGTGCCGTGTTTGCTACTCCTAATGACGAGTTCAGGAGACCCAGTGGACGGCCTCTTACCGGATCCGCCCTCAGAAGGGTTAGTGAGGTGCCAAATCTCCTCCGGGGTGCTTTTGTTGCGTCGTTTGCCACCCAAACTCACCCTCTTTCTATTCCGCACTCCCTTGGGGCAAGAATCCCTCTCTAGACCAGTGATATCGTTGCCTGCGCTTCCCGTACACGAACACCACCCGCTTACGGAGTTAAGGTGGATTAAGTTTTCGATTCATTATTTGCTTACCAAATTTCCTTTCCTGATGCCCCTTGTTCCACAGGGTCTTCACAACTGTCGCGTATACATCTGCCAATTTGTTCACGTCGAGAAGAACTATATTCTGAACGTAGCTAACGCAGCAAAAGATATACGATGGAGGTTTCTGATTTTGTAGGTCCGAAATATCATGTGCACATGTTCTCTTCCAAGGAAGCCATTCAGATTACATAAAATTCAGGCTTGACGTACCAGGCTCTTCAGTCGTGCAAGAATCTTTACTTTTCGATGCTGTTTCAGGGATTTGGAGCATTTCACGCATTAATTGGCCCGTAGCGTTTGCTCCATTATGTACAGAACGAAGTGCATCATGAAGCAATTCGATAAGATTATAAATGTTGCTGAGGTTGTAGATTCGTTTTTGGATTTGCAATATACTTAATTCTTCACCGAAATTAGGCCTTGTAGGTGTTTGACTGCTCGCTCCAAATTCAAAAAATCTTCATAAATTTCAGTGATGTCTCTAATCCTTTTTTCCAGCATGCTCAAGCATACGACCTTCGATTGGTTTAAATTTGATCTTTGATCGGCCTCTGACATATTGTTGCTCAATGTTGTAATGTTCGTGACAGAACCTCGCACAATAGCAGCAGAATCGTGATGAATGTATTCATTGTAGCAAGTATCTACATTATCTTCAATATAGCAGACGGGTTGATGTAAATGTTTCAAAATAGAGATGAGCTCCGTGTCAGTTGAAATTCGAATTTCAATCATTCACCTCTTGTACCGTACTGGCGTATCTATTACAGCTGAAATCCAAATATTGTGAACAAAGTCCAAAACATATGAGCTGCTTTCCTTTAGACGTTCGTACTGCACATCGAACTTTTGGAAATCTGGAACGTCCTGTTATGAACCGCATTAAATTATCAGGACCTGAGAATATTAGGCGTGAATTATATAACGTTTATAGATGGTTGATTGCTTCTCCTCTAGACGAAGAATGTTCTGCAAATAGCAGATAGCTATCCTGATCAACAATCGAATTATAGACATGCCCTGCATAATGAAACCTATCACAGACACTAGTACATTCATCATTAAACCATGGTGTTTGCAACAATATCGATGGAACCATGTAGCAGCTGTTATCGTAATAGGCTACTTTAGGCCAAGGATTGAATCTAGATGGTAGTACTGACTTTGCAGTATTTACTACTTCCGTTTTCCTCTTGACCGATTCGCCGAGAAGTTTGAGGTGGATGCAGACACATTGCATGGTAAAACTTCCAGAAATATGTGACTTGGACGATAAGTAATTCTTTCTGCAAGACCTACCATTCTCATTTTTCGAACTTGTACCGAAATCGATTTTTGGTTGTACGACAGGGCTTTCAAGGAACAAATTACCAGTAGCACATGCTTCTTCAAACCATGTACTAGGTTCTCGTCTATCAACTCCAGTGCCTTTCTGGTGAGGGATACTGTACGACTTAATTTCATCTCACACGTGTTCTTCGAAGTGGTTAAAGAAAAAGCTCGAGCATTCAACGTATGAGCGATTATGTGTGCCGCTAATTGTGCTAATTTTCGTATACCAGAGCTGTTTCTTAAACTGCACAATCTGCTCAGGCAAAGCACAGGCATCCTGCCTGTTATAGCAAAGATTCATATTTGCTAGCTTTAAAATGGAAGAACACTATTCAGATTTCACGTATGCTTCGAGAACATCCCTATTTTTATACACAGAACCCGAATGTAAAACAAACTCGGCGACACGTCGTCGCAAAATTTAAGAGGTACATAGTTCACTAAAGATTTTCCGTGATGTCTTTAGACGAAACTACAGAGCATTCAATCATAGTTCTTCCCAGAGAGCCCGAGTTTAGAAAACATGGAAGGATATGTTTTTGCGATCAAGAGACATCTAAGGCGCTACACTTAAAATAATCTATATCATCCAACGTGGGATCGCAAGAGTGATAATATCGATCATATTTTCCTTGTTATGAATGAAAGTAAAACCCGCGTTTCTCTGTTTCTATGATTATCAAACTGTAATTGAGTCGAAGCGGTCGTCTTTAAACTATTTTGATACAAACATTTGTTCGATTCGTGTACTCCTGCTTCTTGTAGACTTTCCGTGCACGCAAAATTAATCATACAAGCAAAAAATCGGAATCGACGGAAAGTGGTGGTCAGTAAGTCTTTAAAAAAACTATGCAAAAGATTTAATGTTTCGAAAAGACCAGTGAATAGAACTCATTCGAAACGATTTAATTCATAGACAAGGTAATTGGTACAGGATTAGATTGATAAATTGAATACCATGATCTAGTCCATTGATCTCTGAACTGCTCAGGGGTGGGAAAATTCTACTTTCTGCTCTATATTGAAGAAATCCATAAATAAAATAGTATCCAGCTTGGAACTGTAGAAAACATAGACAATTTGGTGTTATCCAATGACTTAAAGTGACTTGCTCAGAGCATTCTGTTGTCACAAAAACCCTCTCGATCGAAAATTCATCATCCAACCCTTAAATTTCTCGAGAAGCACATTGTGATAACAGTAGTCTAACTAAAATATAACTTCCTGCCCTATATTTCCGAAATTTATTTATAGAAAGTCCAGAGAAAACGACTGTAAAAAATACAAGAATTTGACTACATTCAATGAATGCAAGTGAACTGTTTTAGTCTACAGATGTATTTCTAAATAATGTTTTCCATATAGAATTTTCATCCAACCCTTGAATCTCTCAGAAGGGCAATGTGAGATTCAGAGTAACAGCAATAGTCCATCCTAACTCAGTTTCTAACATAAAAAGACTTATGCAAAATAAAAAATATTACTCTTCAAAAAGTATGTATGATCAGTCCATATACTTTATGTAACTAACTTTATAAACATGCCGCTACATGGGATGATAAACTTTGAGTATTCGAAAGATTATCGCTAGCAGACACATCAAAAACGGCCCGCATAATCAACCGAATTTGAGTCTAATGGAATCAAATCTGTATTATCTAAGCTGAGAAGTAGTTAAGCGTCCCATCAAAAATTTAAATTAAATGTTCGATTTGGTCACAATATTTAAAAGAGTCACAATCGAGCATAATGATTTCGATCTCAAATGTTATCCGACGAAATTCAATCAATGGACTTGATACAGATAAATCTGTCACACAAGGCTATAATCAGCACATGTAATAATACAAAAACAATGTTTGTCGTATTTAATATAAATAACAATAAGTAGAATGTTGAGTGCAAAGAATCCCGAAATAATAAATTTAATCTGTATTGATTACAATGATGACGTAGAAATGGCACTGAAGGGGACTAGAAATACAAGTTTACATATAACTGAAAATTTTTGCGCAGAGGAGTAATTTTGGTATTATTTGCTAGAATTATTCTATGACGAATCTTAAGAATCGTCGAAGGCCAGTTTCTTGTGACAAGAACAGGACTTCTCTACCTATTATAATTCAGAAAATCATCTTGTCCACTAGAAAAGCAATTGGACACATGCTGTATTCCAGAAGCTGTTCCTAACAAACAAAGTAACAGTTGAAAGTTAAGGTTCCTTTGATTGCTGACTCAAAATGTGAAGTTTACATCAGTTTTTTATTAGCCTGTCACAAATAATTTTTGTCGCTTCGGATTCGCGCAAGTTTCAACTATCGAAGGCATGCACAAAGTGATTGGCTCAAGCCGCTGTACATTAAAATATTTTCTTTAGTGTTAGATCTACTGTAGTTCAAGATATGCCTTCCATGTTCCTAGCGAAACTAGCAAATCATTCCGTCTGTTGGCTTGGCTTCCCTTTCTTTATCCTCGACTTTCTTCTAGTACTCCTTAAACAGTTTAATAGAGCCGCATGTAGCTGTTTTATACCTAAAATCCTTAAATAGTTCAACTTCTTATGAATAAATCGATCAATTGAACTGGCTGAAGCAATCATTCTGTTCAATTCTCCTCTATTGCTAATTTTATTCTGTCCACGATAAAAGAAATTGCTTGCTTTTATAGCTGAACGGAGCAAAAAGTACATGCCAGAAACAAGCGGATATAATGTGGTACACAAGTGAAGAACTGCACTGACATTTCATATACTCTTAACATGAATAAGAGCGATTTTGAATTAGGACTCTCACATCTAAGTTATTTTATTCGATCTTCAGTACTAGCCCACCTGCGATTAATTTTTAAGTTTGTAAGGTAGATTAAATCAAATTTTTCGATGCAACTTGCTTTAGTCGATTGATGCAAGGCACATAAGCGAGATTTTCAAGGCTTCCAGATGATTTGGTTTTACTACCTCAAACTTTTCATATCGAGGAGTCTCATAGTTTCACGTGCCACGTGACAGATTCTATTTTTCTCTTCATATATACACACTGGTGCTGATTTCGTCCCCACACTGCACCCCTTTCCTGTACCCGACTATGTTGGGTTTCTTCCAAACTCGGCATTTTTCAATTTAGCTTCCGAAAGGTTGCTCTTTACTTGCATGAGTACTGATAGTCCCATCTGTTTGATGTGAAGCTTACGATACTGTTAATACTGATCAAACTTAACTTTATGAATAGAGTTCATCATGGAATCATGATTAGAAATATGAGATCTATTATACAGGATATCTTAAAAGTAATTGAGCAGCTTTTACCGTACTCTGTAGAAGTCTTGCGGCTCGATAATGCACTTCCTGCTTTTCGAGATGAAAATAAATTTTTTGGATAATTGGGGTACAGAGAATTCTTGTACTTTCAACAGCGCACAGTAGTGAAACAATTCTGAGACTATCATTTTTTTCTTTATCACTACTCTATTTTTTTAAAAAGTGGACCCGTCTCATTGCATAATTTTGAGGATCATCTGCATCACTATTCTTCTCTCTCAGATAATTTTGAGTGAACCCACACCTTCCAGATCATCGCCAGTAAGTAATTGTTCGACGAAAAATCAGAATAGGACCGTTTTCAATATAATGTGCAGCACGCGTTTAAAAGCTCATCTTAGAATATTTTGCTGTCTTTGACCTATCCAAATTGCTGCCTGCGAATTACTCAGAAACAAAATTTGTATTCTGTTTGGATATGACGGTCTCATAGTAGTTTGACCAGATAGAAGTTGATTAACAAATCTACCTCCCTCTCCATCTCTCAGTGATTTAAACCAGTTCCTCCACGAATTTGGATTCGATGTTGGAATGCCAGATTGTTTGATTACCATCTTTTGAGTCTGGTTAGTGAGCACAATTTTATCAGCCTCTCCACGCATTCCTCGTTTCTTGTTATCGATTAATTACCGTCTGGTGTGGTGTACAAATTTAGATTCTTGTTACCTAGATATATTGCCGAATTTACAGTTTGTCCGGGACGATTCGAAAGCATCAACGTCGATAGTGACAGCAATATGGACCGCAAATAAGTACAATGGCTCCTGAAGTTTTAGTCAAATATATAAAAAATTGATTAAATCTACAATTTTGAAAGTACCACTAGAATTTCTGCTTCAGCACTAACTCTAAATGTGCAAATATTCGACGAATGGCCCCCGAATCGTTCGTTAATCCCTGAGAGACAAAGGTTCCATATTCGAAGGAAACACAATCTAGCAAAACTGAAAACTGCTGAATTACTTTTGGTTACCCATGTATACTGTTAGTCACAACCAGCGATTGCGAACTATGCTCTGCATTTATTTTTTGCTTACGAAGCAAGAAAATTATTCTTTTAGAAATATTGTTCTTGGAAAATAAACATGTAAATTATATTCCCGAATTCTTTGAATTATTTACAGATTATTGATTCTCTACTTCTCAAGAATCTTGGCAACGCTAAAAACATTCCTGATGCCGTTGTTAATTTGAAGAAACTGTTTTCCACTTCCAGATCCCATTACGATGAGTACAAGAATAAAACAGGGTTACTCATGTGTCTTAAAACCAATTTTGTCAGATCAATTAAATAGAAATGTAGAATCGAAAATGACTAAAGAATAGTCAAAAAATAGAATTAATAGAAACTGCTTGAGAACATGTAAATAGGTTATGTTTCTTTCAGCAATAAAATTGAATACAAATAATTTGAATTGACTAAATTCCTAGTACAATTTACACTATTTCTGGTCACAACGTACTTCCGAACCTTCTTCAAACGTTGCTTCGTTGACCTACTTCCCCATCTGTTTCGAATTTCATTGTTTATTTAATGCGAACATAATCCTCTTCATTAAACACAAGGGCATTCAAACTTCCGTCATGAGACAATTTAAATAGAATATCTTGTTCACCATATGGGGACTCACTTCCCGTTTTTAACTTCCCATTTCTGAATATCAGCCTCCACTCGACATTTGCTGCATTCTTCCAGTACAACCTCCCATCTCGTTGCTTGATTGTCACTTCATGGTACGTATTTTCGACAGGAATTCTTTCGTAAGAACCAAGTAATTCCGATCTGCTTAATTCTGCTTCCAGTACTGGAGCTTTCAATCCGGCTGCAAGAGAAGGTGAAGCATTCAGTAATCTCTTTTTGATAGATTCAAAGTAATAGTCAGCTTCATATTCGCCTTTGAAGTCACTAGGCCAATTAGCGCGGTCAAACCAAGAATGATCCGTCTCTTCTAATCCGAAATCAGACCATTTCTCATATAAGTGATGCATTAATTCATGTTGAAACCATTGCGGTTGGTACAACCTTCTTTCGACATCAGTGTAAGGTCCTTTTCCTAAGTGTTCCGGTTTTCTTAGGAACCATTGATCATCTGATACGAATAGGGGAAGATCATAGCCGTAACTGCCCATCCCACCTGTAATTATATGGTCGAATCCAGTTCCATCGCCAGGCACTCCAGAGGGCGCAATGACCCACCAAAAATCAGTCTTAGAAGAGACTCGCTTAGGAACAGCATCAATCATCTTTTCTGAATCAGGGAGAATATCGATTTCTTCAGGTCCGCGAACGTAATCAACGTTGGCACACCGACTTTGTCTGTATACGACCAGCTTTACTTCGAGGCCTCTCGTAATACTCTTCACCCACCGTCGAAAAAGTGAAGTAGCCTGGTGAAGAACACGAGCATTGTTTGCCAGGAGTTCAGGCTTTATTTTCAAATTGAGTGTCTCCGAACCTCCATCTTTCAATGGGCGCCGCACCTTTGCGCACTTAGCAACTACCGCAGTCATTTGGAGTTGTCCAGATACAGTGAATTTTTTCTCAAACGCAATTTGCTCCAACATTCGCATTCCGTAGTATGCTATAGGATCACCGACATTAGCATTGGTAGTTGTAGCATCTTCCTCCCAAATAAAGTCAGATCGAGGGTACCGTATAAAAATAGACCGAATTTTTGAGCGAGCCGAACGATACCTTTTTCTGTCTATGTCATCTTGTATATTCAACATTGTTTCGATCTTCTTCCTATAATGCCAAGGCATGTTGTTCTTGCTATAAACTCGGTAGAACTCTTTCAATTGTTCTTCTGAGTTCTCAGAGACACGAGCATTCACATTGCCGCTTCGGAACTCATCCCGAGGAATCTCAGTGCTATTCATTTCTTTTCCATGAACTAGAATCTGCAGAAACGAAAACGCAAACACAATAATATGAAAAGTTCTGGTAAACGCCATAATTTTGATTTTGAGTCTCTGTTCGTGGTAGCTACTAGATCATTTATAGACAACACTGCTTTCGATATCAAGTAAAAAACCTCTTTCGCACTTTTTCCGCAAGTTATCCAACCTAACGTATCGTAACCGTAGTCCCGTGAATGACCTTACCGCGCTTTACAAGACCGGCTTGCACCTGTTGTCCCCATTGGGCCATTTACAGGCCGTTCTCTATTTATAACGTATTTTCTAAACACCTGTTGCAACTTCGAATTGATACCCGTAATCCTTGCGATCATGACGAGGCAACATGACATCAACGACTAATCTGTACTTATCGACAGTTTGATAGTAAAATAGAATGAATCATTGTTCGCGTACTGGAACAGACGACGAGAACAACCATCTGAACTAGCTACTGACTGCATCGCACACCATCACGTAGTATGTAAACTCAGAACTGGAGGACTGGAACATGTGCTCTACGGCACGGAGTAAAGCGAATATCGTCTCCAGCCGATTTCCGAATTGTGCAAACGACCACAAAAGAACAGACAATTTTTGCGGACGTATACTTGATCGAATTATTGGATTGCATGTTTAGCTCATGAATTGCACTAACCAGAACATGCCGTATTATAGATCATGTTCTCGCCTCTTCCCATTCCATTGCCAAAGGTGTCCAAGTCCACTCGGTCCATACCTACGCCGAGGTCGATTCCGAAACTTTTCCAATGGAAAAAAGAAGAGCCTCCCGAAGTCCCTGACTATATTGACGCATCTGAGGTAACACCAGAGTCTGAGGGAACTTCACGCTCTTCACGTTCTCCCCGCACGCTTCTCTCGCTGTTCGCACGGAAGGAGGCACCACCATGAGTGATATCGAGAAACCCATCACTCCTGTGTTCACGAGTACCGTATGGAGAACGAGCGCAAAAATTCAAGTTACAAGTTCTTGAATCTATTCCAGGACTCGCGTTGCTGCCAGCATTGTCTAGCAACAACGGCCCTGGATACGAATTGCTGCGAGGAGGTGTAAACTCTTTGCGGGCAGAGGTGCTGGACCTGAACATGATTGTAGCGGCTATGAGAACGCATCGTCTCGAACTGACGCATGACGTAATAGCAAGTTTCTTCATCTGGTTCTCGCAACTCGCTTCGTACATCGACAAGTACATGTTTCTCGAAGAAGACGTAATTTTCGAGTGGTTGAGCGAGATTGGGCTGCGGTTACGAGGGGCTATGCGACCGGCGTTGCGTATACAACTTCGCGGACGACTTCAGAAAGCATTCTACGACGTTTCGGATTCCGAAGACAGATTTCGCCCCAACATTCCAGCGGGCGAAACGTTCAGCATTCTAGCGAACCACGTGGACGAGGTGACAAAACTATCGGTCGAATATACCCACAAACTGATACGAGAGTTAGCGCCACTGATAGACGAATACTGTCGGCGCAGTGAGATCGAACGTGTTCGATGTAGAATCATTCGTTATATCATGAACCTCGAGGATGCGGAAAACACCATGGTCATTTATACGCGTTGGATGGCGCCACGAGAGCTAATTCGATGGAAGTGCAAGTATTTGGTGCGCGTCGAACGGGTCTACACATCTTACAAAGAGTGGGAAGAGAACATGTACAACGAGCATTTCGAAATCGCGGCAAAATTCGCGGACGCGCTGAATGAAGAGAACAACGGCCATCAGATGAGAATAGAAGCTGAGGAGTGGATGGAAACCTATTGGCGTGCACAAATAGGAATGGTCAAGTACGAGCAGTCTCGTAGAAAACAGAGAAACGAAGAGACATGTTTGGAACTATCTTCACAAGTTCAATAAATGCACGCTCAATGAAGTGCAGCACGTCAACGAAGCAGTTCGAGTAGTTTCTTCAGAGGAAAACACGGATGTCATAATGTCCTTGTGATTCACGCTTTCACAAGCAACGCGGCAGGCTTGTGGTCTGAGCCTTGCTGGTCGTAGCGGATGAACATGTCCACGATTTCGTCTCTCTCAAACGGCGTCGTGATGAAGTAATCGATGCGCCATCCCTTATTTTCCTTTTGCAAGCGGTCCCCAAAACGCAGCGAAAAGTAAGTGTAGCACCGTTTGTACGGATACATGTGTCGCATAGTGTCCACCCATCCTTCCTTCATCATGTCCCCGAACGCCGCGCGCTCCTCAGGGGTGTGCCCGGAATTTTTCTGATTCGCCTTTGAATTGTGGATGTCGCATTCGTCGTAGGCGACATTCAAATCGCCACAATACACCACACGTCTATGCTTCTCTCGTAATCCAGCCAGGAACTTACGCATCGCCGGCTCGAACACTTCCACACGATATGGTAAACGTGGTAATTTCTGACCTGCGTTAGGCACGTAACAGTTCACCAACGCAATCCCATTCGATAGTACCGCGGTCAGTACTCGGCCTTCGGCGTCCGCCTCCTCTTCGCCCATACCTAGCTCTACGCTCTCGACGGAAACATTCTTCTTCGCCAATCGGTCCGTGGCGACAAGCAATCCCAGGCCACTGTATCCTTTCTTCGCGGTACAGTGATTCCAATGGATATCGTAACCGGGCACTTCCGGAAATCCCTCGACAGTTTTCGCTGTATACTTGGTTTCTTGAATGAACAGAATGTCGGGTTCTTCGCGTTCGATGTAAGTCAGCAGGTGTCCGGATTTAACGACGGAATTGGCGCCGTTAATATTCCATGATACAATCTTGAGATGTTCGTCATCGACAGCACCCCACGGCTGGTCACATGTAGTTTCTTCGTACCATTTCGCCTTTTCTGCCTCTTCTTCGGGGGTGAGTTTCGGTTTCTTGGCGCGTGTAGCGGTTTTTTTCTTGGTCGACTTCGTCTGCGTTGCCACTTCTTCATTTTCGGGTTTCGTGGATGTTTTTGCTTTCCTCGCTCGCGTCACCTTTTTCTTCGGGGGTGATGCGATTTCTTCATCTTCAGGCTCCTTCTTCGCGGCTGCAGTGCGTTTTCGTACACGCTTTCCAGGCACTTGTGCGAGTTCATTGTTTTCCACAGATGACGAAGCAGTAGCGCGAGTCACCCGACGAGGGCGATTTGCTGCCGTCATGGCTCGATTGGACCAAAATATCGAGCAGCGTGGTGCTTGAAGCGAACTTCTGACGAAGAACGACCGAGTAAGACCAGTACAAAATGCAAGCTGCATTGGAAGGATCAACGGGTCGAGCTGTCGAACGAGACAAACACAACCAACCGCAAATACACATATCAGTGATATTTGCAAAAAAGTGATATAATTATCAATCCCACTCTTACAGCCGCGCAAAGCTCAGTAGAAAGCAGTGCGAATACTGACTGAACGACGTTGCTCAGCAGTATGCCATTCGCTGGGCTGCTGGCTACCGACAGGAACAAAACATGACAACAGCATTGTCAATTGACGAGTACCAGCAAGGTGCAAGTGAAAGAAATAGAAAGCCAGTCGCAGTGTCGACGTGATTTCGGTTTAACAGCAAGGTGTAAGCAGCCCACGACAACAATATGTTGACCACTACACCCTGTTGTAAACACCTCGACGCGATTCCAATTTATTGATTCGGCCCATGTTGAAAGCGTTCTTTGCTGCAACACACGACGAGAACACGACGCGGGAACCAACATGTCAGCGCCCACGTACGTGCCCACCAGGGCCGCAGGAATCCATGCCGGCGCCGGGGGGAATCCATTGCTGCAGAAGGGGTCGAAAGTGGACCTGAAACTCACGGGCTACCAGCTGCCCTCCATCTCCACCGGCGCGCCCGAGGCGTTCGCCGTCGTGTTTTATCGAAACTTCGGCAAAACCGACTGGATTGAGATATCGCGCAGCGAGACAGTGAAAGATGCGAATCCGTGTTTCCAAAAGCTGTTCTCCCTCGAGTATCACTTCGCGATTTACCAAGAAGTGCGCATTGTAATATTCGATCGCTCGACGCCATCCGCCGACCTACGCCAACAGCGCCTCATTGGCGTCGCCGATTGTACACTCGGGAAAATCTTGTCCGCTCGTGGCAACGCCATCGAATTGCCGCTCACCAACGTAGAGCTGGGCCCCGATGCATCCGGCAAAGTTCTCGTGAGGGCGGAAGCCGTGTTGGCGACGCGCAAGAAGCTTATCCTCGACCTTGCCATCGCAGATTTGATGAACACACAAGAGTTTCAGGCGCAGAACGCTTACGTGCAGCAGCTTGGCATGGCCGCGGCGGTACCCGCTGCGACACCGAAACTAGCGCGCCGCGGTGTCGACGCGGCTCGTGGATTAATCGGTCGCTTGAAGAAAGATGAGTCGATGATGAAACCCGCCGCACTTCCCGCGCATTTGGAGAATCAGTACCATACTGCGCAGCAGCAACAGGCGGCCGTAGTACAACAGTATACAGCAGCCACGAGGGCACCCCCGCCATTCTCGCCGTACGTTGTTATTAGTCGTGCACCCGACGACGCGACGGGTGAACGTGACTATCACAGTTCTTCTATCGTGTGGCAAACCGTGTATCGATCACCACCTATCGAACATCATGACCTCTCACAACCATGTTTTCTGCGTGGTATAGAACTGAAAGAACAAGACTTGTGTGAGGGCAACGAACATCGATTGTTGAAAATCTCTTGTCATCGCACTACTGGCGATACACTTATTGGCGAGGCGCTCACCACTCTTTATGCGCTCCGAAGACTTGTGGGTACTACAACTTCGGGCGTTGCAGAACAAATCGAAATGCAGCCCGCTGGAAGACTGTCAGTCGTTTCATTCACGGAAACGGAGGAAGACTCGTTCATGGACTATGTGCGCAGCGGGCGTTGCGATTTCTCCCTCATTTGTGCTGTCGATTTCACATCTAGTAATGGGGACCCGACAATGCCTGGCACATGCCACTACATCTCGCCACCAGGCGCTCCACCCGCACCGAATCAATATGAAGCGGCAATGCGAACTGTCGGGAATATTCTTGCATCGTATTCCTCATCTCCTACTATATCGGCGTTCGGGTTCGGTGCAAATCTGCCACCCAAATTCGAGACGTCGTTCTGTTTCCCAATGTCGGAAAGTCTGCATAGTATGGGTGACGTGAACGGCATGGAGGCCTTGATCGCTGCCTACAAATCTACCTTGGCTCGAGTTCAGTTGGCGGGACCGACGATATTTTCGAAGGTGCTGCAAACAGCGGGTACGATTACGTCCCGTCGCGTCGAGGCGGCGAACAGAAGCGGGAGCACGGTACTGCCGTACAGTATTCTGCTGATCCTAACCGACGGAGTAATATCGGACTTCGACGCCGCACTAGCGCAACTCATCGCGTTGAGTCAACTGCCGATTTCCGTGATTATTGTTGGCATCGGAGGGGAGGATTTCCGCAAGATGCAGATGTTGGACGAGGGAAAACCGCTTCGTCGGGGCACGATGATGGCGCAACGTGACATCGTGCAGTTTGTTCCGTTCCGAAACTTTCAAGGTGACCCCGCAGCGTTAGCCGAAGCCGTGTTGTCTCGATTGCCAGAACAAGTGATGAGTTATGTCACGACAGTACAAAACAGAAGTGCGAGCTACGGTGCTCAGTTCGCGCGGTGATACTGTCTATCGCTCCATTTCTAACTTTCACCCTGCATAACAAATAAAAATTTCGTGTTCGTCAAAATATATTTTTAGACTGTCTTCCTGGGGAAGTAGAACAGATTAGATGGTTCGCGGCACAACACGATGGGAGGGTGTGCTCCTTGAGCACGATACTCCGCAAAACATTGGTCTTGGAGGGGTTTGAACCCTCGATCTCCACATTCAAAGTGTGGCGTGATAAATGTTGCTGAACCACTACACCACAAGACCAACTCTCTAACCGAATTGAAATGTCAGAGCCAGTGGCGGCGTCAGAGTGATTTTAATGTAAAATGCTATATACAAGCGCGGCTCTGCCACTACAGTTGTACAGACACAGAGAAGTAGTTGTGTTGTGGAAACAGCCGTGCGTGCGATACACAACCACTGAGTGTGGCCATCGGCGGGATGCACATCGTCGAACTGCTGTCTCGGGAAATAGCGTCTGAAAAATTCGTACGACCCAGAGCTGCTGCAGCAGAGCGCCTGTGTGACGGTGACGGCATAGCCGCCCGTGCTGGTCATGGGTGAGTAAGTGCGCGTTGTGTGCGGCGTAGCGCGAGCAATAAGCAATTATATACTACAACCGAAGAAAACGAAAGTTCATTAGGTTAGTTTTGAGTTTCCTACCATATTATAATTGGGCATTCCCATAACACCGGAAAATCTTGTGGCCTACCGAGTTTCCAGCACATGAAAATTTTCCAGTTAACTTGAATTCTAAAATCTTCACTTTTTCTCTCTTATATTATAAAATTACTGAGTTCGGCTTTCATACTCGAACTGTTTACTAGTTTATTCAACGTGTCTACTAAATGTGCTGCTTGGTTATCGAAACACTGCTTCTCATATATTCATGACCTCGCATTCTTTCACCTGTTCATCATACCTATTAACCAATTTAAATCGAAGTGAATATAAAATTAATTTAGCCTTCATTACTTCAACACGAAATCCGCGAAAACTCGGCCGTTTGGTTTCAACATTAAGTATCCAATAATTATATTAAGTACTATTAAATAAAAAATAAAGGGAAGTTGTAGTTGAAGCACCTTTGAAATAATGCACAGATTATTACGATTCAATTTTCTTAGGGCTGTTGTCGATTAATCCAGCAATATAAGTAATGCGCTGTGCATTTTTTGAACGCGTTGAGGTAGATCAATAATTTCATTGCTTGATTCCGATTAGCTGAACGTGTAATCAGGAGCTTGTGTGCGCGCTTTCATCCTTGGATAGATTTCTTAATTGAGATTCTTATAAAATTAAATACAGCTCAGTGTTGACGATGGATGCATCGTGTGAGCAATGTTATATCTGTTTCAAGCCGATGAATACTGGTTCAACTATCTCATTCTTGGCTGCGAATTCATAGCAGTTGTTCAAGGTTACTGCTGCGTTATTATTTTTCAATTCTTCAAAGGCAGTTAGTATCGGTGCTTGAATTGTATTTCCAAAAATAATAAATTATTCTGACTCTCTGGCTTTTGTGAAGGTTGTTATCTGATAAAGCTATTACTTATCCTTATTTTAATTTTGCAAATCTCTGAAAATCGGCATGCAGAATATTGGTTTACCCTTCATCTCAAACTTCCTCAGTTTTATTGTCTTATAAAATTTTTGGGTTCCACTATCGATCACTTGAGTTGAACTTGTGAAACTGTTCTTCCAGTATATGCTTCTAATTAAACTTCGACGGTATGCGTATACGACAGTTTCTTAAGTATGCATGCTCATTCCTGGTACTTCAATGATTCTCATAGAGTATATGCCCATCATTTATTTCAAATTTGTGGTCAATTTTAATTACACATTATGTACAAGGAATGATTAAATTGACGTAACAGGACAATTGATCTCTGAAGAATAACGTTCTTCATAATCAACGAGAAGGATTCATCTTCATTGATTTTTATGTGAGAAGCTCATGAAAGGTAAAAATATAATCGCTCATCCAATATTTTTGATTTTAATAGTGCGAAGAAGCGAAGATTTGGAATTCTACTATGCTTGGGACGATATCACGTTCGATAAAAGCAATAAAAAATTTAGCGTTCGCCGCAATCCCTCACGGGCGATCATCTCCCTTGACGGGTGACCTCCCAGCTGGGTTTAGTATGTGTTGGTGTTTATTCCCTCGCGGGTTACACTACAAATTTGGTCTCATCACCTAGAACAGGCCTAACAAAACCCTTTGGTGGGTAGAAGTGAATCAACTAACCCTTTACTCTTCTTGCAACGTTCCAGGTGGGGCAATTATCCTTGTATCCTCAGCTGAGGAAAGCCAAGGTGGGCACTATTTCATACAATCCCAGTGGGGAAAACTACTATCAAAAGCACAGGTGGGCACCATTCTACAAATCACAGTGGGGAGACAAACACAAGAGCTCAGGTGAGACAAGTATATCAAGTCCGTAAATCCCGGTGAGGTAGGCACTTATTGGTTTTCGGTGGAGAACTATTCTATCAATACGGGGCCGCATTCCCAGTTGGGACGTCAAGCAACCGATCCGATTGGGTCTCCGTCGAGCCGACACGTCACAAGGATTCGTGGACGTGAAATACATATTGTGATGGGTGAACCGGTTGATAACCTCCTTCAACGGATGGACATATCCACCAACAACCAGATCGGCCCACCCGCTCGAGAGACGCCTTCGCAACGCTCGCTCTCCATAGGGGATGATGTCCGGACCGAGTCCGAGCAACTGACCGACGTGGTAAGTCGAGTTCAGAAACTTGGCGTCGAGGCTACCGCCTCCGCCACCAATAATACCTCTCCTTCGGGGTCGAGAAGTGGCAAAAGTGGCACCTCCGTCAATGCAGTGCTCAGCCAGAAGCAGTACACTCGCGCGCTGGGACATCGCCGAGACAAACGGCAGGGACAACACCACTCGCCACGCATACAGGGGCCGGCGAACCATGGTACGCCACACGAAACCCCTCGTGGGTCAGAAGTTCGGTAAACCCCTCCGTGAGTCATCGAAAACATTTGCCTAAATACCTATGCGCGCCTCCAAGAAGGGCAACAGGTCGCCATGGGCAATCTGGCTGAAAAAATAGCGCAGCTCTAGACGATCGTAGAAGCCCTGCAGTTGAGGAAAACCCACGCTGGTGAGAGAGCGCACCTAATTGAAAACGCCGTGAAGTTGGAACAACAGTATCTCACAACAGAAATCGTACCGACTCATCCCCAAGGGGGTGCCCAGGCACCAAGCCCAGACCCCAGTGCCCCGCTCAACCATGACCGCAAGGCAATACCCCTTCCGTCCAGGCGGAAGTCAGCTCGTCGGCACGGAATCCGCAAGAGGCATCGCAGACACAGACGGGGAAAGTACGTCACCTCGTCAGAAGACGACAGTGACTCCTCTACGGGAGCGGACACAACCGACTCCGAACAGTCGGTGCAACAAACCCGAGGGGGAGTGTTTGCGCATCCGAAGGAGCCCAATATTCGCGGCCTGGTTGAGTTGCAGCCTACGAACCGACGGTTCGTGACGCTCCTTAACTATCGATACTATCGTCCCCGCCTGCGGGCAGTGCCTGATGTGAAGGAAAAGATGGCAACCATCAGAAAAACACGGCTTACCTGAGGTATCACATAAAGTTCATCTTTACAGGAGAGGATCCCATTATGGTGCTGGAGTTTCACCATGGGCGAACAATTAGACAATCTCTTAATGAGCGAAGTGGAGGCGTACGAGACGCTTCCTTACTTCTTCGAAGAGGCTGCACGGGACCATTTTATCTCGTGCCAACGCATTGGATCATCCTCCGCTGTCGGGGTGCATGACTAGCCAACAGCCGTACAATGCCTCCTGGAATCGTATGCCACGAGCGAAGCGATAAGCGAGGCCGTTGCAGACTTCCGGGAAGTCAAGCAGCGTCCTTCCGAGGGTGAACAGGAGTTCCACACCCGCTTCGTGGCCGCCCACGCGAGGCCTCGGTTCTTCATGAAAGAGAGAGTTCTTGTCACCGCCTTCATCGAAGAGCTGGACCCGCGCCTTTGTCCTCGTACGCGGGCGTTTCACAACGATAACCCACGAGTGGGCATGGTGGATGTCTTCTGCAGCTCCAAGACAGAGAGAGAAACAATCCGCGATGCGTTCTGCAGGGGCAATCGCGCGAGCAGCAGTGGTGCTGACTACTCTGCGCGCCTTTATCCCTGACAGGGAAGCCGCCGGCACGTCAATATGGTCGAACCCGTAAGGGAGTGGGACAGGGATGAAACGGATTCCGACTTCTGCATCGAAATGCCACGCATGAGGGAGAAGATAACTACCATCAGGAGGCGTTAGCAATTTATAGTCGACGGGGCCAACCCCCCAGTCTCACCGGGCACGTACCCGTACAAGAACCCCGGTTGGGTAGACCGCAGGTCGCGTAGCATCCTCCAGAGGGACAGGCCTCACGACCCGACACTCCAAAGAGGACAATAGGTCGTCTGTTGGTGGAGATGTTACGCGAAAGGCGAACACTTCGCCAACATATGCACCGTGGATCTCCCCTATAGGGCTGAATCGGAGACCGCCAACTTGGAGAAGTTGACCGCCATGCAGAAATCCCAGGCCCTCTGGGAAGTTCATCTCACCCTGAAGAGATCAAGGACACTGCCGGCGGCAGCGAGAATCCGTTTTCGAGGGCCGCACAGTCGGCGGATAGTATCCCAACCCCGAGGAAGCGCTCTGTCTCCTTCTCAG
>JAAUYH010214270.1_pt1 | contig 23073 bp, 16 predicted proteins | sample 7278061 | NCBI WGS metagenome assembly JAAUYH01 (sample SAMN14350203, study PRJNA611818) | marine sediment metagenome | isolation source: surface marine sediment (0.6m) | place: French Polynesia: Moorea | collected 2018-08 | reverse complement strand
GCCCGATCTAGATAACCACCTCCATCTTGGTTGATATCTGCCTTTAGTAGCAGACGCGCATGGTTAATTTTATACGCAGGATTCTTACCTGTTGTTGTTAATTTATCTAAGTATACTCTTTCTTCTACAGTTAGGGAGACAATGAATTTTTTCATGGGCATCACACACACCAGATTGATTTGGGTGTTTATAGATTATCGTGTTTTTGTATCCCTCAACTCAAAATTGACAGACTACTAGTTATCCACAAATTGAAAGATGGTGAGCCAGTGCGGTCTTGGGGGTTTCCCCCATGAGCAACTGGCGAACCCGAAGGGTGGGAGATTGTTTGTAGTGCTTATCTTTTGGTTAGTCTTCATGGAGAACAATTACTAAAGCTACCACCACAATCTAATTCCAAATTCTCTTCACATCCTTGGTGGAATGATAAAAGTGGTTGGAATAATATTCTCAACAATCTTCGTTTAATTCTTCAACCATTTGTATTTTTTAATTTAATTAAGCCTTGGCTAAAAGTTTTTAAAATTCTTGAACTACATCAAGGTTTCTTAAAGCTTCATTCGTGGCGCTAGCCGCGCGTCTTCCAAGGCTAATTAATTATTTCACTGATTCAATTTTCAGTCAGCTAGATTATTGGGATTTCTATTTTTCCTCTGCCTAGAGTGACAAAAGAGGGTTATCATTTCAACCAATTACTAAACGCGATCGCTATAACCAATGAGCGCACTTGTCCTCTAGCATTTTGAATCAGCGATCGGTGGTCGTTAACCAGTCTCGATTACGTGAACCACGATGGTTACCCGCTCATACTGAGGAGTCTTCGGTAGAGTCGGAAAAGTCCCGGGTCTCGGTCAACTCGCCATTCCGGTAATACTCCTCCCTGACCTGATGCCCCTTTTTGTCCCAGAATACCTGGTGCCCGTCCAATTCTCCTTGATTGAAATACTCCTCAGCTTTAAGTTTTCCGTCCCCGAACCACCAAGTCGCGCGGCCATGCTTCCTGCCTTGTTTGAAAGAGATCTCCGCCTCCCTAGCTCCATTCGGGTAGTACTGCAGTTGAACACCCTCGTCGTCCTCAGTCCACGTGATCTCAGTCTTCTTTGCGCCGTCCGGAAACCGCTCCGTTACCAGAGAGCGTCCCGCACAAGATGCCCGATCCAGATCGACTGCCCGTGGATTATGGTCTAAATCGAAATAGACATACTGTCCCTCGCCCAGGTATCGGAAACCTTCGGGTTCACCAAGCCGCAGTCGGTCACTTTCCACCCTGAATCTCCACCGCGTTCCGATGCCGTCCTGTTCCAGGATCCAGAGATAAGTCCCATGCAGCCGATACTCGACCGACTCGCCGTTCCACAAACTGTGCCCCTCATCGAGCACGATCCACTCTATCGCCTCTACTCCTTCACCAGACGGCCGCTGCCAGCATCCGGCAGGAATCCAAGCCTTAGCGTTGCCGTAGGAGTGACGCTCCAACATTCCTAGCCCTCCAAAAATCACCTGCCGCTCCGCCGGGTTCTAGTCGGCGAAGAAGATGTCGCTCTTACCCTTACTCGGCTCCTTACCCGTCTCGGCTTTGTGCATGGCCGCGATGATTTCTTCCATCGTTTGCATGTCGAGCACCCCCTCCAAGATCGGGATCGCCTCGGTGGTAAGGCTGATGCCCTTTTTAGTGCCGAAGAACCGTAGGTCGGCACGCGACTTCTTCTTGCCTTTTTTGCTGGTGACTAGGCCACCTCGAATCTCGTCGAGATAAGCCATGGTAGTGCAGGCATTAAAGAACCACACTTGATACTTCTTGACATCGAACTTGCCGACCTTGCTCATTGCCTCGATATCGTTCTTGCGGTTTTTAAGGATTTTCTTCATCTTGCTGCTTTTGCTCTTCTTCAGCCTACCAGCTTTGTGCAGGGCGGAGTTGACGCCGATGACGAAGTTCTCGGCGGGGCTTGCCTTGGGATCGAAGTCTGGTCCGGTTCCAGAGCGGGCGTGCCCGGAGTAGATTGTAATCTCCTTCTCGGAGAGGAACTTCCCGAATGTCTTCTTCGGGCTTACGGCTTTCTCGGAGATGACGTCAACGATGATCTCAATCTCCACGGGCGGAGCCGTCTTGTCGCCCTGGACGCTGAACCTTTTCTTTTTGATGAAGCTTTTCTTCCCGACAGAATCGTGCGTCAGCTTGAACTTCCTGCCCTTCAGAAACTTGACTATGTTGACAAACTCCGAGGAGTGAAACGGCTCTCCGATCGCGATGCCGATCTCGAGCTTCTTGTCCTTAAATAGCCGACCGTAATCGATGCCTCTAGCACCACCAGTTTTCCACTTCTTCCAGGCACTGATGGTCTTGGACCCAATCTTCCCGTCCACGTCTTTGCCGCTGAAACCAAGAACCTCCTGTGCTTTGCACGCCAGCCTGATGAAGTGTGGTCCAATGGCCTTTTCAGCTAGGGCTTTGTCGTAAAGCGACTTGTGGCCTGGACCGACGACCTTGTACATTTCTTCCACCAGCCCGACGGTCCACCGGATCTTCTTGCCGCTCCTCGATCTGGTGTACCACCGAGTGGCCTTGGCTTCATCGCATTTGCGCTGCACTATAGAGCCGCCGCCCAGACGTGAGATGATCGTGTCTCCGAGCAAGTTCAGTGCTGAGCTACAGGAGTCTCGATAGACCGCACGCGGAGCCTTGTTGGCTTGCTGTTGTACTACATGAGTTAACTCGTGGGCTAACAACCTCTTTCCCTGCAAACTTCCTGGCACATATTCACCCTGCCGGAAGAAAATATCCTGACCTGTCGTAAACGCTCGTGCTTGAATTGACTTATTGAGTTGGTCAGACTGAGCATTGGAATGAACTCTAACCCCACTAAAGTCTGTTCCAAATGCCCGTTCCATAGGACCACGCACTTCATCGCCTAGAGGCTGCCCTTGCCCTCTTGCCCCCTGTATAGAAGTTTCCAAACCTGCTGATGCAACTCCGCCACCGTCTACTCCCTGCTGCCCGGAGGATTTTCTTTGAAGCTCCTCCTCTTCCTCCTCCGGCATTTCCTGTCGCTGAATCCTTTCTGTCACGGGTTTTACTTGAAGCTCCTCCTCTCCTTCCTCCTCAGGCATTTCCTGTCGCTGAATCCTATCTGCAATAGGCTTTGCTTGAAGCTCCTCTTTTTCTTTCTCAGGCATGGTTTCGCGCTGAAGGGTACTGATCACCGGTTTAGTTTGAAGCGACTTATCGTCCTCCGGATGAACGGCATCTCGCTGGATACCTCCAGATTGCTGTGTCTGGGGTGAATTTATTTGCTGTACTACCTGGGCTGCGAAGCGATCTGCCTCCTGCTCATACTTATCATTCGGCTGCCCAATTGTCAGTTTCGTCTGAATAGGAAGTACCGACATCCGCCCAAAGCTATGGGTTAACAAAGGTGGTCTAGAATTGCCTTGATCCGAGAAGTTTTGTTGCTTATCCTCAGTAAATGAATCCGTCTCCGCTTCAACCCGATCCTGATAACGCCGTTGCAGAAAAATCGACTGCTCTGGCTTAAATCCAGGAGTTAGCGTAGATGAACTTTTGTTGCCAACTTGAACGCGATCGCTACCCATAAACCTAACCTCCAGACTTCCCGATCTCAAATGTAAACGAGTTTCTTATCTTTTGGATTTTGAATGTGGAGATGCTTCCTTCCTGAGGGGACTTTCTCCATATAGTTATTCGGGTGTATCTCTGTATTTATTATCACAGTCATCTGGGATTTTGAAAGCAATTTGATGACTTTTGTAAAGGTTTTATCGAGAATCGTAATAATTCTTTATCTACTAAGTTGCGATCTGCTTTGCAGGTGTTCGGAGCGCGATCGCCCCTTCTCATTTCATCCAATTACCAAATGCGATCACTATAAACAAATATCGCACTTGTCCTCTGGCATTTTTAATCAGCGATACTCCCCTAGGGAGTGGCTGTCGCCATCGCACTTTTATATATCCCAAATGCTTTCTGGCTTTTCTGGAATTTCACTCATCCCCCAATTTGGCGGATAAATTCCTTGGCTGATAAATCGACGAATGGTTGAAACAAGATCGTGCGATCGCACTGGCACTCTCAATGCTGGTTTTCATTCTTCAACTCAGCCTATGAGGTGAGAATGCGCACTAATACTTGATAACACCCAGAAATCTCAGTAGCTGAAGCAATTCTTCATCCGCCTGCTGCTCAGTGCATGGGGCTAGATATTCGATAATATTTCGCACTAGTGCCGGTGCTTGATCGCGATCAATAATGAATATGGAGGTCATCATGTTCCATTCGATCAGGACAGCGCCACACTGTGTACAAGAACGTGGATCGTGATCGAATATTGGTCCCACTTGATATGGTGCATTGCACGCCGGACAGTAGGCAGCATTTAGATCCATATTCGGCTCTTCTAACCGACAATACCACACTTCATTCAATCCTTTATCCACTTCTAATATCTCCAAAAGTTTCGACACACAGTTCACATCTTAATCAGGGAAATTCGTCTTGACTTGTTCGGGATTTGCTTTTCGCCATTTACGCAAGTATGTGTTTACCGCGGTTTGTTGCGCTGGCCCTAGCCTTGGGTAATATGCACCCGTATATTTACCAGTAATACGACCAATTCCAAGGAATTGTGCAAGTCTAACTGGATCTGTCCTTGCTGCCTCGAAGATCTGCACAGGGACTTGCAACTCTCCAAGGCGACGCATTGCCTCTAGTCTGTGATGACCACCAGTAATTATGAGAGTTCCATCTGGTAGTTTTGTGGCCGAGACTGGTCTTGATACATCGTAGCCACTCTTCGACATGGCCCCCATGATTCCTTCAATATGCCCTTTGGGAACTCCAGCACGTGGAACATCATGAATAGGATTAAGCTTGGCTATAGGTACCTCCTTAATAATTATACCTGATGGTGCCTTCCCTACTCTCTTCACCACCGGACCTACGCGAGCAAAAGTGACACCACCTATGCTTTCAAGTACTAAGGGCTTTTGATTGTTAAGGTGTGGTATTTCACCCTTGATTGACAGTGCCTCAAGGCCAACAGTCACAGCTAGCTGAGCTAGTAGCAATCTCTTAGCGCGATCTCTATCTTTCCGATCTCCCGGACCATATTCGATTTCATCAAGCTTCTTTGCTGTATCTAAACCAAAGGCAGCTACTGTGACAACATCAGCTGCAGTGCGAGTGCGAGATGCAACAACATAGTACTTGCCATATAGAACTGCTCGTTGCGCAGCTGTACCAACTAGATGCTTTCCTTTCTCGGCAGCGCTCGTGGCACCGCGAACAATTTTGCCTAGACGAAGAGCCGATAATCCTGCCAACGAAGATACGATTGTGCCAAGGTCAATAAGGGCTGTTGTCGTATCTAGCTGACCGTGTCCGGCTTTTTCTGCCAAGTTGATGGCCGCTGCCGCTCCGGTAGCCAGGGCTGAGCCAGCCAACGCCCAGCTACCAGCTACTGCCAGGGTTGTACCACTGGTGGCAATAGCAGAGAGAACCAATCCTACAGCTGCTAGTCCTAGGCCAAGATAGCTGAAGAATTTTTTCCAGGTGAGGTGGTCCGTCGTACGCACACGCCCTCCTTTTTGACCTGGAACTTGATAAATAATGACACCTAGTGGGAAATGGTCAGGATCATTGAGTTCCGCTAATAGGCCTTGGGGAGGTGAACTATCGTTCTCTTTAGCACTATATGTGTAATGGAATATCTTTTCCGGATTGGTGATATCCTTTAAATGCCATGTATTGCCATGTTTCCAATAATATAAAGAGAGAGGTACTTGAGAAACATAACCACTTTCCTTGCCGAATTTCTTGTCCGGGTAGAAAGCAGCCAGCAGACGTTTCGGATTATGTTTTTCAATATTTGCTAACTGCCGGCGTCTACCTGCCAGGAATGCTGCTTGCTGAGTTTCCTCAGCACGTTCGCCTTTAGTCTTTTTGAGGTTCTCAACAATCCATTGGTCGAGACCTGAGACTAGCTTCCTATAATTTGGGAAGGCTTTTTCCCATTCTTCTGCACGAATGTTTTTAGCTAAATCAGGACCTGCACCGAATTTACTGAAGGAGAAAGGGGTGATTGTAATAGATTCATCGGTATATGGATTGTAAGTACTGCTGCTAGCCCCGTGTACACCTGTAGGGATTGGCTTGGTGTGTCTAGAGGTTTCCTTCTGGAGTGCTTTATAGAGCTTATCAGCTTGGCGTGCAGCCTCGTTTTTAAGCTTAGAATTTACTTTTTTCTGGATTTGGGGACCTAGCTTAATTATAGCTTCTGAGAGGTCCTTCCAAGCAGTAAAGGTGCTCGGAGAAACTAGGCCACCATCCAAGGCCTTCTTACGGATAGGCATTAGGGCCATCTCGTAGGCGTCAATTTGCGCCTCAAAGGTTGCACCCTCAGCTTCCTGCTCTGTCAGGGCACCTACTGCCATGGCATTGATTGCGGCTTCCCGCCCAGTTTTGCCAGCAATACCCCCACGGAAGTAGTTGTTGCGCACGGGGAAATAGAAAACTCGATCTGAGCCGATGGCAGATCCTGTAACTCGAACATGGTGGTTACGATTACTTTCGGTCGGGCCACCACCATCGACAGCTTCAGGAGTAGTAAGACGGTCGAAGATTTGTAGATCGGGCTTGCCATCCTGATTCATATCGATGCCCAAACTGACCGGTCCGGTATTAAGTAACTCAAAAAGCACGGTACTTTCTGCGTTTGGCGAAATAGATACCTCCACGCCCTCACCACCAAGTGGTTGACCCTTGCGGCTGAGTGGGGAGATGCCAAATATCCCTTTCGTCATTGAGGTGGGATTGATTGTAAGGCGGAAGCGGTCGCCATAAGCACCAAGCTCAATATCAGAGGAGGCAATGTTGCCCCGGATCGTCAGTTCTCCGGGTTTGACGACTCGATGAATAGGGCTCTTCTCGGGGGGAAACTTAAAGGAGAAACGCTGCCCAACCACCTCGACGATGTACTCCACGTCCGTGGCAGTCCGCTTTGGCGGAAGAATGTCGAGCAACTGAGTCCCAATCGGCAAAACAAGTGATAATCTAGTGGGTGATTTACCGTCCGTGACCTCCTTGACAATTGGAAAAAAGCTGCCGCCTAGACGAGGCTTAGGTAATTGGAAAGAAACGAATTTTGTCTGTTTTGACGATAGCTGTGTGATTTCTAATGTGACATCCTTAGCAACATCTTTACTGTCCGGATCCCAATAGCTGGTGGACTTAATATGAGCCGATAGCTCTTTGTACTGGTCGCCGTCGCCATCAAAGATAATCTTGGTACCTCCACCTTCTAAAGTCGATTTCGGATTCTCTCCCGGCACCTCTTCCGGCTCCGGTACGGGTACATTTTTAGCTGTTGCTTTTGGATCCAGCACCCAAAAACTTGAACTATAGGCAAACCTACCGTTTTTTGTCACATGGAAGGGATGTCTACGCCCCTTATATTTGAAGGCGCGGGATTCGAAGGCAACCTTGTCGGTGAGCTTGATCATTTGTGAACGATCGCCATACAGGTCGATTTCCAGGATTGAATCAGTCTGACGGTGAATACGGGCCTTGATGACAGCGGATCCAATGAGTGCAGACACTTGGACCGTCTTATTAGTAACGGAGGGGCCATCAACTGGCTGCGGACCAGTGTAGCGGATGACGAATTGAAACCGGCTGCTCCCTCCTCTCTCTTGTTTGCGTTCGAAACTAATAGTGAAAGGATCGCCGCCCCAAACCACTTGCACTGGTTCTGGCAGCATGTCTTTTTCGCCGTCCTCCTTCTGCAGGATGGATAAGTGAGTGAAGGACGACCACCTTGACACTGGCTTTACTACGGAGACGGATGTTGGGATGCTGTCGAAACGCTCGGCTCTCTGGCCCATCACATCGGCTTCGTGCTCCAAATCCTCCTCATCATTGATCGACACTCCCTTGGCCTGGATCGTCGGCTTCACCCTTCCCTGCATCTGTTGCACCACATGCCAGCCTTCATGGGGAAGATGTTTCTCTTGACCCGGACTAACATGGATCTCTTGCCCTTGTGTATATGCCAACGCGTTGATTTTGGCTGGTTTAGAGGAGTTATGATGGACACGTATGCCCGAAAGGTCTATTCCAGAAAGGTCTTCCAGACCCGCCCTTAAGGAAGTGGGCAAACCGCTGCGGTTTTCGTCACCCGCTTCGGCCTGTCGCTGCATTGTTGCCTCACCACCTGAGTTGAGTCCCTGTAACGTATACCCAGGTATAGTTTTCGCCTGTAGCGTCTCGTCTTCCTCCTCTTCAGGCAATTCAGTCTGTCGTTGAATAACTGGTGTAATCTGACCCACCACCGGCTTCATCTGCAGCTTGTCTTCCTCTTCAGACTTAGCTCCTTGTCTTTGAATAACTGGCATCACTGAGCCAGCGCTCAGCTTTGCCTTCACCATTTCTTTCTCGTCTTCTGTCTCCTCCAGGGGTTGCCGCTGCAACGCCACGGGTCTCACCGGACTCACAATCCGCCGTGCTACCGGCTTCGGCTCCGGCATCCGCATCACTTGCTCTGCTACCCGTTCAGCTTCTTGCTCATACTTATTCCCCGGTTGCCCAATCCTCAGCTTTGCTTGAATAGGACACACCGACACCCGTCCAAAGCTATGCCAAAAGGGAGGTGGATCTAAGGGAGGAGGCGTTGGGTTCGGTTGCTCCGAGGAATTTAGCTGCTTCTCGTCACTGGGTGAAGTCGTCTCCGTCTCAACCTGTTCCTGATAACGCTGTTCCAGGAAACTCGACCCCTGTGGCTTGAACCCAGGAGTTACCGTAGATGAACTTTTCCCATCAACTTGAACGCGACTATCACCCATAAACCTAACCTCCGGACTCCCCCATCTAAAATCTAAAAACGTTTCTTACTTTTGACTTACTTAAACCCATCCTCTCACTTCTGCCTCCGTCAACGATTTTTCAAACTTGGCAAACTCCACCTGTGCTGCCCTGAGTAAATGCGGCATTTTTACAGATTCCTTCGCCTCCGCCGCCAAAAACGCTGCATAAAGAGCCATATTACGAATATTTCCCCCTGCTATATTCAACCGTGCCAATTTCTCTACATCCAGCCCCTCAGTGGGAGTATCAGCCGGGAAAATACGTCGCCAAATCTCGGCACGCTGGGCAGCATCGGGGAAGGGAAACTGGACAATAAAGCGGAGACGGCGCATAAATGCAGTATCCAGGGCATTTTTTAAATTAGTGGTCAAAATTGCTAAACCGCGATAAGCTTCCATTCGTTGCAGCAGGTAACTAACCTCAATATTGGCGTAGCGGTCGTGGCTATCTTTTACCTCACTGCGCTTACCAAACAAAGCATCCGCTTCGTCAAACAGCAAAATAGCCCCTCCTTGTTCCGCCGCATCAAACACCCACCGCAGGTTCTTTTCCGTCTCGCCAATGTACTTACTTACTACCGAGGAAAGGTCAATGCGATAGAGATCTAAGCGTAATTCATTTGCCAGCACCTCCGCCGCCATGGTTTTCCCCGTACCACTCAACCCCGAAAACAAGGCGCTGATACCCAGTCCCCGCGCACCCTTAGATGCAAACCCCCAATCCTCATAAACCGTCAGCCGCTGTTGCACATGCACCGCAATCTCCCGTAAAAGCTGCTGCTGCATTTGGGGAAGTACCAAATCTTTCCAGGTAGCCGCAGGTTCAATTCTCTGCGCCAAATCCTCTAGGCGGGGACGCGATTGGGTACGGCACAGATCCCATAACAAATTTTGAATTTTGGAGTCCCCCCCTTGATAAGGGGGGTTAGAGGGGATCTGATGTTGAATGGAAATCTCGCTCCCCTGCTCCCCTGCTCTTTCCCCCCTTGGGGGGATTAAGGGGGGGTTGCTCCCCTGCTCTTTTGCCGCCAACTCTCCCAACGCCTCAGCACAAACGGCATGAATAGTTGGGGCGCTGAGATTATATTGGGAAACCAATGCGGATACAGCACCGTTGAGACTTTCCACCTCCGTACCTAAATTCTTCTGCCAAAGGCTGTACTGTTCCTCGGTAGTAGGTGGCTGCACATCTATAGTAAGGGTGGGACGCTCTCCCCAGCTTCGTCTTTCCCGACTGGCGACAATTAAACGCACCCTCAAACCTGTAATTAAACGCTCAATGGCATGTTCGCGGGCAGCATCGTTGGTGTTCAGTTCTCGGCAGTCCAACATTAAGGCACTATTAGTTAAAGCTGCCTCCCTCTCCCACAACCGCATCATTGCTTCCTGTTCCCTAGCATCCAAGGGAACTACCTGAGCGGACATCAGATATAAGTTAATCCCCAACAGGTTACAAGCTACGGATGCGATCGCCCGCTGATCACCTCCTTCTTTACCACAAAGTTGCAAAACTGTCAATGCTGTGCCTCCTTGCCGAGACCAAGTTGTTACCAGTCGTTCTGCCAATGCCCGATGGGAGAGTACTAATTGACTTGCCACTGGAATTGGTTTAAGCAAACCTACCAGTCGCTCGTCCAAATCCCGTCCACCCGTAAGATAATGCAGTACCCGCTCATCAATACGCAAGTGACTGCGGGTGATACCATCGCTGTTACCTACTTCAACCAAACGCCAGTGACGTAAAGGACTGGCTGGGTAAATAGCACTCCAGTTAGGTTCTGGTAAGACTGCCAGGGCAACGCTAAATGTAGCATAATTCCGCCGGTTGTCTCCCTGAATCTGGGCACACAAAGAAGCGATCTCCCCATCCAATTCTACTCCTGCACACAACAACAGTACTTGACGCTCAAATGGTGACAAGCCAAATATTTGACACAGGGTTTCTAAGGCAGGGGGAATTTGCATCCCTGCTGCCATTGCTTCTAGTTCGGTTGAGGTTAATGTTTCCCCTCGCTCCTGCTGAGAAACCGCTCGCCGTAGTATTTGACGTACCTCTGCCAACGCTGCCATTAGGTAGTGCTGGTTTGTGTCCAGCCAGTGGTTTAGGGGAGAGACAATCATGGTATAGTTACCGTTACGGTAGGTTCGATGTACTGATTAAAGGTAATGCTGTTGGGGTCTGTATCGACTGCGAGCAAACTTTCTGCACCATCTATCTTCACTCGCACCAAATAGTTCCCAGACTGCACCCCCACAATCGAGAACACCAGTGTGTCGCTTTTTTGTTCCGACTCAGGCATGTTTATTTCTGGTAACAGTAAGGCTGGCTGGCTAAAACTATAGGACAGGGGTGGGCGTTCTACGGAATCATCAACCAATTCGTTCAAAAGTAGAACTATCTGCTGTCGCCGTTGAGCAATCAAGTTAAGTCTCAGTTTTATTGCTGGAGGTTGAACCGAAGACGTTAATCTATTTCCTGGATCATTGGGATTAGCAGTGGGAAATTCTTGATCAAATTCAGCCTGGTTAGCTAACACCTGAATTTCGCAACTCCCATCTGCAGCTTGGGCGATCGCTGGACGCAACACAAATGCAGCCACATTGGACTCGAAACAGGAACGCAGTTCTGGCTGGGATGGTGTGCCAAAATCCACTAGATGAATCACTTGGACTGGGTGTACCCCTGGGAATAAGCCTGCAGGCAGTGCCACCTGAATTTCTTGGTTAGTAAAATTTTCAAAATCCTCTGCTTCCACCACCACATTACCAAACTTTACCTGAGTAATCTCACCTCTGAGGGTTTGCCCCCGAATCGTGAGAATTTCCCCCATGGTCAGCATTTGCGGCTCAATTCTCTCAATTAACGGCTGCTGTAAACGAGTGACATGGATATTGCGAACACGCACAGGTAGTACGGGACGAGGAATTTCCCTAGCTTCAATCAGTACTACAGATGCCTGGTAAGCAATAGATAAGGCATAGCTGGTCTGGAAAAATACTGACCAAACTTTGGATAATTCTTCCAGATTGAGCGCCAGAGGAATAAATTTAATTGATTCGACCTGTTCATCTAGGTTCGAGTTCAGCAGATATTGGTTATTGGTATTGTCGATCGTGGTGCGGATTCTATTTCGATTCAAAAAAGGTTGGGAATGGAGAATATCCACAGTACTACCTAGCAAGCGTTGAGCTTCTAAAGTGGATTCATTACCATAAAAACTCAGCAAGTAATGCAAATCCCAAGCGGACTGTGGTTGCTGAATCATCGTTCCATCGGTTCGCCGAGTAGGTAGATCGGCTGTCCGAAAAGCCGTATTGGGAACGATTTGATAGAGATAGATATTGATTCTGGCATTATCGGCTGGACGACTTTCCATTTGTTGGGGACGCAACGTTGTTACCTCCGAGCCAGGTACAATCCAGGTTGCACTTTCCTGGAGACACTCCCTGAGGGTAGCAGTTACCGTTGCGATCGCTAAAGCATTACTCATTTCTATCTCCCCACAGGCTGTTTCAGGTAGTCGCGAGAGAGTTAGCTGGGGACTCTATTTGATATCATATATCAAAGCAGGAAAGCTTTAATTTCACGGGTTACTTTCATAATTATTTGTTACAATTTAACACTTGTAATAAACTTAATCAAAATAGAATAATTCGTAATAAATATATCCAATATTTTGTATCACAGCAAGTTGACTTAAAACATAAAAAGTTGTTAGGAAAAAAGCTCTGTCAGTTTAGGATAAACAACTGTAATTGTGTGCAAAATATATTTCTTAGGATATATGAAAAATAATTTTGATTAAGTGAAAGTCCCTGATTAGAAACAAATAAAATCAAAAAAATTATTGGTTAAATTACCAAAAATAATACAAATTGTTGCGAAAAGCTGAATTCGGTATACCGAAGTTACAATTTGCGAGTAAATTCATGGGTATGGGTGATGGAGAAGAAAAACAATGAATCCCATCCAATATCAAACTAATGTTCTTTGGGGTGATCTATCTTCCAAAGATACGATCAAAACCTACAAACAAGCTCTAGTTAAAACTTGGATTTTATTAAAGGAAACAGCGATATTAATTTTGATGTTGTTTCTGTTATTAGTGGTATTTGTGGTCTGGGTATGGAATCTCGGGTTTCGTAGTGGCTGGGAATTTCGTAAATGGATAGAATCGGAAAACCCAGAACCAAAAGAATTAGTAGATGTTATTATCAAGTTGCTAATCAATTCGTTCACCATGGTCTTCAATTGGATCAAAGACTTGGTTGAAAATAAACTGGGATTGAAGTTGTCTGGAACTGACTTCAAATTACTTAAATCAGACTCCAGTACAGAAACCACTGCTAGCAAAGAATAGCAATATTGATGAAATATTGAAGCATAGGGAAGTACAGTAGCTTGGGGTGAAAAAACTAGTCAAAAAAAACTAGTCCAAAAAGCAATAAGGTAGAAATCAGGAGTCAGAATTATGAATCATATCCTAACTCCCAACTCCTATAGAAACGCCTTCGCAACGCATTCCCGCAGGGAAACATGTCACGTCTCTGCAAATTCTAAACTTCTTGAAATTCTAAATTCTTGAGATTATAAATTCTTGAGATTATAAATTTTTGAGATTCTAGATTTTTGAGATTCTAACTTCTTCGGCTAGGTTTTGATTGCGGCTTTCTTTTCCTCTGTTAATTCTGACTCAGATGAAGTGGAAGATTTTTTTAATCCAAAAGCCAAAAAACCGATCGCAAAAGCAACAAAGAACGGAATTAGTATCAACCAAGCAAAAAGATTCCCTAATAGCATATAGCCAGTTTTCCTTCCAACTTATGAGTTAAACTATCAACAGCAAAAAGTTTAATTACAACCATGCTAAGTCCAGTATTTATACTGGTAATGAATTCAGGTTAAGTAACAGTAGTAAAAAAGTAAAAATCACAAATATTAAGAAATAGTGATTTTTGATGCAAACAGTGTTTTATCTCACACTAAATCTGTTTTCATATTTACATGAGCTTAGTACTTCTAAGTGAAGTAGTCCATAAATAATTTTACTCATCTTTCTGGTCTCCCAGACAAAATCCATTATTAGTATCTTATGCTGTCTATCCTACAAGGATGGCGATGTTTTTGAGTTTTCTAAACTGAAGTCATTACTAAATTGCTTAGTCAGTTATTGCTTAATTACTGAGTGTGTATTTTGAAATCTTTAGTTACAGCATATCAAAAGTCTTGTCAGCTATTGGATTTAGGTTTAAGCAATAAAGCGACCTTCCAATCCAGACTAATTTAGGTGTTCATCATCCAAGTGAGGAAATTTCCGATGATAGATATCAAGGTTCAATTCAGTGTACAAGTTTCGGGAGGTCCGCAAGTCTCTCTTAAAAGGGATATAGAGGTTGAAGCTTACAACAAAATTGAGATAGTTATTGGACCTGGGGATACAGATAAGGTTGTTAACGTGGCTCAAGGAGGACAAGGACAAATTAGCTTTTTGCTGATTCGATCAAATTTGTATAACTCATCCGATGGAGTAATAGAATACAAAGTCGGTGAAGGTGATAATGAAAAGATAATTAAACTAGATCAACCTCAAATTTTCTTGGGTACAGGAACTGTATCCTTACTAGGGACGGATCTCAGTCAAGTGAAATTTTCTAATGGATATTCACCACCAGGAGTAGACGAACCTAATAAAGATAAAAACAAAGCAGAAATTGAAATTTTAGTCGGACGTGATGCCACTCCATAGGATACAACGAATTCAAATCCATAGTTCATAATTATAAAAATTGATTTTGATTAATGACACTAAGTAGAGGAATCAATTATGCCTCAATATCTTTCTCCTGGTGTTTACATTGAAGAAATTCCCAGTGGTGTACGTACGATAGTAGGAGTTGCTACCTCAATTACAGCTTTTATTGGGATCGCAAGCAGAGGACCAACGAATGAGCCAGTAAGGGTTCAGAGTTTTGCTGATTTTGAGCGTCAATTTGGTGGCTTATGGGTTAAGAGTGCCATGAGTTATGCTGTACAGCAATATTTTCTCAATGGTGGTACCGATGCTCTAATTATCCGAGTTGTTCACACTGATGATGAAGATGCCAAGAAAGCAAAGAAAGCAAAATCAACCATTGGTGATCTAAATTTAGAGGCTTCTAGCGAAGGGGAATGGGCAAATGTTTTGATGGCTGAAGTAAAATATCCAAAAAATAATAATAAGCTGTTCAACTTGAGTATCTTACAAACTCCAGTAGAGGAAGGCGACCCACCAATTGTCCTAGAATCATTTCTGAATCTTTCTGTAGATCCAGATTCTTCTAGGTTTGTAACCACAGTCCTAGAACAACAATCAAGCCTTGTTCGCTTGGATGGTGATATACCCAGCGATCGCCCCCCTGAAACTGTTGAGCCAATAACATTTTCTGGGGGTCAAGATGGCGCTGAAGCAGCTACCTATGAGGAATATGCGGGAAGTCCAAGTGAGAAAACAGGTATCTATGCTTTGGAAGCGGCAGATTTATTTAATTTGCTGTGTATTCCACCCCGTGTGCGCGGTACTGCTGTTGCTGATGATAATGCAGGTATAGCTTTACTGATAAAAGCCCTCAAGTATTGTAAAAAGCGTCGCGCTATGTTGATTGTCGATCCACCCACTGCTTGGATAGATCCTTCAAAAGTTACAAACGAGGATACAGGGGTAGATAGCTTGGGGTTGGGAGATGCAAATGCCATCATGTACTATCCCAATGTGAAGCTACCTGACCCTTTGAAGGAAAATCGCTTGCAAGAATTTCCCCCTTGTGGAATTATAGCTGGTATTTTTGCTCGTATAGATGGTGAACGAGGTGTATGGAAAGCACCAGCAGGGATAGAAGCAACACTTTCAGGTGTCAGAGAACTGGCTTACAAAATGACCGATCGCGAAAATGGTCCGCCCAACTCCATAGGTGTCAACTGTCTGCGCACATTCCGAGTGTATGGCAATGTGGTTTGGGGGGCAAGAACCCTAGAAGGTGCTGATCAACTTGCTTCAGAATGGAAGTATGTGCCAGTTCGTCGTCTCGCATTGTTCTTACAGGAAAGTTTATATAGGGGGACTCAGTGGGTGGTATTTGAACCCAATGATGAACCTCTATGGGCACAAATTCGCTTAAATATTGGCGCTTTTATGAATAACCTGTTCCGTCAGGGAGCATTCCAAGGTAGTAGTCCCAAGGAGGCTTATTTCGTTAAGTGTGACAAAGAAACCACTACTCAGAATGATATAAATCTCGGCATCGTCAATATTATCGTCGGTTATGCCCCCCTCAAACCTGCGGAATTTGTAATCATCAAATTCCAACAAATAGCTGGCAATATTGCAACCTAAGGACTAAGGAGTAAATAATGGCACAATTTAGCGTCAATGCCAATCGCTATGACCCCTATAAGAACTTCAAATTCCGGGTTAAGTGGGATGGTCAATATGTGGCTGGTATTAGCAAAGTGGGAATGCTAAAGCGAACCACCGAAGTAGTAGAACACCGGGAAGGGGGTGACCCCAGTACGGTGCGTAAGTCCCCTGGACAATCGAAGTATGAACCCATCACTCTAGAAAGGGGAGTCACCCACGACCTAGCTTTTGAGAAATGGGCAAATAAGGTTTGGAGTTTTAATAATGCTCAAGCTGCAGCAGATTCACGGACTCAGGAAGTATCTTTAGCTGACTTTCGTAAGGACATCATTATTGATGTTTTTAACGAAGCTGGTCAAAAAGTTATTTCCTATAACGTTTTCCGTTGTTGGGTCTCAGAGTATCAGTCTATACCCGAATTGGATGCTAGCACCAATGCGGTCGCTATTCAGTCTATTACTTTACAAAACGAAGGTTGGGTACGTGACGAATCTACAACCGAGCCAAGTGAGCCAAGTTACGAAGATCCAGCTGCTTAAGTTTGTAGTTACGCTTTAGCAGTCTAAACTGTAGTGCTAAAGCGTAACTATAAGCCCTAAATTTAATTTTGACTTTTGACTTTTAACTTTTGACTTCCTAAACATGCGTCCTCTGTCAGCCCATCATATTTTACGGATTTGGGAAATAGGACAAAGTCAGCACCCTTTAGATCGAGCGTTGACTCTGCTTGCATTTGGTTGTCCAGAAAGGTCACCCTTGGAGTTAGCATCTTTGAGTATTGGTACTCGTGATGCTTGTCTACTCACCCTCAGAGAACTTACCTTTGGCTCCAAAATGAACGGCTTTGCCGAATGTCCAAATTGTGGCGAGCGCTTGGAATTTGATCTTAATGTTGCAGATATCCGTGTTGCTGAAATCTTAGAACCCAAAGTTGAAACGTATAACTTACGTTTGGAAGGAGTGGAGTTGCAATTTCGCTTACCAAACAGCCAAGATTTAGCTGCAATTGTTGGATATAAAGATGTTAAAATTGCCAATTCCCTACTGATGCAACGCTGTATCCTCCAAGCTAGTAATAGCGGCAATTCCCTTACTTACAGTGATTTGTCCCCGGTTGTTGTCAATCAACTTGCACAGCAAATGTCTGAATGCGACCCCCAAGCGGAAATACTTCTAGACCTGAGTTGTCCAGCTTGTGAACATTCATGGCAACTTCTGTTTGACATTGTCTCATTTTTTTGGACTGAACTCACGGCTCGGGCAAAACGATTACTGCAAGAAGTACATACACTTGCGCGTTTTTACGGCTGGCGGGAAGCTGATATATTATCCATGAGTGTGGTAAGAAGGCAACTATATTTGGATTTGGTAGGCTCATGAGTGACAACTTTATCACTACAATGGCTGCACGCACTATAGGGGAAATACCCACTGTAGAACCGTTGACACATCCAATATATTTGCCATTACCAGCAATGCCTGGTGATTATAGTGAAGATGCGTCATGGGAACCTGAGCCATCAGCATCTATGGATGACGAACCAGATTTGAGTTTTATGCCTTTGGTAACTTCCGAGGGATGGTCGGTAACAATGCCAAGATGGGATGAGACTCAGGAGTTGGGAATTGTCGAGACATGGGATGAAAATCCTGTACAGGAACTAGATTCAGAAGTAACTCCAAGGGTGGAACCTCTGCAGGATGTAGGTAAAGTCTGGGAAGCAAATCAGTCAGTTGAGGAAGGGGGGAGACAAGAAGATACGAGAAGTTGGGAAAATGGGGATACATATCAAGGTAGTATTAACACTGAAGCAGAAGTTACCTTTACGGAGGTTATTCAGCAAGAAACAGATAGTAAATCCCAGCCAACTGAAACATCAGAGTATCCCATAGTACCACAAGTAAATCAATTGGAAGTTTTACAGAATTCAGTTGAACCTGATGTCCATTTAGATGTACAAGCATCCCGTTTTGAGGCAGAATCATATTTAGAGTTAAACGATACAACAAATCATTCTTACAACCAATTAAGCGAGATAGAGAACGGAGATACACAGAAATACGGGGAAGCAGAGAGAGTAAGTAGTGGCAGTGGTGAAACAGTTACCCCAGAATCCAAAGTTTCCAAGGAAATATCACCAATTCCCATTGCACCGCAAGTAAATCCCTTGGAAGTTCCACCGCAGTCTGTAGAAGCGAATGTTGAGTTTACCTCACCAATATCTACTTCTAAGCCTAGGTTTAAGCAAGTATCTGATGATACTCAATCAACCGTAAGCAGGCAATTTACTAATCTAGAGAACGGGGAAACAACAACATCCATAAACCTGCAGAGTGGAAACAGTGACGACAAAAAATCAGATGTTAATTCCTCTAACCTTACTAGGGAGACAGAGACATCACCAACAATCGCACCGCAAGTAAACCGCTTGGAAGTCCCATCCCAGTCTGTAGAAGCGAATGTTGAGTTTGACTTACCAGGATCTACTTCTGAATCTGGGTTCACTCAAGTGCCTGATGATACTCAATCAACCGTAAACAGGCAGTTCACTAATCTAGAGAACGGGGAAACAACAACATCCACAAACCTGCAGAGTGGAAACAATGACGACAAACAATCAGATGTTAATTCTTCCAACCTTAACAGGGGAACGGAAACATCACCAACAATCGCACCGCAAGTGAACCGCTTGGAAGTCCCATCCCAGTCTGTAGGAGCAAATGTTGAGTTTGAATTACAAGGATCTACTTCCGAGTCTGGGTTTACTCAAGTTTCTGATGATACCCAATTAAATGTAAACAGGCAATTTACTAATCAAGAGAACGGGGAAACTCATACAACCACAGAGGTGGAGAGGAGAAACACTAGCACTAACCAACCTGAGATTCATTCTTCCGATGTCCTTAAGGAAGTGGAGACACCACCAAAAATCGCACCGCAAGTGAATCGTTTGGAAGTCCCATCCCAGTCTGTAGAAGCGAATGTTGAGTTGATCTCGCCAATATCTAATTCTGAGCCTGGGGTCACTCAAGCATCTGATGATACTCAATCAACCGTAAACAGGCAATTCACTAATATAGAGAACGGGGAAACAACAACATCCACAAACCTGCAGAGTGGAAACAGTAAGGACAAACAATCAGATGTTAATTCTTCCAATCTGACCAAGGAGACGGAGACACCGCCAACAATCTTACCGCAAGTGAATCGCTTGGAAGTCCCATCTCAGTCTGTAGAAGCAAATGTTGAGTTTACCTCGACAACATCTAATTCTGAGTCAGAATTACATCAAGCTTTAAATAATACCCATAAACCATTACACAGACAATTAACAAATACAGAAAATTCACCTGTAGAGGCAAATGCAGAGATACATGAATTAAATGTTGACACTGTTCAAAACATTAACGCTAGTAAGACTAGTAGAAAGGAGGTGTTTTATCCAGCATCCAATCACCTCAAGCCCCAATTTGTGAAACGAAATGTTGAGTTAACCTCACCAGAATCTATTTCTCAATCGGAATTGCATTCAGTTTCAAATAATACTCAATCATCCCCACCGAGGAAATTAATTGATCCACGCAAGCAGCAAATCCAGAAACATGATGATGTAAACAGAAGAAAGATTACAGAAGAAACTTTTACTCCCAACTTAGTAAATGCTTCCGAGGTAACGAATCAAGTTAAACCCACTTTGCAAGAGCGAACCTTTGCACCTCAGGTAAATCGGGTTCACATAGTAAAACATTCTGCAAAACCTGAGATCGAATTAACTTCCACACAGTTGCACTTACAGAGTCCATTACAACCAGAAGTTGCTAAAAGACAAAAGATTCCAGAAAAACCAAATCCACCAACAGTCAAAAGCTCAGTATTAGATAATACTCAGTTCTCCAAGCAGAGTCAATTGAGCAATGGAGAAATAAACAGAAGCAAGGCTACAGAACAAAAAGCTACTCTACAGAAAATGGTAAAAGTGGGAACTGATAATTCAGCGCTTGTGCCATCGCCTCCTATAATCTTAAACTCTCGGCGATTGTATGTGCAGAGCTTACCCTTATCACAAACCCCAATTTCTTCCACACAGCAGTCTGTTGAGCCAAATGTATACTTAAACTCGACTTCAGCTAAAAGTGATAGCCGTAAGGTGTCTTCTCCGGAGCATCCAAAAACTGAGTTATTTAAAAATATAACATTAATCAACACCGACAATACTGAGAATTTTGCTGATCCTAGAATCACTCAAACTCCAGATTCTCGTACCAGAGTAAATCCATCCAGACATGAATTAGTCATCCCTCTAAAAGATAATTCAGAAAATTTATTGTCACCACCAAAAGTTGAAAGTTCGTCTCTAGCTCATAATCAACCACAACCAAGACGACATCAGCTAGAACCCCCCTCATTACCTACACCCACTATTCAAGTCACTATTGGTCGCATAGAGGTGCGAGTAACTCAGCCACCAGCATCCCCAAAACCTAAAGCTAAACAGTCTCAAAAAAGGAGTCCTGCTATGACTTTAAGTGACTACCTAAAACAACGTAATGGTAAGTAGGGGAAAAATTAAAATTACACCTTATTGAATTACGCCTTATGTGAATTAGAAGCTGAAATAACGTAAATTCGTGAGAATAATTACAAATATGATTTAAGCTGATTCTTGAAAACCTTGATATTACAAGGCTGAATTTAATTCACATTAGCCGTGAATTAGAAATTCTGTAGAAATGAATCTGCCCAAGTAAAGTCTAAATTATTTTAAGATTTTCGCCACATAGACACCAAAAAATATATGAATATTAACCTACAAATCGAGCGGATAATTTTAGAGGATGTTGACCTACCTCGCAGTCTGCGTCCCCGTTTACAAGCTGCATTGTCAGCAGAATTATCGCGTTTATTGACAGAAAATGGTCTTCCACCACACTTGCAAGCTGGTGGTGTTATTACTAACTTACCTAGTAATGTGAATATAACTAAGGATGCAGGACCAGAACAAATGGGTACGGGAATTGCCCAATCTATTTACGTAAATCTCAGTAACTCATATCATAATTAGCAAAGTTTTAGCTGATACTCTTGCTGATATCAAGTTAGTTTTCTTTGGCGTTGCTGAATGTGCACAAATTGTGCACATCTTACCTTGAATTTTACCGTCAGGTAATAGACCCGTCCTAAAATTTGCAAGCTAGTGTTTAATAAATTTTCTTACTGTGGATCACAAAATCTCGCAAATTATTTCTGCGATTGTTATTACTTAGGGGCTGGCTGTCATTCCTCCCCAACCTACTTGCGTTGAGGATGGGGTGTCCTGTCAGAAGAATTGATGAATGATTTTCTCTAGGAGCTAGGAGGAAATGAATATGGCTAATGTACTGAATCTTGATAATGGTGGAGAAAAGTTTAATATCTGCCTTGAAACCAATGGGACTTTAAATTTCAAGCCAAATTCTCATAACTGTGGTGGTATCGCTGCAGTTAGTATTAATGACGAGACTAGCAACGTCGGCATCGGCACAACAAATCCGAGAGCTAAGTTGGAAGTAGCAGGTAATGGAACAGGCGGTGAGACACTTGCCTTATTCTACAACTCAACTTATGACGCTTCTATTCTCTTACAAGCTGGAAGGAGCTATGAATCTTACCTGCGATTTAAGAATACAACTACAGGTGCTAATGCCTGGATGGTCGGTATGGATGATGATCAACAGTTCAAGATTACCTATGGTAATGATGGGGAAATTCGCAATGCCGATACCAAACTATATGTTTCTCAATCTGGCAATGTTGGAATTGGAACAACAAGTCCAACCGAAAAGCTACATGTAGAAGGCAATATCTGCTGCACCGGTACTATTGGAGGATGTTCTGATTTGCGGTACAAAACTGACATTGAACCACTGACAGATTCACTTAACAAAGTACTATCTATGCACGGTATGCGCTACCAGTGGAATCAAGAAGCCTTCCCAAATCGTGGATTTGGGGAAGAACCGCAAATCGGTTTTAGTGGTCAGGAATTAGAAGTCATCTGCCCAGAAGTTGTCTCTACTGACTTAGAAGGCTACAAATACATTGATTATTCCCGCCTAACTCCCGTTCTAGTAGAAGCCATCAAGGAACAGCAACAACTTATTGAACAACAGGAATCAGTGTTAAGAGAAGCTTTAGCAAAGATCGCGCAACTTGAATTTACTATGCAAAAAATGAGTGCAGATTCTTAAGCTGGTTGTGTTGCAAAAATGAAAGATGCTGAGTTGACTACTCCTCTTACTAAAGTAAAGAGGATTCTAAGAAAAAGCGTAACAGCAGGATAAATCCGTGCTGTTACGCTTTTTCTTAGCTGTCCCGTCGCCCAGAAATTGGTTCGGGTGGGACGAGTCAAAGTACCCCTATGCAGTCCGGAGATATTAAGTGTCTCCGTTCCGATTACTTTTTCTGAGTATATTGCCTGCGCCATTGAGATCTGCATTAATTTTTAAACCGTATCTGTACGACTATAGGTGTATGGTAGTTCACTAAACTATAGATGTAGGAAGGACTACAAGCGAAGTACAAAATATTTGTTTTGTTTCTCCAAAAGGGCCGCACCCAAATGATTTTTAGTTGAGTCGCAAACACTTCACCAAAGAGGGCAGGTGGTACGCGACATTACACATCTCTTCAAATACAATCAACAGTAAAATTCATGAACCTATCCCACTAATATGATTTTTGCTAAAAAACTGAAGTATTTTAAGAACTAAAAACGAAAAATCAAGCTTTTCAGGCAAATTTTACTCAAACAAATAAGCATTT
>JAAUYH010158319.1_pt1 | contig 23074 bp, 18 predicted proteins | sample 7278061 | NCBI WGS metagenome assembly JAAUYH01 (sample SAMN14350203, study PRJNA611818) | marine sediment metagenome | isolation source: surface marine sediment (0.6m) | place: French Polynesia: Moorea | collected 2018-08 | reverse complement strand
GTCTCCTCAGTTCAAGCACCCCTCACTTAAAGCACGTACACAAATTCCATGTATAATCTGACTGACTACATTACACACAGGTGCGATAGTGCAGCACTGTACAAACTGCAAACAATACAGAAAGTTATAAAAATATTCCGGGCGGGGGGAAGCGAGAGCATGGTCCGACGCAACTGCAAAAGGTGAAGTGGAGGGTCTCTGGGCTCCGGTAAAATGCAGTGCAATGGCAACAACTTGTTCGAATATGCAGTAGTCAAGGAATCTCCAGAATGGGCAGATCTAGTTCTCATAACCAATTGTGTGCACTGTGAAGATAGAATTACGTACATGACACGTTATATGGATGGAACAGAATGACAGGTAATCGTCGTTATCCGATTACCACAAAACAACTACAGCAATTTAATGTATCAGAACTTGAAGCCATCTACCATAGTAGTGAAGGTAACATTTACGTTTTACTCTGAGTATCACTCAGATTTCGTTCTCATAGCTTCGGAAACAGTTTTGCTTCCAAATCACTTTCTGTTGGCATTTCATTCACCGCATTAAGAGGTTAATTTTCTTCAATTTAATCGGTTTTGAATTGATCTATTTTCTTGTATACTGCCTCAATAATTTCATTGATACTAGCCTCGCAAGTTACTGAACCGAAAATTGAATTGATTTTCCAATTTCTGCTGCGAACGTCATTTGTTTTCCTTATTCAAAACCGTGGAGTTAATTAGATTTCTCGCCCTTTAAGCTTCACAAATGTAACGATTTCGAGTTCATGGTTGACTGCCAACCAATACTCCAATTATCGCTAGCCATGACTTCTTTTCCATTTTCAGCATAATAAATATACTCCTCATTTCTAAGTGATGAAGTATCACTATTCTACATCTTTGAAATACAGCAGAGTTTCTCAGAAAAACATCTATGCCATACCGCATTATCTAAAATAGTTAACGAAGGCTGAAATAAATTGACTGTCCGTGAAATATAGACTGTGTAAAAAATTCTTCCTCTGAAATGATTTGTGGCTGTGTTGCTTGTATTTACCTATTCTGGGAATTTTCCCAGATATGGATTTCTTCATACCATACTGTGAGGCTTTAACCCAATATTTCCAGATTTAGCACCTCGCTTGATATCATCTTTCAACAACCGACATTTTCTAGCTCGAATGGACGACTGCACGGAACGTTATAATCTCTACTGGAACTTAATCCAAGATTCTCAATCGAATTGTTAAAATTATAACAAACAAAAATATGTGTAGTCACTCTCCACATTTAAGTACTCAGTTGGAACAAAATGGATCATTTCTACATGGACAATTCAAACATAAATAATACTTTTGAGATGAGTTTCGGGGCTCCCTTTCATTATAATATTTCAAAACATTCATTCAACACGTCTTCCTTTATTATCGCTTCATCAACACCGATCTATGCTAGAATTGCCATTGTTGGCAAAATGTAACAGGGTTTCTTCGACAATTGCCCCATTGTGGAAGAATTATTGTGTTGAATTTCATTTTTAGTACGCATTTTTTAGTTGTTTGACTATTTCAGTTACTAGTTTATGATTAGTTAAGCGATTAGTCTATGATTGAATGTTGTTAGTATGATATTGTATTAGATTTGTGGATAAAAAGTGATCTGAGATGTCTACAGACAGCAGGTCACTCCGGGTCGAAATCTACTCTCCTACGCTCTTAAAAATATCTACAACATTGGTACCTCCAGCAGCGCATGGAGTCTCTCAGTGATCTCAAGTTTCAGTTTGACGGCGAAGAAGAAGCCAATAAATTCTTCTATGTGTACGAGAATGTGCTCATGAAAGGCAAGACGGATACGAAAAAGCAGATAGGTTGGTAGCACACCTGAACGCCGAGGCGTTCGAATACTACTTCGACCACTTTACGGAGGAGAATGCCCCTACGGAAGCGGCCAAGTCTTTTCAGGTCGTGAAGCAGACACTCTTGGCGAAGTTCTCTACGAAGAAGACGGAGTCAGAGACAATGAAAGAAGCTATGAACCTGACGTACCAGGATGAAGATGTCAAGGAGTTTTACGCAAGAGCCAGCAAGTTATACAAGGAAGCCTACTTCAACGAAGGCCTGAAACACGGGATGACAATGGAACCCATCAATTCCGACCAGAGTCTATTGCAATTTGTGTTACTGAGGAAGGCATGGACATTTGATGATGTGAGAGAGACGTGCCTTGAGTACGCGGAACATAAAAACTTGGACTCTTTGCTCAAGAAGGTTACTGGAAACGCTTCCGGTGTATTGCATATGGGAGAACAAGAGAGGCAGCGAGGAACACATGAGAAGGGTTTGGACAAGATGGACATGTTGTGCAAGTGGCGTTTCTCATTACGAAGAGCAAGCCAAAACCAAGCGTTCAAGACATAATCTATCACAATTGTAAGAAGCCAGGTCATTACGTAAGTCAGTGCTAGATGCCGACGGATTCCGTGAAGTCTTGCAATTACTGTGGAAGGTACGGTCATTCGGAAGCAGCATGTCACAAGAAGCAAGCAGACGAGGCGAGGTCGAGAAATCACAAACAGAATACGCAAAAGGTTCAAATACTGAAGAAAGAAGTTGTGACGCCAGCGGAACAGAAAGAGAAACCAATTATGTATGTCCAGGAAGAAGTGAGCGAGCAAGAAGATGAAAAGGTGCTGATGAAACGTTCCGCCACGGGAGAGCCTGTGCAGAAACAAGTCCGGTTCGAAGAAGAGCGTGGCCAAACTCAAGACCAAGGTCAAGTTTTAGATGCGTCCCGAACCACAAGGAGACGAGTGTTCACTCCTAAAGAGAGGCCACAGAAGAAGACAAGCGGTCTTAGGAAGAACGATACCAGGCAGAAGTCGGCTATACAAGCACTTGGTGAAAGAGCAGAACGCTACGACTTCCTCAACAGCCTCGCTAGAGCGCCAGCAGGAATCACTTTCGGACAGTTTGCCAACGGAGATGTTGACAAAGTTAGGAAAGAATTACAGAAGATTATCGCCAAGAAGGTTACCAGGTCAGTGGTTAATGTTACCAGTGAAGATGGGCAGCGACAGGTTCCGCCAAATCTTCACCAATTTGTTAGATTGTCGGTATACTCCGAACCAGTCTACGGACTCCTGGATTCAGGAGCCATAGCTAATGTTATGTCAGACACGTTAGCAGATAAGTTAAGATGGAATTTAGCCCCAACGAAGAGGCGCATTGTGGTGGCAGATGGGTCTATAGCAAATTGTGCGGGTATACTCGAGGAAATACTCGTTAGCTTTGGAAATATTGTTATGCGGCTCAACTTCATGTTAATTAAGTCATTTCCTTACGACGTAATCATTGGATCTCCAATATTGGTTGATATGTGTGCTTGCATTGATCTGTATCATCAAACAGTTAAGGTGAGAAAAGACGGTACGACAGAGACTCTAAACCTCGTCTACGAGGCAGAGATGTATGAAGACACCGAAGACGAACTGACTACGGATACAAAGAGTGACATCGGAGAATAATCCGACAAAGATGAGTATAGTGCGTTCGTACATGCTCTGAGTGATGTATCCGAGTCACACGCGGTCGAAAAGAGTGTCGATCCAGTTGATGAGAAGGTAGCACAACTCTAAGAAGAATACACAGCGGAGGTGAGACACTTGTTTCAGAATTATCCAGACGTCATCGCATACTCTTTCGACGATGTTCGGCCGTCCAAGTGTAAGACGACACACAGGTTTGAGGTCACGACAGATGAATCGATATTCCAGAAGCTGAGACGATTACCGCCAAAGTTCAACGACATTGTGAAAAAAGAAGTAGACCGCATGCTGACCGCAGGTATCATCACACCTGTACAATCCTCTCGGACATAACCGATTGTGCTGGCTACCAAGAAAGACGGAAGTACGAGGTTCTGTATAGAGTACAGGAAGTTTAACGGTGTGATGAAACGAGACAGATGGCCATTATCATTGACCGATGAAATATTCGATGAAGTGAAAGGAAGTACCGTCTTTACGACGTTAGACCTCTTCCAAGGATACTGGCAACTTAAGATGCATGATTCTTGCAAGGATTTGACTACTTTCATTTATAGGTATGGCACGTTCCAGTTTGAAGTGATGCCGTTCAATTTGAAGAATTCAGGTGCAACGTTCCAGAGAATGATGAACAACTTATTGGCAAATTTTAGCAATGTAGAATGTTACGTAGATGAGGTAATCGTCCATTCGGCAACCATGGAAGAACATATCCAGAATTTGGAGACGGTTATGTCACTTCTACGCAAGCACGGTCTCCGTGTCAGGTTGAGCAAATGTTTCTTCATGCAGCCAAAATTACAGCTGCTTGGCCATGTCATTTACAGATATGGAGTTCACACCGACGAAGGCAAGGTTCAGAAGATAAGGAATGCGCAGCCACCAGGTGATGCGAAAGATTTAAGATAGTTTCTCGGCTTGGCTTCATACTATCGACGATTCTTCAAAGGATATGCAAGGATCGACAGCCCACTTTCAGAAAATATATCAGACAAGGCTGAATTCGGGCGGACACGTGAGATGCAGGAATCATTCGACACCTTGAAACAGTCTCATCACCGCACCTGTACTTGCATATCCTGATTTCGCGAAGCCATTCGTAGTCGCAACCGATGCATCAAACAAGGGAATTGGAGCTGTGCTGTCGCAGAAAGATGAAAACGGACGGGAGCACCCTATCCATTATGCCATCCGCGCATTGAATGATGCTGAGAAGAATTATTCCACGTACAGACGTGAGGGACTAGCAATAGTGTTCGGGCTTAAGAAGTTTCGCCACTATCTCTTGTGTCAGAAGTTCAAGTTATTCACGGATCACGAGGCATTGAAATATCTAATCAACACAGGAGACCCCCGTGGAAGGATAGCCAGATGGATGAGCGTCTTTGCAGAGTACGATTTCGAAGTCCATTATCAAACAGGGCCGCGCAACGCGAACGCAGATTACTTATTGCGATCATCCGCTGAGGAGATCATGGTCTTGAGCATGGGATTAGAACCAGATCTGATGTCCGTAGTTGAGTACTTGATGACCGGAACGGTGAAAGCAGATTCAAGTAGGTTCGCGAAAGCAATCAAGGTACGTGCTACGAATTACGTCATGTACAGAGGAAAACTCTATCGACTAACTGCGAAGGGTCTTCGATTCATACCAGCTGAGTAGGAACGGATCGTCATCTTGGAAAGCTTGCACGACGAAATCAGTCATTGGGAATTTTCTACGGCGTACAAAATTATCATGGATAGAGTTTGGTGGCCTAGGGTGCGACCAGACATCGAGTATTTCGTCCGGAGTTGCGATTCGTGTCAGAAATAGAATCTTCCAGAACAAAGCAGTCAGTACGGAAAGATGCCGGTCAGCGGTTGTTTCGCACCTGGTCAATTGATTTCGGCGGTCCGCTAAAAGAAACGGGGGCTGGAAACAAATATCTTTTGCGTGCAGTGGAACATATGTCATGTTGCCCAGTTGCTCGCGCAATCGGTACAGAGATGTTCAACGGAGCCGGTTTTATCAAGTTTGTAGAAGAAAAGATATTTTGGCTGTATGGAAACCCGGTACGCATCGTCAGTGATGGATACAGCAAGTTTGATAACAAAGCGGTGCGAGATTTTGCAACATCTTCAGATATTCGATGGAAGATTATATCCTCATACAACCCCAGAGGACATGCGAAGGTAGAACGAATGGTCGGTACACTCATGCGCGCAGTACAGAAAGTAACAGCAAGCAATATGAACCAGGATTGTGATATTTGCGTTGGAAAGATACTTGGAGGTTATAGGAGATGACTCGGTACAAATGGGTAGCCCCCTTTTGAAATCTTGTTCGGGATCAAGCTCAGGTTCTCATTTGAAGCCCCTCATTAAAGGCCGATTGCAACCAACGGTCAGCGTATTCGTGAACTTAAAATAGCTCTGTTTAAGTCTTTGAGAGCATCCAGAATTGTTCCATATACTCCAACGAAGTGGCCGAACAAGTTTGATTTTGGAGACACGGAACTCGTGAGGACAGGCAGGAGAAAACCTGGTGCAAAGATACTATCACCAGCTTGGTACGGTCCTTTCATTGTCAAGGCCGAGAATCATACAAGACACGCGCTGCGCACAGATGACCGCAGAAGATTCCGACGCCTCGTTCACGCGCGCAGATTGAGACCCTATGTGGAGCGTTAATACTGGTTAGACGTCTCGATGTGCTCTTGGTTCCGTAACCTTGAGTAACATAACGAAGAATAACATCACGAGATCCAGTCTCGAGTTTCGAACTGCTTACAACATAAACACGAGAAAAACACAAAAACATACAGTAGAAGTGACATAAGATATCGTTTGAACCAGAAAATGTGGATTTTCCAAACAACCAGTAGGACCAAACTGAAGAAACCAGACCACAAATAGTCAAATTTTCCACATGATACTTCGAAGAAGTAGCCGAGATTCGAACGGCATCGACACGTCATGAATACCAGAAAGCAGAAAGCGGGCCCAAGAAAACCACCGAGACAACCCAGAAAGCGTGGCTGCGCCCAATTTGCAAGGAGCGGAGAAGTGCAGCGTATTGGACCTCCTCCGAATCAGAACTTTTGTGTGATGAATTTAGCTATGAACACCGGAGAAGAAGTCGACAGAGGCAGTGTTTCGATTGCAGAAGTTGGGATGGAGCCAGATGGCAGCTAAATACAGGGAATCCTATCCTGTGCCAAGAGTGTGCAGTGAAGCGGCTCCAGTCAGAACTGAAATCAAATGAAAAGCGGAAAAGTCTCTCCGAAGCGAGGCCATCAATGAGAAGACACACGAATAGCGCTGAAGCTGATACTGTTCCAATAGATAGTTATACACCGCAGTCATTGAGTGAGGCAATACATCGCGGCACGTTACATACCCGAAATCGAGTACTACGGTTAAAGACCCCCTCAGGATCCATTCAAGACCTACTCTGCCCGAAGACGAAACCTGGACAGAACCATTAAGGCTGGAGGCAAGAGTTCGACGCCTGTATTGAGGGGACAAGGAGCAAGGTTGGAAGGAGGCAGAAGCTTACAAAGGAAGAAGCACGGATACTAACCGCTCCTCATTCCTGACAATTAGAGTCGGAGTTATCGCGCCCAAAACATTCTGAATCAATATCGCAGATTCGATTGGCGATAGGAAGAACTACCGCTCGCAAGAGGAGCAACCCACATTCAGTAGTCTCGTCGGGTTCGTGACGCACCCAGTTCTTTAGCTTCTGGTCCAAGTAGTTCAGGTTGTGCTCGACACGGTTGATTTGTTGCTCGAACAAGAAGAGACGAGCGTCCAAGATGTGTTCGATGTCGACGTGCTGTTCGTGGAGGTCTGCGCTATCGCGAGCAGAGTCAGTCAAGTTCCCAATGAGTTCATTGATGCGGGATGAAGACGAATGTGTAGTTGCTGATACTTATCGTGGTGCAGTGGCAGCAGGTTGCGCGAAAGGTTCACCAGCTTGAATCTCACGGCGAGAATAAGACGGAGACGGTATGCGCAGCGAAGAACGCAGGTGACGGACACGGTTCAGAAGGCAAACTAGCTCTATGTTGTTTCCCGTTTCTACGTCGCTGTTGCCATAACCACAAGGGTCAGGCACACTGATAGGGTCTACAATATTCAGAACAGCCTCAAGCAAGCGGCCTATATTGCGATCAGGGTCGTTCACACGAACGAAACGCGCCCAACGATTAAGACGAAGCATCGTGGTGTTCAGGTTTTCATTTATGCACTGCACTTGATTTTCCAGGATGTATAGACTGGCCGAGTTGATACGCGCATCGCGGAGGTGGCGAGCATGTATACTTCACGATTCACGCATGAACCTGCGGAATTCTTGTCGTAATACTTCGTCGACTTGCGCTGCAGCAGTAGCGTCTTTTTTATTGGTCCTTTAGATTCGAAAAGCAAAATAGGAAAAAAATTAGCGATTGGAAACGTTTTAGGGTTTCTTTGACTTCATTTTACATCGACCAAGCATCTTCTTGCCGTTACTACCACTGCCCCATGGCCCGCACCAAGCGAACCGCAGGAAAAATTACCCACGGGAAGGCGCCGCGTGCGGAACTGGAAATGAAAGCAGCGCGCGTGCCGGCCAGGAAGGACCCGCGACCCGCAGTTTACCGCCCCGGGGACAGGGCGTTGCGCGAAATTCGCAAGCATCAGAGGAGCACGGAGTTGCTGTTGAAGAAGACGCCGTCTATCAAGTGCGTCAAGAATGTCATTAAGGTATTACGCGTGGAAGAAGGCACGTTGGCGACGCAAGTACAAGAGAAGGCCGTCGAAGCACTATAAGAAGCTGCAGAAGACCTGATTGTTGGATTGTTCAAGGAAATGGTCCTACTTATGGAGCATGCGAATGGCAAAAATATTTGCCCTAGCGATCTACACCTCGCTATCCGCATGTGCGCCTACGAGAAAGGGTTTCTCGGACACTGGAAGAAGGGCGGACCGAGTGAAGAAGCGCGCGAAGACGCGCGCTGGTCTGAATCGGAGGTGATGTGGAAGAATTATTTCTGTTGAGTTTCATTTTACGTACGAAGTTTTAGTTGTTTGACTATTTTAGCTACTAGTTTATGATTGGTTAAGCTAGTAGTCTATAATTGGATGTTGTTAGTATGATATTGTATTAGATTTGTGGATAAAAAGTGATCTGAGATGTCTACAGACAGCAGGTCAATCCGGGTCGAAATCTACTCCCCTACGCTCTAAAAAATATCTACAACACCCATGTGGACTTTCCAAGTTGTCCAAATCAGTCATTGCAACTGTTGAATGGAATAGCTTTTCCATCTTTTTTCACAATAGCTTGTCTTCCTTGTTTCAAGCCATTCTGGAACAAATTAAAGTGGATTCATAACTAACAATTGAACTGTGCGACGAAGGGCTCTTCCTCTACAACTGCACGGGGTAGACTTCAAATCCCGAGCCGATTTCTACTTACATGCGCTCGTCCGCATCCACAGTTATTATTGTATTTGCGCGAGCGGGGTATAAAACAGAATTATGATTCGAATATAAATCGTATGGTGCGTCTTACGTCGGAGAATAGATCAGGAATATCGATACACGAACACGAAAATAGTCGAAATTGCTTGCTAGGTATTCTGCGGCGTATTACAGGGTCCGGTGAGTCGTTAACTCTGATTTGCTTTCTAGCTTCAAACTGTGACCTCTGTGCATCATTTCAAAGTATTGTCTGTACTTACCTGTGCGCAACTCGTAGAAAGTGATGAGGAAAGTGCTGTGTCATATTCAGAGGGACAGAGTAGGCCAACCAGTTGCATTTCCATGAAAATTTTAATGAAATTTGAAGATTCTGTGAGGACGATAGCTCTTGAATGCACTTGCGTACTCATCGTTCCTGCAAGAATCGGCTGAACACTGCACAATATCATCCTTGTTTTTTGTGTACTTCACAAACAACAGCGAGTGTCGCCACGACTCATTTAATAATCTGAGCGCCCTGCACTCTAAGTGAACTGCACAATTGGCGAAACTATCACCTGATCCATGTAGACGACTATTAATGTTTCGGTAAAGTCGGATTGAAGTCCTGAACAAGATATTATTTCTCGCTCGAAACACAACCTTGTAAATTCGAAAGTGATGGATCGACTATTTCAACAAGAGTGAGGGGGTTTTCTATCGAAATTCTTGTGCGGGAGTGTGCAGTATCGAAAGCACGAGTATTTTTGGATCCTGCAATTCACGTTTACTGCGAATCGACGAATACTTACTATAGCGTCTAGTTCGTCCCATAAGATCCCCCCGAACATTGTCATGGATCAATTATTTTGTATTTGCGTCAGAATACACGTAAACCGAGTTTATAAGTACAAATCGACCTAGGATTGTTTAGAATGAACCCTATGGGAACAATGAAACAGCTGTGTTGATTGCGAAGTAAACATCAAGATGCTGGTTTTTGCAGCCTACGAGAATCTACGGCCTCGCCGCTTCATTATCACAAACTTCAATTAATCAAAGGTGTACATTCCGTCCAAACAGAATTGATTGTATAGAATTACAGGGGAATACTTCAAAGAAAATTAATAAGCAATGAGAAGGTCGAATTTCTTAATTCATACGACAGGATGCGAAGCTAATTACAAATTCGTGATTCTCGCGATGGATAATAGTATACGCAATTTAATTTCGCTCAGCGTAGAAATACGGCCGTCATTATGTGTTGATGGCACGATATAACGCGCTTGACTTCAAGTAACTAATATCACTCTTGTCGAAAACGGGAACGAAAAATATAGTAAAGGTGTAAACATGCACTTCCCGATGTTATCATAAATTTGAAGCCACTCTGCGCAAATCAGTTCCAGAATAATTCTGGATTCTATGAATCCTTTTTGAAGAAATCCGAACCATTTGAAATGACACTACTGTTACAGAAATCAACCGAATTCGCTTTCTTTTAGACAACGGAAGGTAAATGAGCTTCAGCAGCTTCTGAGTGATCCGTATCACTTTCTATGATCGGTTGACTGCCACGGATAGAGACTGCGGTACCAATGAAAAGGTCATTGCTTCACTCCATAAGTAAAACAAGACGTTATTAGGTCTAGGTACACCGTAATCCTTGCGGACGACGAAACCAGCAATTACAAAATATACAGGACTCAGTGTATTACATAAATCCCCGCTCAGCTGTTAACTTTGATTTGCTCACATGTAGGTGTGTTGTTTCAGCCATAAAAACACTCGAGGCAGTACTAAGCATGTGTGCAACTGATTTATAGGATAGAATCAGGCAATTACCTTTCCTATAGATGAGGGTGAGAAGACGGCTTTCGAGAATAATTTCCTGTCTCAACGTTACGCTCTGTTAAGTCGAGGGCAATAGGCATCTAGCATCGGCTCAATGGTGTACACGAGTAAGTTGCTCATATTCTAACCTTATAATCAAGTTATAGAATAGCATTGATGCGCCATATCTCGCATGTATCGTAGAATTTTGGGCAATTGTCAGTATGCCTACAATTCGGCACTAGAAAGAAAGCGCTATTCTGCACATATTTCTGCTCAAATTGGTGATTCTTTGGTGAAGCAGTGCTGAATTAGTAATCGTCATTAAAATCTTGACGACAACATTGCTCTTTCGTGAACACAATATTCTGTTAGATCCTGATCATGGACAAACCTAACATAAAGCCCTTACACTTGCGGGTCTTCTATGACACGATAGTCTGTTGTCCAATGTTGATAAAATTTATTTAGAATTTGCATATTAGTTGATTTATTGGACTTATTGAAATTGATTAAAAAAATTCAATAACTATTGTCTACATACATACTCATCTTCGATAGAATAAAACACAGGACGAATTGATGACAAACGTTTACCTTAGCTACATCAGACAGCCATGAAGGGGCGGATTCGGCATCTCATAATTCGCACAACAATACTTTTAGTCATTTGCACTATCTCTACGGCGAGTCATCATCGCTCTTGCACCTCATGCCGTAGCACAGCAAGATAGTACCATGGGGTCACATCATACTAGGAAGGTTAAATAAACCGATTACTTCGACTTCAAGAAATAAGACTGAGCTAGTGCGATACGTTGATAACAGCGTAACTTAATCAATTACACAATTGACGGGAATTATATCTTGGAAAGTGTTCGATAGATGCTTGATTTCGAGTTCCGTGTTTGGCTCAGCGCGTCCCTAATATTCTACTTCCTTTGTGCAAAAATCTAAACGAGCATCCTATTCGACCCGAAAAATATTGGGGAATTGTTCACACCCTTCAGTCACAGGAGATATCTTGCATAAGCAATATGTTTCGAAACTGCATTCAGGTTAGAGGATCTTCCGTTCGATATAAGGTTCAATGTGAATGAACATGAGTAACCTGGATACTTCTTTGATGAATCCATCTAAATTTGCCCAAACACAATACAAGTTGAAGATTCTTGCTTTTCGAAGCAGCTCACATGAAGTGCAAAGCAGCGCTGAACTAATAGCGGTATTGTCTACCGAAAAATATTTCCCAAGATAGACAGCGGATACGGTTTTTTCTCTATTTGGGTAGATAACGACTCGATGAAAACGAGAACCTCTTCAAATTTCTGATTACTTGATGGCTACGCTTTTTGCTAGCTTGATTCGCAACAATTCTCTGGGATTCTTGAATCTTGATGCCTAGATTTGCGCCGATGCCTACATTGCTTAAATTCATTATGGTCTTTGCAAGTTTGAAGGTTTCTGATGCTTGAGGTCCCATTATCAAATTCGTATAGAACAAGGCATAGTTTGTTTTATACCCAAAATATCTGAACCAGTATTCTCATAATATCATCCCGTCTCCGTTATTTTAACGAATTTTACATCGTAATGTCTTCAGGAAGACAGATTATGCATAATATGATTTCGATCAATGGTAATTGCACTGAAATCGTGAAGCATTGCACGAACAGCTGGTTCTTGGCCATTTTTCGAAGCAATAGATAGAAAAAGCAACTCTCCATGTTCCTGAAGGATAGAATTTATCTTTGACAGAATTTTTCAATCTCCTGACACTAGATTGCCTAGTTTAATCGCTTGGTGGAAGTGTGGATAGTAGACTGAAACTCGTAATATTGAAAACTGGAACGCACCTTTGATAAAATAGTACTTCGAACTCATTTATGCGTATTCCTAGTATTTGGAATCAAGGAACGGCACACAGAATAAGCGTTCCAATCATATTTTCCTCCAGCTCCTTCCATATTTCCGTGCCGTAAAACGCTATGAAGTTCTGTTAATATTTAATATTCCAAATACCGAGCTAGTGTCAATAATTGTGCAGCGTTCACACACTCCGCCTGGAATTCATATGTTACATGAGGCTTGAAAGGATAATTCCTGATGATTTATGTCCTCTATAGATTTTAGCAAATTGAGTAAACTCGCAACCTATGTAGCACACAGCACACCCGCGAGTGAAGTAATGTAGGCTGTTAGAAACAGTCCACAGGCGCTCTACCTGGTGGTCAGGTTAGAATCACCCTGATGAAACCATTGAATATATGATGGAAGAATAATTCCCATGCAATGCAGTTGGGCTTCTGTCAAGTAGTTACAGTTCTAGATTGTAATGCAAAAACTTTATAAACTGAAAATACATCAGCTTGCAATATTCTACGGAATTAAAATCCTACTGCCTTAAAATTGCATGCAGCAGGTTTTTCAGTTTGTGCTATTAGCAATTAATTACTTGATCGAATGGCCTGCACCACCCCTTTTGCATAAGATACACGGTGAAGACGAAATGCAGAAAAGCCAGCTTCAGAAATAAATTAAACTGCCCTTTACAGTTACTCCAGCTAAAAGCAATTTATTCAGGTAGAGAAACGCCAGAACTATGAAACGTCTGCAAGGTCTATCCTTTGCAAGATAAATTGGATGGCACTTAATTTGTGTACATCAAAGGGCGGGAAACTGAAAGCAGCTACCTTTCGGCGACACAGTCTGAGTGAACAAGCACGAAATCCGAGGAATAACGGATTCCTAACTCAGGCAACCTAACCAAGGTTCTTTGAGTCTGGATTCAGTCAAGAAGTCACTCTTGCCAGTAGCGCGGCATCTTCTTTTTCGCATGCACGAAACTATAACCTAGGGTATGCTGAAAGCCTCCTTGGACGTTGATTTGATGATTACTCACGTATTAAGAAGTATAAGTAGTTGGCTGAGCTACAATTGTAAGGCAGACGAAGACAGGAGATTACAACACGGTGTAGGGTGAACCTCTTCAGAGAAACCGTCTTTCATGAATTTCACTAAGCGACTACTGCTTGTGTTTTGGGTCCACGCCTAAAGATAGCTTGTGGGACTCGCCTCGTACTCTGCTTTGGCATAGCTACCACTTCCATCTTCGGTTCGGTTGTCGGTAAACCTCTGTTGAAGTGATTTTTGAGCGTTCAGTGGCTCTAAAGGTTCTTGTAGCTTCACCGCTGCTCCACCTAAGCTGTGCTTTGGACAGCACGAATCGACCAATTCCGCTGGGAGTCCATTTCTATAAGGCGGTTTTCCAACAGATCTACAGTTACTGTCGACCCAGTTGCTCATGGCGATCACGCTTCATTGACGCGATTCTTACCTATTTCGTCCCTCCCCCCGGATTACATTGCTCCCTATTACTCCATCGGATGTGTCTAGCACGTAACCAACCTCTGGATAAACAAAATATTGTTCCAACGCTGGCTTCTCTCGAGGTTTTATTGTGAGTGTGTGTTGAAGATTGTTGTTTCCTGAGAGAAGTTTTTGCGCTACAACAAGTAGCTTATATCGATAATGGCGTGGCGTCCCTATGCTTGCGCCGATACTGAGTTGAATTCTGTGACAACCAGAGGATTAGAATATGAATTTGGTTTCTCATTGTAATCGGGATAGGAACGAATGAAGCAAAGATATTCACCGGCAGGCTGCCTCTAGCGGTATGCATTGTGTTGAGCCGTTACCACGAAAAGCTTGAATCCAGTTCAAGCTCCGTAGCTGAGTAGCTTCTTTTGAAATCGGTAAACGTTCTGCCTTTTATTTTAGGCGATGGACAAAATATAAAAATTGTCCTCAAAAGGTAATATATTTAAATAATATGAACTAAATAATTATTGGAATAAGACTGAAATTGGCAATGTCGAAATAATTGTAGTGAAGTACTTAAACAAGATACCCATTCTGTGCTACTACAGAGAGCAGTGAACAACCCGTGCACGTTCTACACAGGATAATGATACTACTTCGACAGCGAGTCACGTACGATTTGCTCAGTAATAAGAAAACTCCGGATTATCGAGTTTGAATGTTTTATAAAATCTCAGTCATGAAGTTTTAATCCGATCTCATAACTTAAATGAAGCCTACATAGCTGTCTAATTCACGCTTCATTGCAAGTCTGAAAAATTTTAGTAATCGCTTCTCGTACAGAAATTACAATGCTATTAAATCCGAATGCCACACAAAATCATTTGAAAAAGTCACAAGGTTCAGAGTTTCTGCCAGATTTTGGCAGATTTGTGGCCCTGTCACCATTTTCGTACGCTTTCTCGTGCTCTTTACGATTCTGTTTATGATTAGCTTCTTATTTTTCTATGATTGATCGTTTTCGTTATGATATTTGATTGTTTTGGTGCCTGAAAAACATTCTGGCACGGCTGAAGACAGCGGAATACTCCAGGTGAACAATACCTACTCTTCCTTAAAATCCATCAACAAAATACGCCCCCCTCGCCGATCCTAGAATCCCCTGGCGATTTCAAGTTTCTGTTTGCTGGAGATTAAGACGCCAATAAGCAGTTTTTATATGTATTTGAATGGGCTGATGACGGTATACGTGGATAGAGAGAAAGAAAAAAGGTCTGTAGCTCACCTGAACATGCAGGTGTTCGAATTCTGGTTCAACATTTAACGGAGGAAAATGCTCTCACCTGGGGCTCCTTGTTGTTCCAGAGAATTAAGAGGCACTAATGAGAAGTTAATTACCAATACTACTTAATCAGGGACGTTTTAAAGAGGATTGAACTCGGTGAACGATATTGGAGATTTTAAGGAGTTCTTCCTCGAGCAAGCAAGTCACACAAGTAAGCCAACTTCAAAGACGGTGCAAAGCATGGGATTTTGTACGGTCGGATCAACATTTATCGCACTATCTGTTGCTGAAGGTGACCATAAAGAGCGACGAAGTCAGGTAGAAGTGCTTTGAGTGTGCAGATTATCAGAAAGAATAATGCTAGAACAAGAAGGGAATTAGAAAAGCCGCCACTGTATGTGGTAGTGGCTCAACCGAGGGACCATAAGCAGCAGATGAGCAAAATTCAGACAAGATGGATCTTCTCTGCAGAAAGTATGACAATCAAGCATTACCAGTCTCGAAGGGTAAATGAAATGAAGTCGTTACGACGATAATCTAAATCGCTTTGCGAATAGAATGCGCTCTTGCTATCGCCGCTCCCTCGACATCCATCCAGTGCAGTACTTAGGGCTTTTATTACCATTCTGTTCTTCATTTACAGGGGTCGATGACAGTAATCGAAGTATCATTGATCAAATCAATTCCTACTCAAGAACACCAAATAACTACTAGAGTTTTGTCATTTTATCAACATCTTTGCATAAGCACCATCAAACAGCATTTCTCCGGTTAATCTTGAATTTATGATTGAGAAATCGAAGAAAATTGCAGTAGATAATCGCCGAGCAGGTAAGCAGTTCTGAACTTTAGGTGACCAGTGAAATAAACAACGAAATTTTCCACCGAATTATTAAAAAGTTGTTCGGTTAGCAGTATATCCTGAACCAATGTGTAGGCTTCTAAAATCAGAAACCATAGCACATTTTATAAGAAATACATTAGCAGAGAAACTAAGATTGCATTTGAATACGCAAACGATGGACATATTCACAGCAGACGGTTCGGCAGGAGATTGCGAAAGCGTACTCTAGAAGACACGCCCCTGAATCTCATGTTAACTAACTCATTTGCTATAGTCTAAGCATTGGATCCTCAACATTAGTTGACATGCGTTCTATATTTGATTTTCGTCTCTAAATAGACAGAAGTAATGAAAGATGAAAAGAAGCAGACTGCGAATCTCCTGTATGAACCAGGGATTTACGAAGGACTTAAGAAGAATTGCCATTGGACACAAGCCAAGTGCATTCCTCCTAAAATAGAGTGACGTGGCCTGTAATCAGTATATCAAAAAGATGTTGATCCAGTAGAAGTAAAGAAACACATCGTCAGAAGAATTTTCAACGGAAGTAAAGCTCTTATCTCAGAGTTACTCAGGTGTCATGTAGTACTATCTCGGTCATGTTATGTCCTATTAGTACAAGAAAGCACATAGGCACGAACTTACGTCAGAAAAAACCATGCTCCAGAATTTGAGAAGATTGCTTCCGAATTTCTACGACATTGGGAAGAAGGACCAGACCTTATGTTGACTGAAAAATTACGGAGGTTCGTGTGCAAGTTCGCTTGTGAGGCCAGGCTGTGTTGGAGCTAAAGTTTCACTACTCCCGCCAGTTTTATATTACTTTACGTGAGGGTATAATATCGCGCATTCATACATGAATGGCTATATGATACGTTGAATGCGACTCATAGTACACGCTTTGAGGCTGTCGCGAAAAAGGCAGAGGGGTTTCCTTACTTCACGCAAATTTTTTCCATTTTATTGTATGAAGAACAGTGATCGGATTGCATAAGTGCAGAAATCTTACGCTCAATCATACTGACTATGTAAGAAGCTAATAATTTTGCAAAGCATCACGTTACAGCCAAGCAATTCGAAGGTCCTTTGTGTTGATTTTCATATAATACTTGTCATCTGTACTATTGATTTGGGTGTTTTGCTTTTATACTAGAAGTCTGATGATTTTCGTAGACAAATCATATCAATCACTAACTCTACATTACCTTGCACGGTACCAACTTGTGTATTGCATAAAATGCAGATTTGAGGGCGGTAAAGGGGGAAAATATCCAGGGTAGCCCGAAACTCCTCGGTTTCTGCACAAGTGATCAAGCTAACCAAAAATTCGACAATTTCATTGACTTTCAGAGACATTTGCAAATAGAGCGGCCTAATTACATTGCATAAAGTCTGCGATTTGCAACTTACCGAGTCGTATATGCACATTAGAACAAAGATCGAAGTCGACACGTTTCTTGAGATAAAACAGGGACTCAAAAATCATGACCAGCATTTTGAAAGATATAAAGCTGTTCTTGGTGCACGTGAAGATGGCAGCTATAACGCTGAACGATGCGAAGCTGTCTTTCCGACTAGGAAATTACAAGTATTAATTACCAGAGCATCAGAAGCAGGCCTGCCTGAATTACGAACGTACTTGGATGCCCATGAATTAGATATCGCCATTGATTTAGAGGTATACTGGGAAATTTATACCGCTTTTAGTCTGTTTTCGTCTGCTATATTCTCGCTGCAGCGTTACCATAAAAATGAGATACATTTCGTTAGCAGATAAAAGGAACGTTTAAAATTCATGCTACGATTACTTTACATAGCATGATGAATTAACCCATCAAGTTTCAAAAAAAAGTGTTTTATATTATCATCATTTTCTCGTATAATAGAATCCAAACGATTTTCTAAGTATTTCATAGGTTCTTCTTAAAATCTCGCGTAATTACCCTTTTAAGATGGGTTATTTTTAGCAAGGGAGTCTTAAATTCTTGTTCGTGTACATATCACCGCAAGAAAAATTCGAGTATTGTCGGATCAGATAATTTAGAGGCCAATTTATTAGCTTATATTTTGCAATCCAATTTATTCGAAATAATCAGATGAAAGGGTTCATGCATCTTGACTTGTGTGCAGAGGAGCCCTACATTTTTGAAACAATAAATTATCTGGAAAGTTCTCTACTTCAGTTCTAGCGTACTTGTCCAATAACTGGCAATAATCTCCTTTTATGATAGTTTCATTTCCGAAACAATATGAGTTGAACACACCTTCAGAATGTATTTCGCATAATACGGCTATTTTTATACAACTGCTTTTATGCTATTGAATTTCTCTTGGATTTCATTCTCTCCAAATATTATTATGTTGGTTGCTCCCAATTCCTAAAACATAAAAGACATTTTAATCTCAAATTCAAAGCGACATGAAGAGCCCGGCCCTGAGAATTTTTTAGTTTGCATCATTGTGCAAAATTGACTCTTTTGACCTTATCAGATTCATGCAGTCACGGAAATACGTTTATGTTATACGGAAGCATGTCCGTTAGATTTTTTTAATTTCGCTAATTCTTTAATAAGAAATAGATAGATATTTCTCTGCTCTCAATTTGAAGCTTCTAGAGTGACTTTTGCGGTAGGAACTAACTTGATTTATCGTCCTTCGCGTCACTTGAGGTCTTTTTTGTCCTGTTGTGCTTTAAAAATTACTTTCAAAATTATGGTAAGATACTGCTGCTTACGGGTGGTTTTCACCATATTGTATGCAAAATATTCGTTGCACCTTCGTAATAGACTGTGATTTGATATATCAAGTTATGTATTTCACTTGTTGTCGTCTTGTAAATGCCCAAAATGATCATATTTGGGAGTTGTGGCATTGATACAAAAATATCCTGGCATAACACCTGACGAGTAACCAAATGACTTGTAATAAACAGAGATTAAAGATATTCTTTTGCTATCCCTCTATAAATAAATAAACTGTGTCACATGTTTTATGCTCACCCCGTAGTTCGAGATAGACTATACGTATTTTTATGATTGTGGTGCTGATTTGCGGAAATCGTTGCACAATCATGATGGTAATTATTGCAAACATCCTATCACACTCGGCCTGTTCGCAATTTCCAAACAGAACCAGGAATAAAGCATTTGTACGAAACAAATCAACTCACTCTCTCACCAAGTACGATACTGATAATTGCCAATGAACATATCGAAATCCTTTCGGTTATACATGACAGCAGCTTCGGCAATAAGTGTGGAACGATCCTTCATATTGTTGCCATCAATTTCGAGTTGCACCAGCTGTGCACAATCCTTCAACCTCTTCACAACCTCGACCGCACAGTTCTCCAGGAGTTTCCAACTCGATTCATTGGACTGGCGTTGAAGCTTCACAGATTTCAAGTGAGCTAAACCAACCAACGAATAAACGTCCACCCCATTCAATGGTTCACGCGTCGAGATAGTAAACGATTCGATATTTCTCAAATTACATGCCATAGCATCGATGATATTCTTACTGCGGCTGTAGCCATAATAAGATGAACCTTCAACATATGTGAATGTAGTCACGGATTTGAAGCCTTCGAACAATTTGCGCAATGTCTCGAGGGGCAATTGGCATCCATTGAGCTCGACTTTTTTCAATACCGTATAAGTCGATAAAGAAAAGTAGAACTGATTATCACCTGGCATCGAGTGGTGCAGCGTCATGGAAACAAGTTTCGTACGCATTGAAGAGAAAACATCAGGGGCTACAGCAGAATCATATAGTGCTGAATGAATCGCTTTGAGGCTTGTGCACGCTCCGAACACTTGACGCCAACACGTGTTCATCCTGTGCGATGGGTCCTCAATGCTTAGAACACGAACGCGACTGCCAAGTGCAACCATCATACCGGTTGTTTCACCACCCAGCTTTTTCATGTCTACCCGATGCAAATTAACACAGTGTTGTGCCAAGTCGGGGACTGAAATGACGTCCAGGTCTCTCTCGCCAAAAACAGAATAGTAGCGACCGATATAAATCCGTGTTAAAGTACAACCGAGTGAACGCCATATCGGTGCAAACACGCCTTCGATACGCCTACCCCGAATTGCAAGGGACGAAAGTTTCGTGCAGTGTGTTGAAATGGCGAGGATATCGTTCTCCATCACCACAATCCGCTCAGTGTCCAAGACAAGCTCTCTCAATCCTGCCCCGCATCCAGGAAGTAACTGAGATAATAAGTTGACTCCACGAAATTCGCGAATCATGCCTTTAGGAGTGCATATCCAAACAAGCCTCCCAGGAAGTTGGAGTTCAAGTTTAAGAAGAGGGAGTCGGTGAACAAGTGGGCGTATAATCGTCACGTCAAGACACGGATCTAGCGGGAAACCATTCTTACCTCCAATGCCATTGAATATCAATGATGCAGCACGGCCGAGTGCTCCACCCACATCCAGCGCGGTATTTACCGAATCTGCTGAAATATGACCGTGCCAGTTGTTGTGTTGTGGACGACCCGACGAATAGCGAAGAACTATTCGTAAAATGACATCTGGGAGTGTGTCAAGATAACAGTTACGCGGTTCATTTGCTGTTGGCGATGGGCTCATGCGAAGCCGTTTAGTCGGGCGTTCCGTGGACATTGGTGAGCAAGGTGGTGTGTGTGCTGTTCGGGGAGACCTCGTTAAAAGGCGAGGTATCTAGCATGGTGAACTCGTGTGGGTGTCATTGTCATTGTTGGAAATGATGTACAACAGGGATAACGGAAGCCCTGTCATCATGCCAGCAACTGAAAACATAATGGTTAGCTTAAATAATTAATTATGTATTTACACGTCATGAGACTTGCAATTACAGGGGTTCCTCGGATTAAGGCCACCTTGTCTGAAGTGCCACCTCGGTTTAGTGGTACGCTGCGAATTTTTGCTGAGCGTACTGTAAACTTGATTTAAGGTCTCTTAGCCGGTGAAATAATACACTCCGGAAATAGAATTGACACTGCTGTATTTAGAGTATATAACACTTGGTGTTACGATTAAGAAAGTTGCACTCAAAGTTAAACTTCAAAGATTGATACGATCAAGAAGAGCATCTACATGGACATTAAGAAGAGCAGGGACATTGAAAAGGGTACGGAGAATTCCAAAAATCATTGAATGCGGGTACAATAAAAAGTGCATGTGCAATTTCTGTAAGGGATGTGTAGGCAAGCATGCAAGTGCAATATTCCTGTACGAAAGTATTAACAGTGCCCTTAGTCCGAATACCTCGGATTAAGTGCCACCTTGGAATAATGACGTAGCTGCCTTAACCTACTCTTTCAGTCATCAGGTTGTGAGGGTTTCGAAAAGTGAAAGGGTCACAGAATACTGTCCAATTACAGAGCGAGGGGGAAATCCTTACAACAAATTATTTGGCTGTGCTCGACCAATGATCCCATTCGCAATGCGATGCACTGACAACGCCATGCTTCGTTCTCTTTGTTTCCTGAAATTTACAAATTCACTATCAAGACAACAGCAATTGAAATGCCCTATGAATAAAACAAACAACTGCACCTCCCAGTTTTGACATCTCCCAATGTGCGATACTGAACACAACCCATGAACATATCGAAATCCATCCGGTTATACATGGCAGCAGCTTTGGCAATGAGTTGGGAGCGATTCTCGATATTCGCGTCATCAATCTCGAGTAGCACTAGTTACGAACAGTCCCTGAACTTGTTCAGAACCTCGGCGACACGTTGCTCCGGAGATTTCGAGACCGACTTCATTGTGAGCTTGGATTGAAGTGTCACGAACTTCAGGGGAGGTAAAGTGACCAACACAACTACATCCTTCCCTTTCAATGGTTCGTACGTCGATAATGAGAACGATTCGAGATTTGCTAAATACCGGCTAATACATCGATGATATTCTTCTTGGGCTTGTTGCGTTAGTAGATAGGTGGACCCACGATAAATGTCAATGAAGTCACTGATTTGATGCTTTCGAACAATTTGGGTAGTGCCTCGACAGGCAAACAGTGTACATCGAGTTAGACCTCCTTCAACAACGAACAAGCCGATAGAACTGAGAAAAATCGGTCGCCAGCCAACATCCGGTTGCCCAAGCTATCCATTGACAACGAAACAAATTTCACACGCATCAAAGCGAGAACATCGACGTCTTCCGCAGAATTATCATCTAGTGCTAGCTTCAAGGTTCGTGCATGCCTCGTATACTTTACGCCAGTACGCATACTTCATGTACGACGGCTGCTCAATGCGCAGAGCACGAATTCTACTGTCGAGTCTTGCCAGTATATCCGCTGTTTTATGATTCAACTTCTGCAAGTCCACACGATACAAAGGCATACAGTGTTTCACTAAGTCGGGTGCCGAGACGACGTTCCAGTCTTCTCATAGCCGAAAGCGCAATAGTAGCGACCGATATAAACGCGTGGCAAGGTAGAACCGAGCGAACGTCATATCGATGCTAGCGTGTCTTCAATATGCATGCCTCGAATTGCAAGCGATGGAAGTTTCGTACAGCGCGTTGAAATCGCAAGAATCTCGTTTTCGTCACCACGGACCGCCCGGTATCCAACACCAACTCTCTCCATTCACCTCCGCATCCGCGAAGTAAGCGAGATAACAAGTCGATTCCAGGAACAATTTCCACACGATTCAACCCCCACACACCCATTCCACAACGCGGCATTCACCGAATCCGCTGAAATGTAGGGGTGCCATATTCGGTTTCGTGGGCGACCCGACGAATGACGAAGGACTGCTCGGAGAATGTCGTCAGCGAGTGTATCGAGATAACAATTACGCGGTTCATCTTGTGTTGGGG
>JAAUYH010057201.1_pt1 | contig 23077 bp, 21 predicted proteins | sample 7278061 | NCBI WGS metagenome assembly JAAUYH01 (sample SAMN14350203, study PRJNA611818) | marine sediment metagenome | isolation source: surface marine sediment (0.6m) | place: French Polynesia: Moorea | collected 2018-08 | reverse complement strand
TGGCACTACAGAGGTTGGCACCACTGAGGTTGGCACGAATGAGGTTAGCACCACTGAGGTTGGCACCACTGAGGTTGGCATCACTGAGGTTGGCATCACTGAGGTTGGCACCACTGAGGTTGGCATTATTGAGGTTAGCACCACTGAGGATGACACCACTGAGGCTGGAACCACTGAGGATGACACCACTGAGGATGACACCACTGAGGATGACACCACTGAGGCTGGCATTAATTAGATTGGCATTATTGAGGATGGCATCACTAAGTTTGGCCGCACTGAGATCGGCATGAATGAGGTTGGCACCACTGAGGTTAGCACCACTGAGGTTGGCATTATTGAGGTTAGCACCACTGAGGTTGGCATTATTGAGGTTAGCACCACTAAGGTTGGCACCACTGAGGTTGGTAAGAATTAGGTTAGCACCACTGAGGTTGGCACCACTGAGGTTAGCACCACTGAGGTCGGCATTATTGAGGTTAGCACCACTGAGATTAGTCTGATAGAGTGAAACAGAGCTTAAATTAATTTGAGAAAGATCGAGGTTACTCAGATCTAAAGCATCCAATTTAAACCTATCTTTATGTAACGCAATTATATAATTAAAGAAAAATTTTGTTTCATGATTCAAAGATGAATAATAAATAATTTTCTTAGAATTTTTTCTCACATCCCAATAGAATGATTCTGCAACAAAATATTCCATAAAAGATTTATGAATAAACTTATAATTTCCAGCAGCATCACGATTCAAAAAACTACAAGTAGTAGATTCATAACTATAATAATCTTCATCTTCTTCATAACTATTTTTTAAATATTCATCTTTGGGATTATCAAGATTGGAATAATGTAAAGAAAAATCTCCACCTAACTCAAACATCTTAACTGCCAGTTCCCACATGAAATTTCTTTTTCCTTGGGGAGTCATGAGAGAACGCCAATCATCTCTCTCTATCCAAATATTCGTATAAGCTTTATATAAGGCCGCAGGATTAATATTATTTTTCTCTCTCAATATTGGCATTGTTTTGACAATCATGTCTAACAATAATGGTCGGGTTGATAGCTCTTGCAAATTGTAGGTATTTTGAATAATTTGTAAATACTGAGTTGTTATCTCTTCTTTATTGGTATGTTTTTGAATATATTCTCTTATTTGATCATCATTAAATTCCTTAAGCTTAATCCGAGTTATTTCATAATTGCTTTTCGTCGCATAATTACGATAAAGAATAGTATAATCGGCTTTCAAAATATCCTTTTCTTGAGACTCAGTTAAAAAATAATGAGTGCGAGAGGTTAAAAATACTTTATTAGCTTGATGATTTTTATCTTGAGATTCCGTTAAAAATAAGATATTCTCAAAAGATAGCTTGGTTAACTCCTTCAAGTTTTGAATGGTAATTTCTTGATCTGTTAGAGAAGCCATTTCATCAAAACCATCAATAAAGAAGATAAATCTTCCTTTTATTGCTAGTTGCTGAAAAATTGAGAAATTTATTCTGATGTTAAATTTATCGTAAAATTCTCTGACCATAAAATCTTCAATGTTCAACGTTCCTTTATAATCCTTGAGGGAAATAAATACGGGAATACGATTAGTCTTATCGTCAATATATTTTTTCGCTAATGCAATAAAATAATGAATCGCAAAAGAAGTTTTTCCAGTACCAAAATCACCTAAAAGTGTTAAAAAATTTTGTTTGTCATTTTCGATGAATTTTTCCAGCAAGTTATCTAATAAATCTTCTTTCTCTTCTTTATAATTTATCTTATAAATTTTACCTCCTTGTAGTTTTTCATATTCTTTATCTTCCATATAAGTACAATAGGATTGAATGTAGTAATTGTACAAATCTGCTCTTTCCATCAGTTCTATTAAGAAAGATTCTTGATTATTTTTTACCTCTTCCCAATTTTGGTATTGCCAAATAACTTTTTCTAAGTATTTCTCTATCTTATGAACATCGAATAATTTTTTGTTTGCCGAAGAAGTTATACTCTTTAATTCTTCATCATCAATATGTGTAAAATCATATGTCCCAAATACCCAGTGATGGAAATCTGGTGCTAGAAAAAATAACTCTTTCTCAAAATGAGGTGTTATCCAAAAAACTAGAGAATAGCGTTTTGCTTTCAATCTTTCTCTAGCATATTGTAAATATCCTATAAATTCTTTGACTGCTTCTAAAGAGAGATTTTCCTCTATACCTAAAACATGAAAAATATTACTTTGGTTACCCATTTGTTCAAAAGTTTGCTCAAATAAAATGGGAAACGGTACTTTTTTTTCATTCATGTCTAGTTGAAATTCAAAAAAGTCTCTTAGCTCATCATCATTTTGAAGTTTTTCAATTATCAATTTGGGCACTTTTTTGTTGCAGTATAGTGCAAGGAAAAGTCCACCAATTTCACAGATTCTTAATTCTGTCTTGAATTTTTTATATCGCTTTTCTTTTGACAAAGTTTTCATTTTTTATGACTACTAATTACTTTTTTTAAACAAGGATGTGCGTCGTACCATAACTCACCTTCAAATCTATATTCGAGGACGAAAAGATATTTCAAAAGATAAATTAGATTTCTATTGGTCAGGCTAGTTCGATCAGATTGGCCAATAATTTTTGCAACTTCATCCCCATAATTCGGATAATCGAATAAGCGATTATAATGATTTACAGTTTCATTAATAACGTCTTCAGCTATATCTTTATCTATAATAGTAGCTTCATTAACGATCGCTTCTTTACAAGCATCTTGCATAAATTTAATCAAATCACGTAATAACCCTCCACTAGCCAGAATCATCTTTTCTAAGGCTTGTTCCTCAATATATTTTTGATCAATTCTTTGTAAAACCATTTTTCTTAATTTCTTAATACCAATATCACCATTTTTTGCTTGATCGACTACTACTAAAGAGATAAATTGATCTGCATAACGATCTTTAAAAGCCATAAAAGCTTCACAATAATAAGTATCTAAGGGAAATGTATAAATGATTTTTGCTCTCGGCATCGTCAGAAGATTATATCCTTTAAAGAAAGTCTTTTCTGCAAATTCAGGAGCTAACTTATCGAGATCGTCGATTATAATTAATACGTCTTTACTTTTTATGCCTTTATCTTGGTAATACTGATGAATACTATTAATACAATCTGAAATATTTGCATTTAATATTTCAATTTGATTTATGAATTCTTCTCTTAATGCAGTTCTTGATTCAGTTTCTACTTTTATTTTAAATGTTAGTATTCTTAAAAGATTTACTCCTGCTTCAGTAATTTTTAGTTTACTTTTGACAGATTTCATTATGTCATTAAATCCTTGAAAGGGGGCATTAATTTTGCTGTTATTCATAGACTTAAGAATTTGCAGATAAATAGATATTAAGATATCTATTGTTTCGACATCATTCATATTTAAAGTCTCTGCTGCTGAAAAAGAAACAATATGAAAATCATTGCTTAATTCTTCTGCAACTTTATTGAGAATTGTCGATTTTCCACATCCGCGATGCCCAATCACCAGCATTTTGCGGAATTTTTCCGATATTTTTATTGTAGTTTTAATGCTATTAACAGGAACTTTAGTGAAATCATCAATGTAGAATTTTCTGAGAGTTTCACCAGCTAATGGTCGGCTATCAAAGTTATTGTAAGCAATAGTTAAGGCTTCAGTTATATTGTTGTCACTCGCTTCGGTTATATTGTTGTTACTCATGGTTTCCCTCTAGTTACCATAATATGATTATCAGAATATCAAGTAATCATTATCAATAAAAAGTAGGGTGTGCAAAACTTGATCTCGACTCGATAAGATACTTGAAAATTTATTTTGCCTACCTTACAAGGAATGAGCTTTCTAGACATCAATATGATACTATCTATCAATAATTTGTCAAAACCCGCTACCGCTACCAAAACCGCAATAATAATAAATTCTATTTGTGTCCAGAATTTGAGTTCTCCATGCTTCCCATATAAATCTGGGATTCTCTGAATGGCGGACTCGACAATACTCAATCTTTGCTAAATAGAAACAACTTCTGTCTCTATTCTAACTAATCTCCTATCAATTGATTCAACTTCCTTAATATATTTTTGAGATCTTTATTGATTTCATCAACTTTTTGATTTAATTAATTAAAGCGATCGCTGATAAATTCTTTTAGCTGTTGAATTTCTGTACTGGATGTAGTTGACATCGATTTACTTAGAAGAAGTTTGAAATTAATTAGTAGGTTGGGTTAGCGGCAGCGTAACCCAACGCAACTTTTGCCCATGTTGGGTTTCACTTCGTTCTACCCAACCTACAATCTATTACTTGATTAAATTTAGATCACGGTTTCCTTTTTTATTGTATTACTTTAAAGCTGCCTGAGTTAATGAATATAGTTAATCATAGAACTCATCAACAATAGCCTGAATTTCATTGACTGTAATGTCCTCTTGGTCTGATTTACTATAAATAGTTAGTAGCAAAATAGTTGTTTCTGATTCAAGTAAATAAATTAATCTATAACCAGCACTTTTCCCTTTTTTGATATTGGTATTTTTGACTCTAACTTTATAAATAAATTTCTCGCCAGATCCAGATAGTCTATCCCCTAAAAAATTGCCATTTTGTAGTTCCTCAATAATCGGCTGAATATCAAGACGAATATTACGGTATCTTTTAGCTAACTTTTTTAAATTCTTTTTAAACTCAGGAGTTAAGTAAATATCAATACTATCAAGATTATTCGACATCAATATCATCCCACATCTTATTTAAGGGAATTGTTTTGCCTGCTTTTGCTTCTTGTAACGCTGTTCTAAGACTTGCTTTGATTTCTTCAACGGGAGTATCATCACAATCAAATTCCTCTTCCTCTGAGACAAGAATAATTACTTTAACTCGACTAGGAGTATTAATTTCTAATTGTTCATCTAGTAATAGTTGACTATTGTTATTTAATGTTCCCATCACTTCAAAAGCTTTCATTTTTTTCTTCAATATTATTATTTTTATTGGCTCACTTGTTTTCTATTCTATTACTTTAAAGCTGCTCACAATAAAGGTCATAAAAAATAGAGGTATTTCTCAAAACACCCCTACGATCAATTTATTGTTGTCTACTCACTTAAAAACTGACTGTGTACACATAACCTTGATGTATTTGATTTAAAAGTTAATTAAGCCCCCTAAATCCCCACCTCTCTAAATCTCTCCTGAAAGGAGAGACTAATGTTGTCTCCCACCTCTCTCTACCTCTCTCCTCAAGGAGAGAGAACATATGGTCTTCCCCTATAGGGGAAGGTTGGAAGGGGTGGGGAGATAAAGAGGGGTTGGGGGACTTTTAACTCTTGTTCCCCCAGGATTGACGAGCGACCCCGCGTCGGCGTAAGACGCAAGGGAACGCGCGAGGAAGGGGGCTAGGGGGCTGAGCTCCATTATGTTGAAAGACTATTAACTTGTCTGTACACGCTACCTTAAAACACAGGATGGAATCGCTTGAAGCCAAGTTTATCGAGCAGCATAAAACAAGGTTTTAAAATGAAGTAAACGATCGCGTGTTGGAAAATTCTCTCTTTAGGAGAAGCATCAATATCAGAAACGGCTTGATCAACTGCTTCTGGATTAGCACCATAACCATGAACCCGATATTGGAAAGAAGCAAAAGGCCCAAACAAAACGGCAAAAAAGACTTTTGGTTTAAACAGTAATAACCATAAATTGGGCTGACAACCAATAAAGCTTGCTAGTTCATCGAGATAGGCATGATAGTCAACCAAAGAAGTCAATCTTTGGGCATGAAGTTGACGATTTTGAGTATAAAGTTCCGCATCCATCTCGCTGATTTTTTGCATCTTTTCAGTGCTCGGCAACTGTAATCTACCTGCTAATACCCCAGCAAACCATCTCGCTTGCATCTCAGCAATCGGCGGCATGGCACCAATATTAGGTCGTGCAAACCCGATAAATGCCAGGGTAGATTCTTCAGGGATAAAGACGTTTTTGTAGAGAGTACGACCATCGAGTCGAGGAGTTTCCAAGAAAGGTAAAATGCTCTGGAACCCTGTACAGAGTATGATCGCATCGATTTCTTCAACGCGATCGCCTTGGAACTCAACATCTTTGCCACCTTTATAACCCACTAAACCAGGAATCACTTCCACGTTACCTTCGGCAATATCTCTGAGGAAGTCAGGACTTTTGGTAAAGGGTTGACTGTTATGCATCGCTCCGGAGTACCATTCCAGAGTACGTTTAATTTGAATTGTTCTGGCTTGTAGTTCAGCTTCGGTTTGGGGTACTTCGCTACAAATTTCGGCACAAGCTTTACTTAAACTTACGCCACAAGCAGGACCATGACGAGGTTGTGCTTTAAATAATGCCACCCAACTTTTCCAATCCCAAAGCGTACTCAAGATGTTCCAAGTTTTAACGGGAGCAAAGGGCAACATTAGTAAGAATATGGGTAAGCCGATCAGAGTATATAAAGTTTTAAAAGCAGAATATTCATCTTTATGACGGCAACTAACATTGAGATCATGCAGGAATTCTCGGGGCAGCCAAACCTTTGCCCTAGTAGAATCATAATCTCCTGGGAGATCTCCGAGTCCCCAACGTTTTAAAACTGCCACACCTTTTCTCAGAGAAATATAGGTTTTCGCCGCGACTTTAGATAATTCATGGGTATAATCGGCAGCACTTTCTCCACCACCAACTACAACAACTCGTTGACCTTTAAATTGATCGACGGTTTTCAGTAAAGAAGAATGAATTTTTACTCCTTGATAATTTTCGGTTCCCGGAATCTCATCCAACATCAATGGTTTGTGATGTAAACCAGAACAAACTGCTACGGCGTCAAAATATTTAGCATAGGTATTACCCCCTTGCTCAAAGGTAATATCCCAGCCTTTACCCTGTTTCTGCAGACGGATAACTTTACTGTCAAACCGAATTTTGTCAATGATATTATGGGTTGTGGCGTAGTTTGTCAGATATTCGACATAGATGGTATGGTGCGGAAAATGATCTACCCCTTTGTCCATAGGAAAATCCGAAAATTGCAGAAAGGTTTTTGATGAGGTGGCATTAGTTGTTTGGGAAACCCCAACGGATTTCTTGCCAAAATACCATAATCCGCCCAAGCCGTCTCTTTGCTCTAGGATTTCGACTGCAAAACCTTCAGCTAATAAATGCTTAGCAGTAGTTAAACCAGCTGCTCCTGCTCCAATTACACAGACTCGCATTACATGTTGCTCCCTGAATACAGTTTTTTTATCAAGAGGTTGGATTTTCGCCCGATAAGCAAATTGTAGTTAAGGAAAATATGGAGAACTCAAAAATAAGCTCATAGTTCATAATTCTTGTTATTGTATATTTGATAGTTCACCCAAAAAGCGATCGCCAATACTAAGATACGAAAGCAGATAATAGTCGGTGTCAGGGGAATCAAGCTCAAGGATGTGATTAACTTACTTAGCACGGTAGAGTTTAGCAACGCCATCCCTAATTTCCAATTTTACATTTTGCCTTTAATTTGTTTAATTAACTTCTGTTTTTTACTTTGATTAGATTGAGCATGATTTTTAATTGCAGCAAGATCTTGGAGAATTTGTTGCTGTTGTTGCTCGATCGCGTTTAACTTTTGGAGAATTTGCTCAAATTTTTCAGGATTAGTCGTCAGTTCATAATTAATGGTGGCAGGAAGATTATCTTTTGGCTTCTCCCCAGCAGAAAATATGGCTTCAAATAGAGTGATGGGCAAGCGGAGAATCCACAACCATAAGCGATCTATTACCGTCGCGATCGCTACTAATAACCTGGCGAACAACACCAAGGTAATTACAAAACCCACGATACTTATGAATGGATGTTGTAATAGCCGTAATATGAAGATATGCTCTGCAAGCCAGGAATCTACTGGATATTGAACCGCTAATGCCATGAGTAATATTTCTTTGATTCTTGAGATCTTGAATTTCAGCCCAACTGCCTTAATATAGCAATCTCAAACGAAATCTCCTCATCAAAATTCAGTAATTCTCTTCTCCCCAATCCTTATACTCCCAATCTCCCCATGCTCTTTAGGGAGGGGTAGATATCCCTAAAGAAGTAATTTCTGAGCAAAATGGTAAAATTATTAACAATTGTTGAGTATTCCTGATTTATCCCTCATTATATGCATATGCTTGTTTGCTTAAGCATATTACCGAGTCGCGGTAAACTTAGTAAAAACTCCTATACAAAAATTAAATAGATAAACAGAAGTTTAAATCGCTTCGCGATTAAATGTAACCTCGTAGTTTGAAGAATTTACGATGAAAATCATAAAATTTTCCTAAACTCCCCAAACCGAAATCATAACCAAGCAAACCCTGACTATAAAGTAAAGTTACTATGTTTAAAAAACTGCTGGGTGATCCCAACGCCAGAAAACTTAAAAAATTCCAGCCCCTAGTTGCAGAAGTCAATCTCTTAGAAGAAGACATTCAAAAATTGTCGGATGAGGAACTTAGGGCAAAAACTACCGAGTTTAGGGAACTACTCAAAAAAGCTAAAAACGAAGAAGAATTAGGCGATATCCTAGAAGACATTCTTCCCGAAGCTTTTGCTGTAGTAAGAGAAGCAGGGGTTCGGGTTTTGGGAATGCGTCACTATGATGTCCAAATTCTAGGGGGAATCGTACTCCACAAAGGGCAAATCGCAGAAATGAAAACTGGGGAAGGCAAAACCCTAGTTTGTACTTTACCAGCATATCTTAATGGTTTAACTGGCAGAGGGGTTCATGTTGTTACGGTTAACGATTATTTAGCCCGCAGAGACGCGGAATGGATGGGACAAATTCACCGTTTTCTTGGTTTAAGCGTCGGACTAATTCAAGCAGGAATGAATCCTGTCGAGAGAAGAAAAAATTATAGCTGTGATATCACCTATACTACTAACAGTGAATTAGGTTTTGATTACCTACGGGATAACATGGCGACTTCGATCGAAGAAGTTGTCCAAAGACCATTTAACTATTGCGTCATTGACGAGGTTGACTCGGTTTTAGTTGATGAAGCCCGCACTCCATTAATCATTTCAGGACAAATAGAGCGTCCCTCTGAAAAATATGTACGGGCTGCGGAAATCGTCCTAATGCTTACCAAGCAAGAAGATGAATCGGAAGAAGGGGATTATGAAGTAGACGAGAAAGCTCGTAATGTTCTAATGACAGATGAAGGTTTTGCCAGAGCAGAACAATTATTAAAAGTCAAAGATCTTTACGATCCTGAAGATCCTTGGGCACATTATATTTCTAATGCCCTCAAAGCAAAAGAACTTTTTACCAAAGACGTAAACTATCTAGTCCGTAACGATGAAATCGTAATCGTTGATGAGTTTACAGGACGGGTTATGGTCGGTAGACGCTGGAGTGACGGTTTACACCAAGCTATTGAAGCGAAAGAAGCTGTCCCGATTCAAAAAGAAACTCAAACCTTAGCTAGTATCACTTACCAAAATTTCTTTCTCCTCTATCCTAAACTAGCAGGAATGACTGGTACTGCAAAAACTGAAGAAACCGAATTTGAGAAAGTATATAACCTACAGGTAACTATTATCCCCACTAATCTACCTTCAAAAAGAGCTGATTTAGCCGATGTAGTTTACAAAAAAGAGATCGGTAAATGGCAAGCTGTAGCGGAAGACTGTGCTAACAATCATGAAGAAGGTCGTCCTGTACTAGTAGGGACAACTAGCGTCGAAAAATCCGAGTTGCTATCGAAGCTGTTGAAACAGAAAAAAATTCCCCATAATCTGCTCAATGCCCGCCCAGAGAATGTGGAAAGAGAATCGGAAATTGTCGCACAAGCTGGACGTAAAGGCTCTGTTACCATTGCTACTAACATGGCAGGTCGGGGAACTGATATTATCTTGGGTGGCAACTCCGATTACATGGCACGATTGAAAATACGGGAATATTTCATGCCCAAGGTTGTCATTCCTGAAGATGATGATTTGATGGCAAATGTCCCCCAACTGACCAAAAAGAAAAAAGCACCGCAAGGATTTGGTGATGGATCGCCGAAGAAGAAAACCTGGCGCGCTTCTCCTGATATTTTCCCCACAGAACTTTCAGAATCAACCATTCAAATGCTGACCGAAGCAGTCAAATTTGCGGTTAAAGAATATGGCGAACAAAGTTTAAGCGAACTAGACGCAGAAGAAAAAATTGCGATCGCAGCTGAAAGTTCACCAACGGAAGATCCGGTAATTGAAAAATTACGGGAAGTCTATAAAGTAATTCGTACTGAATATGATGAGTTTACTGACACTGAACACGAGGAAGTAATTACTAAAGGTGGTCTTCATGTAATTGGGACGGAACGCCATGAATCCCGTCGTGTAGATAATCAATTACGTGGTAGAGCGGGAAGACAGGGCGATCCTGGTTCAACTAGATTTTTCCTGAGTCTAGAAGATAACCTGTTACGGATCTTTGGTGGCGATCGCGTTGGACGGTTAATGGAAATGATGCGTGTCGAAGACGATATGCCTATTGAGTCCAAAATGCTCACCAATTCCCTCGAAGGCGCGCAGAAAAAAGTAGAGACTTTTTATTATGACAGTCGGAAACAGGTATTTGAGTATGACGAGGTGATGAATAATCAACGTCGTGCTATTTATGCGGAACGTCGTCGAGTACTCGAAGGTTTAGATCTCAAAGAACAGGTAATTGAATATGCAGAAAAAACTATGGAAGAAATAGTTGATGCCTACATCAATCCTGAATTACCGCCTGAAGAATGGAATTTAGACAAAATGGTAGCTAAAGCTCAAGAATTCATCTATCTTCTAGAGGATGTCAAACCTGAACATCTTGAGGATATGACGGTTAATGAGATGAAAACTTTCCTCAAAGAAGAAGTGCGCAAAGCCTATGATATTAAAGAAAGTCAAATTGATAGCACTCAACCTGGTTTAATGCGTCAAGCAGAACGGTTCTTTATCTTGCAACAAATTGATACTCTCTGGCGGGAACATCTTCAAGCGATGGATGCCTTGAAAGAATCTATTGGCTTGCGTGGTTATGGGCAGAAAGATCCTTTGATTGAATATAAACAAGAAGGATATGAAATGTTCTTGGAAATGATGATTGATATTCGTCGTAATGTCGTTTATTCTCTCTTCCAATTCAAACCCCAACCTCAACCTCAAGCTGTTTAAAAGACAATATTTTTGTGGGGTTAGGCTACTCTAACCCCCTGGTTGCCACCGTGTACACATAAGTTATTTTTTATTTATCGTTTTGATTTTAGAGCTAATCTAGCCCCCTAAATCCCCCAACCTTGGGGGACTTTAAGTTACTTTCTCCCCCAAATTTGGGGGTCGGGGGGCTTAAGAGTGACTTGTGTATACACCGTAGCTGGTTGACAGACAAAATTCCTGAAAACCTCATAAAAACCTTGTTAAGACTGGCGAATAGAATTCGCGCCTTGATAGACAACGTCTGCCTCCGCGGACTTGATATATAAAGGAATTTAGGAATCCGCGTAGGCGGATTTCTCTTGTATAGCTGCGGTTTCAACCGCCAAGCTAAAAAGATTTGTCTTTCCTGAGCCAAAATTAGAGGCATGTCAGTTTATTAGCTATTTAGATGCTAAGCAATGAAACAACTTAAGCAACTTCATAATGAAGATTTAAATCTCTGGCTGGAACAGATAGCAACTAAGATCAAAAATCAAGATTTTAGCAATATGGATTGGGATGGATTGTTAGAAGAAATTGAGGATATGACTGCAAGCCAGAAACGGGCTTTAAGAAGCTATACGAAACGTTTGATCGAGCATATCCTAAAATTAAAATATTGGAATAGGGAAAAAGAGTATAACCAAAAAGGTTGGCGAAGAGAAGTTGTAAATTTCCGTAATGAGATCAAGGAAATACTTGAGGATTCTCCTAGTTTAAAAAATTATTTACAGAAGAATTATGCTACTTGGTATAAAAAATCTGTAAACGCGATGCAACAAGAATTTGAGATTCCTGATCATAATTTCGTTCTCTTAGAAACAATTATGACAGAGAATTATTTTCCATAAACGAACAAAAGTATTAGGTATCTATTAAATTTTAAATTTGCGATCGCCAATCTTCCAAGAGATTAAGAAATATTTAGTAAGAATTAATTAGTTAGACTTCTACTATACTAATAAATATAAGCTTTAATATTCGAAAATCAAAGTGAATGGCGATCGCGATATCAAAATAGAAAATGGCAATTATAATGAGCGAATTGAAAGAGATTATGTAGATAATAAAATCTCTGGAAATATTGGCACGAATACATTTATTCAAAACGCAGAGAAGGTAGTTATCAAAATAGAAAAGCAGTCTGAGACAATTAGTTCACAATCTCTTACATCTTCTTCAGAAATTGAACAGAAACCAAATAAAAAAGATTACACGATTAATGAAAGTGATAAGCTGAAAAATCAGGACTATTATATTAATCGTCCTCCCATCGAAGAAAATTGTTTTCAAGAAATCGAGCAAGATGGAGCTTTACTGAGAATCAAAGCTTCTGAGAAAATGGGCAAAAGCTTATTACTCAAGAAAATCTTCGAGGAAGGCTCAAAGAAAAACTATGCGCAAGTTAAAGTTGATTTACAACAGTTAGAGACAGCAAGCCTTAGTGATTATTCAACGTTTCTGCGCTGCCTTTGTAAAAGAATAACTAGGAAACTTGAATTAGAAAGTTGTTTGGAAGATTATTTTGAAGGTTTTACCCTAAATATGGGTTGTTCTGATTATTTCGAGGAATATATTCTCGAAAACATAGATACTCCTTTAATTTTGGGAATTGACAATATAGATCGTCTTTTTGCGTCCGAATTTAAAATAATTGCTAATGATTTTTTTGGGTTACTGCGTTCCTGGCATGAAAATAGAGCAAGTAACTGGGAAAAGCTTAGATTAATCGTTATTTATTCGACTGAAGATTTACCAAAGTTGAATATCCATCAATCCCCATTTAATGTCGGGACAAAAATTGAATTACCCGATTTTGAAGAGGAACAAATTTTGGAATTAGCTCTTAGATACAATTTAGATTGGTCAATCAATGAAGCTCAACAATTGAGAGAACAAATAGGTGGACATCCCTATCTGGTTCATCATGCGATTAAAAGTTTAAAGATGAACTCTAAGCTGACTTTAAGCGAACTTTTGGAAAAAGCTGCTACCGATTCAGGAATTTATGCTGATTATCTACAAAATCATTGGTCAACTCTAGAACAAGAACCTACTCTAGCAAAACAATTGAAGAAGATTGTCAGAGCTACAGAACCAATAGCGATCTCACCCATCTATTTGTATAAATTAGATAGTATGGGATTAATTACCAAGGTTGACAACCAAGTCCAACCCAGATGTCAAATTTATCGTGATTATTTTCGTGAAAGACTATTAACTTTGCATGACTCCTGAACAGACCAAAACTTCTTACTATCGAGTCGGGGGAAATTTGCCCCCAGATGCCCCTTCCTACGTCAAAAGAAAGGCAGATGATGAGCTTTATCAAAAGCTGAAAGAGGGAGAGTTTTGTTTTAAACTCACGACAGATGGGAAAGTCTAGTCTTTGTGTTCGGGTTAAACAAAGATTAGAAAAAGAAGATTTTGTTTGTTCTGTGATTGATTTATCAGGCATTGGGCAAGGTGAAAAGGAGCAATGGTATAAGTCTTTTGCGAGTCAGTTAACTAAAAGTTTTGATGCTTCGGTAAAGAAAAAATGGCGTTCTTGGTGGAGAGAGAATCAGGAACTCACTCCTATGGAGAAGTTACACCAATTAATGGAAGAATTGCTTTTACCTTCTCTGTTACCACAGCAAAAGTTAGTTATTTTTATTGATGAAATAGATTTTGTTAAGAGTTTAGAGTTTAATACCGATGAATTCTTGGCTTTGATTCGCTCTTGTTCTAACGAACGTAGTTTGAATCCAATTTTTAATCAAGTGACATTCTGTTTATTGGGAGTGGCAACTCCAGCCGATTTAATAGAGAATAAGCAGGTAACTTCTTTTAATATTGGTACAGGAATCGCACTTCAAGGATTTCGTTTAACAGAAGCAGAGCCTTTAATCGCAGGTTTGCAGGGAAAAGTAGTTTCTCCTGAGTCGGTAATGTCGGATATTTTATATTGGACTGGAGGACAGCCTTTTTTAACTCAACGGCTTTGTAATTTAGTTGTTCAAGAACATAATCCTAAACCTGATATTCCTGAGTTAGTACAGCGGCAAATCATCGATCATTGGGAAACTCAAGATGAACAAGAACATTTAAGAACGATTAAAAATCGTATTTTAAGCAATGAACAGAGAGCAGGATATTTATTAGAACTATACCAAAAAGTTTTAAATCCAGGACAAGTTCCCCTTAATAACAGTTCTGAAGAAAGAGAGTTACAATTATCTGGCTTAGTAGTTAAACGAGGAAATGTTCTGGAAGTTTATAATCCTATTTATGCCAGAGTTTTTGATGAATCTTGGATTGATGAGGAGTTAGCAAAACTTCGTCCCTATGCGGAAAATTATCGAATTTGGCTGCGATCTGGGAAAAAAGATGCTTCTCGGTTACTACGAGGACAAGCTTTAATAGATGCTGAAGCTTGGGCATTAGGGAAGAATTTAGGGGGAGAAGATCGAGATTTTTTGGGAGCGAGTCGGGCTCAAGAAAGAGAAGAAGAAAGTGCCAAAAAAGCTCAACAAAGGATTCTTATAGGCAGTATTGTTTTAGGGATAACTTTGTTAGGAGCGCTTGTCTCAGGAGCAATAGGATATTGGCAATTAAGAAATACTCAGACGCAATTAGAAAAAGTTGAAGATTCTCTGAAAACAGTTAGAGAGCTAAGTATTTTAGCCAGTAAATTGAGAAAAAGAGGGGAAATTGAGGCATCGGATGAAGCATTGAGAAAAGCGGGATTATCAACATTAATTACCAATGAAGAACTAAAAAAAACTTTTCTCCTTGCTGCAAGTGCGGAAGCTTCTCAGTCTTTGAGTGAAAAAGAACAGTTTCTTACTAAAGATACTCTAAACAAGTTAAGTTTAGATTCTCTGAATAATAATAATTCTGAGCTTGACCCTAGTATTTTGAATCAAGTTAGGGCTTTTACCTACTTTCAAGCTGCTGACTTCAAAGGAAAAAAATATTATCGAGATGCTTATGGTGCCTTAAAGGAAAGTAATTTTGATCCTTTTAAGACTAATATAGAAACGGATGTGCTGAATGAAGAAGATGTAGAAAATATCCATTACCAATTAATAAAATCAAAAAATATTGACATAAACTCAGAAACCGATCCCATTGCTAAAGATTTCCGAAAACATCTTTATGCTGGACTAGAATCTCGACTCAAACAAGACCGTTTGCGAGAAGCAGATCAGAAAACTTTCGAGATTATGCTTTATATTGCTGGGACAAAAGAAAGAGGATTTTTCACAGCAGAATCACTAGAAAACTTTAATTGTCAGGCGCTAAAAGAGATTGACAAGCGTTGGTTGGATTATCCTGAACCGGGAACAGAACACTTTGGGTTCAGCGTACAAAAAGAAATTTGGATTGCAAGTGGAAGTCCCACAGCCGATTCACCAATAGAAATTTGGAGACAGTTCTATATTGATGTAGGATGGAAAACGGAAGAGTCGGGAATAGAATCGGGTGGTGGATACGTGCTCTTGGATCGCCTGGGGGGATTTACCAATAATAAGTTAACTAGTAAGAAGGGGAACCGTCCATTAGTGGGGAAAAGTGGCGATGGGGTGGCGGGTTACATCGCTATTCTTTTCTCGCGCTGCGGACTGTAACCTTTAATATATAACGACTTCAGGAAATTTGTCAAGTCTTAATTTTTGGTACTTTCTCTACGTAGTCATGGGCTTTTCCCTAATTCGATACCTGGCACTTTTCAGTCATCAGTTATCAGTCATCAGTCATCAGTGATACACATCTTTTTTCCCCAACACCCAACCCCCAATCCCCAACACCTAACTCCAGGCAATAGGTATTAAGTTGTCAGCGAACCTATTCAAGATACAATTTAAAAAAATCTCTAGATAAAAAAAGATGAAAACCCGCAGCTTTACTATAGTTATTTACAAAGAAGACGATATGTATATAGCTGAATGTCCAGAAGTTGGGACAGTAGATCAAGGAGAAACAATCGAACAAGCTATTTCAGGCTTACAAGAAGCAACAAAACTATATCTTCAAGAATTCTCTTATTAAGACGTTCAAAGCGAATAGAATTAAATTAGTAAGACTAGCCTAAAATGATATCAGAATGGAAAAGCAAGAATTAAAAGCATTAATAAAAGAAACTATGTGTGAAGTCATCCAAGAAGAAAGACATAAATTATGTCAAATTCTAATTCCTTATGTTAATGACGAAGAACAACAAGAACTAGAAGCTGAATTAAATTTACTTTTAGAAGAGGATGATGAAGAATTAGTCGATCTAACTGATTGGGTACAACATGGTGGTCAAGTTTCGCTAAATCCATATTCTTGAAAGCGATCAAGAAAGTCATTTTATCTTCATGGGAAACAACTTCTTTCCAAGTTAAAATTATTAAACGCTATTTTTTATAGATACAGGTCACAAACTCAATGATTATTCGAGCAATTATCGAATGGGATGAATTAGCACAAGCTTATTCTGCTACTTGTCCAGAACTTAATTTTGTTTCTTCTTGTGGGGATTCTAAACAAGAAGCGATCAGTAACTTAGAAGATGCAATTAAGTTAATGTTAGAGCCAATTCCAGATAATTTATATTCGAGTAATTTTAACTCTGAGCAAATCGAATTAGTTTTGTGAGGAAGTAATTCATGTCGCCTCGTACTCCCAGATTGACGGCAAAAAAAGTTATTAAACAACTTAAAGGTGCAGGATTTATTGAAATAGGTCAAACAGGTTCACATCTAAAGTTATTTAATCAAGAAACTCGCCGTACTGCAATTGTGCCAATCCATAGTAGTAAACTAATTCCGATTGGAACCCTTAAAGCTATTGAAAAACAATCTGGTATTAGTTTTGTATAGTTTTTGCCAAATAGCGATCTCATTTTGCTAATCTTGCTAAGCTAAAAATATGCTTACGTAATTTTTGCTAACCGCTTTGAATAATTTCCAGTTAGTAAGTAAACATTTCTTGTAGTAAATGTAAGACTTGTTTAATCTCTTTTGTTGATAAAATTCCTAGTTTTTTAATCAAACGCTGCTTATCAATAGTTCTCAGTTGATCGAGCATTATCTGTACTTGTTTATCATTAAATTCCACTATAATTCTACTTTTGTAGCTACGAATTTTAGTAGTCATAGGTGCAATAATCACAGTGCGAATATATTTATTCATTTCATTGGGAGAAACGATGACACAAGGGCGAGTTTTTTGAATTTCCGAGCCAATTGTAGGGTCTAAATTAATTAGGTAAACTTCCCCTCTTTTTACCATTCCCAATCCTCATCTTCTACTGTGGGAATAGCATCATCTATCAGTAATTCATCGTCGCCATTGGCAGCCATTTCTCGAAACGATTCTTCCCAACCTGCTCTGACTTTAGTAGGAGTTAAAATTAAACTACCATCGATTACTTCCATCTCTATTGAGTTATTAAATCCGCATTGTTCGATAATCGTTTTGGGAATTCGGATTCCTTGAGAATTACCTATTTTAATGATTTGAGTTTTCATCACATCGGCTTCTTTTGTAATTACATAGTAATTACTATAAGTTTAGCATCAAAATCAACTTGATAATGGCGATCGCGTAATTGAGGAATCTAGTCGCGATCGCTCTAGTATTCCTCTTAATCTGTCAAAATTTTAATAATTCTAGAGTTTTTAAGTCCATTGACGAAAAAAAGCTCCATCTTCTCCTGCATTAACAGTAAGTTGCTCTATAGCTTTCATTTCGGTTTCATTTAAGGGTTGAAAAGCTTGTGCTACCCGGACATTAGATTCCAATTGCTCGGGATTTTCGGCGGCGATAATGCAGCAATGGACGCCTGATAAAGAAAGTGTATAACCCATAGCTTGTTCCATTCCACTTAAGATGCCAGGTTTAAACAAACGTCCGTAAGCAGGAACCTTCATGGCAATTACCCCGACATTGTTTGCTTGAGCTACCGGTAACACAGTAGACGCAAAAGGGCGAGGATGATGAATGTCAGCGGCATTAAGAGATACAAGAGTAGTATCAAAAGGATAGCGTTGTAACCCCTCAGCAATCACATCTGGTTCGTGATGTCCCGTAATCCCGAGAAATTTAACTAATTTTTGGTCTTTAGCTTCCTCAAAAGCTTTAATTGCTCCATTTTTGCCGAAAATCTGGTCTAATTCTGACTCAAAAGATACATGATGTAATTGCCAAGCATCGAGATAATCAGTATTTAACCGTTTTAGCGATCGCTCTAAATTCCGCCAAGCCCCATCGCGATCGCGGGCAGCGGTTTTACTATTGAGAAAGATTTCTTGACGATAGTCGGGCAAAATTTTCCCTAAATATTTTTCACTAGGGCCATAATCGGCTGCCGTATCATAGTAACGTACCCCTAAAGCTAGGGCTCGTTCCACAAGAGCGATCGCTTCTCGTTCTTTACCAGATTTAGATAGAGGTGTTTGTCCAGCACCGCCTAAACCAAAGATGGGCAAACTAATATTGGTTTTCCCTAAGAGTCTTTCTGGCATGGATTGAGGAATAGCTAGCTTTGATTGAGGAGTGTTGCTTTGTTGGGATAAGGTTTTGGTACTAGCAACTGTAGCCGCCGCTAGGCTACCGATAATAAAAGTTCTTCTAGTAGTTTTCTTATTCATGGCGATGAACAGTTTTTCTGTATTCTAGCGAAAATACAGATTGCCAAAAAATTCTCCTGTTTGTTGTCATTGCATATTAAGTCAGACTCGTTCCTATTGATAATCAGTAAAGCAACGAGGAAATATCAATGATTTGTACAAAACAATCATCAACTCAACAAAAATTTCTTGAAGCAAAGAACACTCAAAACCCCGATCAAAAACCTAAGTTATATGCTCGTTGGACAACGCTAGACGGCAAATTAGTTCGTAAATGGTTCACATCATCTAAATAATGGAAAAATAATGATGAATACTCTTATTAACAACGATCTTGTACTACTTATTACTATTTTTAGCTTATTTTCTCTTCTAATGTCACCTACTCTTTGTTGGCTCATAACTGCAGGATATCGTAGTTAAACACCATCGAAACAGCGTCATCTTGCGCCAAGAGTCCATTGCTTGTCTAGCGCGATCGCGTAATTGCGAATGAGTATTGTCACTTTCGATAGCGGTATTGAGTACCAGATTTTAGATTAAAACAAAGAGGAAAAGGCAATAAAAGGAATTTATTGGAAATACTTAACATTTAATTAAGTCCATTAATTATTAATAAATTGAATTTAGATGAGAATAAATTATAAATAATAGAGCCGAAATCAATTACTATTGATTTTCTGGTGCCAGCATATTTTGCTATATTGTCAAGGTTTTGAGATTTTAAAATAGTTTTGCTGATTATCATCTATTCATTTTATTAAAAATAATTATCATTTAAATTTTTATAAAGTTATTGAGAAAAATTAGCATAAATAGTAAGATGGTGACTTGCAATCTAGTTACAAGTGAGCCAAAAATAAATAATTACAATGAAAAAAATTTCCCGACGATTTCTTTTGGGGACTGGTGCGGCTACGGCAGTAGTTGGTTTAAGCCAGTTAGGCAGAGGGAAAAAAGCCCTCGGTCAAAATCAAGAAATTAATATTTATTCTTCTCGTCACTACAACACAGATGACAAGCTATATAGTGACTTTACTAATCAGACAGGAATTAAAATTAATCTTATAGAAGGAAAAAGCGACGAACTTATTGAACGTATTAAAAGTGAAGGCGCTAATAGTCCTGCGGATATTCTAATTACTGTTGATGCTGGTCGATTATGGCGTGCCGAACAAGCGGGAATTTTTACTGCCGTAGACTCTCAGATTTTAAAAGACAAGATTCCGGCCAACTTGCGTCATCCAGAAAACCTCTGGTTTGGCTTTACCAAACGAGCCCGGGTAATTATGTATAACAAGGATCTAGTCGATCCTTCCGAGTTATCCACCTATGAAGATTTAACTAATCCTAAGTGGCAAGGCAAAATCGCGATTCGTTCTTCAGGAAATATCTATAATCAGTCTTTAGTTGCGGGGCTGATCGAAGTCTTAGGAGAACAAGCTACAGAAGACTGGTGTAAAGGGTTGGTAGCTAACTTTGCTCGGCCACCGCAAGGAAATGATCGGGCGCAAATAGAAGCAGCGGCATCAGGATTAGCCCATATCGCGATCGCAAATACCTATTATTTACCGCGCTATCTCAAAGATGAAGATCCTGGTAAACAAGCTATTTTCGAGAAAATTGGCGTGTTTTTTCCCAATCAGGGCGATCGTGGAACTCATGTCAATATTAGTGGTGTGGGTGTTACTCAATATGCACCAAATAAAGAAGGTGCGATTAAATTCGTTGAATTTTTAACTACTCCTGTTGCTCAAACTTTCTTCGCTCAAGGAAATAATGAATATCCTGTAGTTCCTGGGACTCCTATCGATCCTATCGTAGCGAGTTTTGGTGAATTCAAAGAGGATACCACTAACGTAGTCGCCCTTGGTGCTAATAATGCCAAAGCAGTACAAATTATGGATCGAGCAGGTTGGAAATAAAACATTTTTAAGGGATAAGGGATGAGGAAAAGTCAAGAGTCACACTTGCGCGTCTCTTGGTGGACATTCCCTTGTCTCAAACTAAGCGAGCTCAAAGTCTTTCGCAGACGTGAGCTTCCACCGCTTCCTTAGCGAAGATCCTTTGGGTAGAGCTTAGCATTATGCAACAACGCCAAATTTTTCTGTTTAAAAAGTTCTAAATTTCTAGCCTGATTTGCAAGTTGATTTCTAATCAAGATTTGTTCATTTATGGATATTCATTTTTTGATTGGATAAAGCATTAGCAACCTGTTCATTTTTACAATAAAATTCCTGTAATACAAGCTGTCATAAAACAAGCAATCGAGCCAGCAATTAAAGCTCTAATGCCCAATCTGGCTAAATCCGACTGCCGAGAAGGCGCGATCGCGCTTATCCCTCCAATTTGAATACCAATCGAACCAATATTCGAGAAACCACAAAGGGCATAGGTAGCGATAATTTTAGCTCTTTCAGAAATAGCAGGGATATCTCCAGCAATTAACTCTTTAAGATCCAGATAAGCTACAAATTCGTTGATAATCAACTTTTTACCGAGTAATACTGCTACTTCCTGACAATCAGCCACAGGAACTCCCATCAACCAGGCTACGGGAAACATGATGTAAGATAAAATCAATTCCAGAGATAGGGCAGGTAACCCAACTTGTGCTCCTAACCAACCGAAAATTGCATTAACTAAAGCCAGTAATCCCAGAAAAGCAATTAACATAGCTCCCACGTTGAGAGCTAGCTTCAAACCATCTAAGGCTCCTGTGGTGATAGCATCGATCGCATTAGTAGCGGTTTGTTCTATTGGGGTCTGAATTTTTCCCCTAGTCTGGGGCTTTTCGGTCTCAGGATACAATAACTTAGAAATTGCTAAAGCTGCGGGTGCTGACATCACAGAAGCAGAGATTAAATGTTCGGCTGGAATGCCAAAGGAAATATAAGCAGCCATCACACCCCCTGCAATAGTGGCAAATCCTCCTGTCATAACCGCATGAAGTTCTGATCGCGTGAGGTCAGGTAAATAGGGTTTAATCATTAGAGGGGATTCTGTCTGTCCGACAAAGATATTAGCAGCACAACTGAGGGATTCGGCACCAGAAGTTTTCATCAGTCGCATCATTACCCAACCCATCGCAGCCACAATGCGGGGCAGAATATTATAGTAGTAAAGTAGCGAAATAAAAGAAGAGAAGAAGACAATTGTCGGTAAAATCTTAAAAGCGATGAAATGTTCCTCGAAACCATCGCCAAAAACTAATTTTGCTCCAGCATCGGAAAAATCAAGGAATTTTATTACGACATCTCCGAGAAATTGAAAAATGGCTAAACCAACTTGGGTTTTAAGAATCATCACTCCTAAGAGTAGTTGTAAACCCACACCCCAGAGAAGTGTATTCCAACGCACTGCTTGGCGATTATGGGAGCCCAAATAGCCAATAGCAATGAAGACAAGTAAGCCAAATAAGGAAATAACGCGATCGCTCATTATATACTCTAGACGTTTGAGATCTGGACTTGTTTAATGAAAATATTTAACATTTAAAATAATATTATCTACTTTGACATCCAACGAGTAACAGAGATCGCTCGATAAATCCAATTTAATTTCTATATGCTTTGTCCAGTAAGGGGTTCAGAGAAAGAATGCTCAGTATGACGCCAACCTTTTTTCTACAGATTTTCTACAGAATTATCGATTGAAAGTGATCACGTCTGTATAATTTTCTCGGAAAAAGCGATCGTGAATGCTTAAGTACTAAGCATAGAAAATAGTTTTAAAATTAGAGCGCTCACAAATACTCAACATGCCCAACCATTTCCTCGGGCGAATAAAAATCATAAATCAAAACCAAGCCTTCAATAATCTCACCAAGGGAACGAGTTTTCTGCTTGCAGTAAAGGATACCAGGATGATTACTGGTACGACTGGCAATAATCAGAAAATCTTTGTCATGGGTAAAAATTACCCGCTTCTGTTGACGAATAAAATCCAACTGAGATTCATCAGAAGAAGTCCGCAATCCAACTTCAACCGTTGTTGTGACATTAATACCGCGACGACCTAGTTGTATAGAAATTTCAGGATCGACTTGCTCATCGAGATGAAAGCGAATTTTATCTTTCACCCCTAATCTTTCTCCACCTTTCTTGGAATTTTGAAGGAGCAGTTTTTAGCTTCATTTCTTCAACAATTTTCTCGGTTTCAAGACTATGACGGTCGATTTCTTCTCGATGATCGTAGTAGTACGCCATTGCTCCATGAACCGCAGCTAAGGGCAAATCATATTTGAC